>Ga0134127_10000249_pt1 | contig 58087 bp, 47 predicted proteins | sample KB31753_FD_96459 | JGI IMG/M metagenome (GOLD analysis project Ga0134127, IMG submission 96459) | Terrestrial soil microbial communities with excess Nitrogen fertilizer from Kellogg Biological Station, Michigan, USA - KB3-175-3 | ecosystem: Environmental > Terrestrial > Soil > Unclassified ... | reverse complement strand
CAAAGCCGGGACCAGCATGCCGCAAAGCAAGGAGGATTTGCGTGTCGGTCGTCATGGAGCTCGTTAGCTGTTCGTCGCGTGTTCCGTGTTCGTTTTCCGCACCCTCACACCCGCGGCGCGTAAATCGAGAATTGTAATTCGTAAATGTGCCGTTTCATCATCAATCAAAATCGAGCGCAATATCCATGGCGCGGGCGCTGTGAGTAATGGCGCCGACGCTGACGAAGTCCACTCCCGTTTCCGCAATGGCGCGCACGGTCTGGAGGTTAACGCCGCCGCTGGCCTCGGTTCGCGCGCGTCCGGCGACGAGCTTCACCGCGGCGCGAAGCTGTTCGAGGCTCATGTTGTCGAGCAGAACTGTGTCGGCGCCGGCCTCGATAGCCTGGGCGACCTGTTCCAGAAGGTCCGCTTCGACTTCAATCGGAAGCTTTGGCGAACAGGCGCGCGCACGGGCCACTGCCGCGGCGATGGCGTTCGGTTTATCATCGCGCAAGGCGATCAGGTGGTTGTCCTTGATGAGGACCTGGTCGTAAAGGCCGAACCGATGGTTTCGGCCGCCGCCACAGGTCACGGCGTATTTCTCGAATCGCCGCCAACCGGGCGTGGTCTTGCGTGTGTCGAGGATATGAGCGCGCGTGCCACGGACCGCTTCGACAAAGCTCGCCGTGAGGGTCGCGATGCCGCAGAGCCGTTGGACAAAGTTTAGCGCCACACGCTCCGCCGTGAGCAAGGCACGTGCGGGGCCGCTGACGTGCAGCAGGACCGTGCAAGCCTCGACTCGTTGACCATCGCGTGCGGTGTGCCTTACCTGAACAGCCGGGGAAAGTCCTCGAAAAGCCGCCTCTGCAAACTCGAGCCCAGCGGCCGTGAGCGGCTCGCGTGCGATCATCTCGGCCTTCGCTGACAGCCCTTCGGGGATCGTCGCCAAGGTCGTCACATCGCCTGAGCCGATATCCTCCGCCAGCGCAGCCTGGACGGCGCGGCGGATTTCTTCGGCAGACAGCGGTTCCATGGAGCGAGATTGCGGTACGGAGGCGGGGCACGCAATCCCTCCGATCGGATCCGCCCATCCCGCCGCCAGTCAATTGTTCTGTTCCAATCCCTCAGCGTGCCCGACGTTTTTCACCGGTCGGAAGATCTCCAACACTTCGGCAAGCAGCGCGTGGTCCAGTGGTTCGGCCGCCCATTGCGCCCACTTGCGGATGTTCTCCGGGTTGGCGCTGCCGGCGATGGTCGTCGCGATGTCGGGATGAGCGATGCTGAACTGAAGCGCCAGCCTGGCGATGTCCACTCCGCGTTTGGCGCAATGTTCGGCGGCGCGACGGGCTGCGGTCTTCACCGGTTCAGGTTCCTTGAGCCACTCGGGCAGCGGCGCGTTGGTAAGCAGGCGCGCGCTGAATGGACCGGCGTTCATCGCGCCGATTCCCTTGCTCTTGAGATAGGGCACGGTCTCGTCTGCGAAGCGAGTGTTTTGGAGTGTGTATTGGTTGTAGCTCAACACGCAGTCCACCGGCGTCTGCTCGCAGATGAATTTGAGAATCTTCTGAGGGTAACCGCTGAAGCCGACAAACCGGACCTTGCCGGCTTGCTGGAGCTTCCGCAGGGCGGGCAGCGTTTCTTCCACGATTTGTTGCATTTCGACGAACTCAATGTCGTGGCAAAGCACGATGTCCAAATGATCGGTGCCAAGTCGGTGCAGGCTCACATCCACACTTTCGGGGACGCGCCGGGCGCTGAAATCGAAGTGTGCCAGGTCATAGCGGCCCAGTTTGGTGCAAAGGATGTAACTGTCACGAGGCACTCCCCGCAGGGCGACACCCAAAAGCACTTCGCTCATGCCGCGGCCGTAGAACGGCGACGTGTCGATGAAATTCAGCCCGCAATCGAGCGCGACGTGGACTGAGCGGATGGCTTCATCCAGAGTGACGGAACGGAATTCCTGTCCCAGCGAGCTGGCGCCGAAGCTGAGAATAGGAAGCCGGAGTCCGGTTTGGCCCAGGACGCGGGTTTGCATGCCCACTTCAACCACGAAAGGGAACGATTGAACACGAATATTTCTGGCGATCCGCTGTCAGTGGTCTGGATCGAGCTCAGGGAGGCGTTGTTTGTTAGCGTTGCACATCCTACTGCTGCTCCAGCTTCTCCAGCACCTGCAACATCCGCCGTACGTTCGAGGAATAATCGCGCAGGATCAGAATCGGGTCGTCTTTCGCACCGATGATGGCCGACAAGTTTGGGAGTGCTCCTGAAGGCGCTTTGCCGGCGCTGCGGCCACCGATGACCACAATGCTGTTCGGCAGCTTCGCGAAGGGCTGCAATGCGGTTGTGGCCTGAGCCGGTGCGACCTTTTTTAACTTCACGATGTAAACAAGGAACGAACTCGAATCGGGCAATTGTTCGGGCTGAAGTTCCACGATCGGTGCGGCCTCCAGATGCGCATCTTTTGAAGGAACCACTTTTGCGTATTGTGTGCCGAGGAAGACCATCGCCAGACCTTGGGCGGCAATCACTGTATCAAGGGCCTGAAGGAGTTCCACCGCGCTCATCGGGGTTTGATTGGAGAACGTGATCCGGATGTCCGGCAGGTTCGCAGCTCGAATAATCGAACGGCCCGAGATCTCCGCGTACAAATTCAATACCTGTGCGAGCTCAGCTTGCTCGAACTTGACTGTTCGGGCGGGTATTTGCTTCTCCCCGGCCGCCGGTGGATCGAAACTGCTGAACGTGCGCGCTCCGGCAGTGCGGACGGCCGATTTGGGATCAGGCACCTGTTTCCTGCAACCGGAGGCCACGAAGGCCGCGAGCAATACCAAAACAAATAACTGTCGAGCGGGTCTTCTCATCATTCCAAACCAAACTTCAGCTGCACCACGATCCGCCCTGAGTCCTTCTCAGCGCCGGCGACTGACGGGCATCCTGGGTGTTGCAGCCGGAGGCGACGAGGCAGACAGCGAGGACAAGCGGAAGAGGCGTTAAGGAGGTAATTCTCATGACCTTCCCGAGTGCAGCTCTCCACGGCGACTGCAATGCTCAAGCTGGACCGGAATGTTCATGCGGAAGTTAGAGGCTCAGTCCGTGCGGCAGCCCAAGGTTAGGAGGACATTGGCCCAGAGCGCCTGGTCGGCGGTCTGGATAGTAAGGACGTGGTCCGGGGACTCGACGGCCTTGTAGAAATCCCACTTGAGAATTGGCTCCAGCTTCAGCTTGAGGCCGGCCTGTTTCATGGCTTGGCGGTAATCCTCCCAAACGGGTGGTTCGCCTTTTTGCGCGTAAGGGTCGTCGGCGGGGATGCCCATCGTGTTGACCGCGTCCACCGGCAACGCGCTCAGTAATGCTCGCAGCACCTGTCCGACCGTGACGATGCCGGGCGCCAGATTCAAGTGAACCAGCTCCCCGTTGGGTCCCTTCTTCGATGAGGCCGGATAGTTGCCGTCGGCGATAAGAATCTTTGCGTGATGCCCAGCGCGGGCGCAGATGCGGAGGAGGTCGGGGTGGAGGAGTTGCAGCTTGAGCATGGCAAGGTTCAAAGCTGGCCTGCCAGAGCACGGCCATAGTAAAGCCAGAAGGCAGGAATCTCCCGCAGCATATTGGACAATGGCAACTGGCGGCTCCAGCGGACGGGCCGCGCCGGCACGGTCAGCAAGTCAATGCCAGCGACAGCGGCAGTGAGTTTGATCCGCGGCAGGTGATAGAACTCGCTGACGGCCATCGCAGATCTGCCGGCGAGCAACGGACGCGTGTTACGCAAAGTCGCGGCGGTGTTAAGGCCTGCTTCATCTCGTACAATGGCCGAGGCCGGCACGCCCAGCCGCACAGCCAGCCGCCGCATCGATTCGGTTTCGTGAATGGCGCCATCGCCCGGCCCTCCTGAAAAAACAATCTGGCGCACAAGCCCTTGTTGATAGAGTTCGCACGCGGTCCGGACCCGATCGGCCAGCGCATCCGACGGACGCCCGTCCGCGTAGGCTCGCGCGCCGAAGACTACGGCAATGTCAGCACTCCGGCGGTAGTCGGTCTTGCCAAAGCCCAGGGCTTGGAGCAGCGGAAATGCGAGCGCGCATGCGGCGCACGCAGCGAATCGGAGCAAGTACAAGTCGCTCAAGACGACGCGCTTGACGTGGAGCGCGAGGAACAGAAGTCCCGCGCCGAAGATCAGCGAGAGCGGAATGGGCAACGAAGACTGGATGCGGCCCTGAGCCAGCAACACCCAAAAGACAGTCGCGTTCACGAATGCCACTGCCATGAAGAAGGTCAGAAGCCCAATCAGTGCCCCGTGCACAACGGCGCCAATCCGGCGGCAAACGCCCCAGGCGAGTAACAGCACCGCCAGCATCCCGACCAGCAAGTCGGCGCACCACGCGGGGAGCGCGCGAAGGTCGATCCACCAAAGGTTGGGATCGAATCCCGGCACGCGCTGCTTCGCCAGCAGGCCAAGCAGCGCAAAGCCGCCGAGGAACAGCGCAATCCCGCGCGCACAGGCGGCCGACTGAGGTGAATTCAAGCACGTGCGCAGCGTTTTCATATCTTCAACCTTTCATCGCCAGTTTGCGGAAGCTTGCCATCGTCTGCGCCGCGGCGGTGTCGCCATCAGGCAGAGGCAGAATCTCCGCGGAAAGATAGCCGTTGTAACCGATGTCTGCCAGCGCGCTGAGGACGGGCGCGATGTCCGTGTGCCCAAAGCCAACGGCGTGACGATTGCTGTCGGCGAAATGGACATGTGCTAGGAGCGGCCCGGCGCGGCGCAAGGCCTCAACGATGGATGACTCCTCAATATTCATGTGGAACAGGTCGCAAAGAAGCCTCACATTTCGGGTGCGGAGCGAGCGGAGCAGTTCGAGCGCCTCGTCGACCGTGCGGATGAGATTGGTTTCATAGCGATTGAGCGGCTCGAAGAGCAAAGGGACGCCAAGAGCGTGTGCCCGCGGGCCCAGTTGTTCGAGCGCTTCCCCGAGCCAGGCAAGGGCGTCAACGCGAGTCACGGAGCCGTCGAATCGGCCTTGCATCGAACCGATGATCGCCGGAGCGCCAAAGGCTCCAGCAAAGTCAATGATGGCTCCAATGAACTGCTGCGCGCGGCGGCGGGCGATGGCATCGGGATCCGTGAGGCGTAGCTTGTGGACGACCCATCCGGCGCCGGTACCCATGGCCGCCAGCTTGAGCTGATGCGTTTCAAGAATTTGGCGGAGCGTTTTCGCGTTCAGTGCATCCGCGGAAGGGGCAAACAGCTCCACCGCATCGAATCCGAGCGACTTCGCTTTGGCGCAGCCCGCTGAAAAATCATCCCAAAACACAAACGGGCCACCACGCGCTTCGGGCACGAGGGAAATCGTAACGGCGGATTGAATCATGGCCAGCGGTTGCAACGTTACACAGGGTGAATCAAGGAAGCGAGCCAGACACAAACCCGTTTGGAGTGCGGCTTCTCCTCAGAATTCGTATTCCCTAATTCGTTTGCCCCCTCGTTCACCGCGCCAGGATTGAGCAGACGAATTGGGGCAAACCAATTAGAGAACATTTCGCGCCTCACATTCACCTTTGCTCTGGTCAGCGTAATATGGCGACAGGGCGGCAGAACGCACCCGTGTGCCCGCGCAAATTGATTGGAAGGCACATGAACTCGAAGGGTTGCGGCACCGTGAACACCTCGTCCGGGAAGGACAGCTCTTCGACGATCCAAATGTTGGCGGTGAGAAGAATCGTATGCGTGGCCGGGTTGATGTCGTCACGCAAGCCAGCAATCGAATAGTGGTCGATGCCGACCCCGCGAATGTTCTGCGCGACGAGCCACTGGGCGCCATCCGCCGAAACGTAAGGAGGATGGTGAAGCCACTCATCCGTCATCGCGCGCTTGCGTCCCCAACCGGTGGCCAGGAGGACGATGTGATCCGCCAGCGCGTGGCCACCGAGGCGTTCGGCCAGGAGCGTGGCATCCAGTGGACGGTCCAGTTTGGAGTCGCGCAGATCGGCGATGAAGGCAGCACCAGTCCACCGTTCGAGCGGGATTTGATCGAGGTTCGGACCCTGGGCCAGCTTGTGATATGGCGTATCGACGTGGCTGCCGGAGTGGCTGGCCAACGTGAGGAGTTCGACGCGCCACCCGCTCTTCGGATGGTCAGCGAGGATTTCCGATTTCACGGGCGGGTGCGCCGGACAATTCGGCGCGCCGTCGTACAGGGGCTGACTAAGGTCGATGAGTTTCATTGGAGAAACCGGTGCATCGTGAATCGTTGAAAGCGTTCAATCGTTAAATCGTTGAATCTCAAGCCACCCAACTGCAATCGCGCCAGCACGATTTAACGATTTAACGATTTAACGATCCAACGCTTCAAACACTTCAACGACTCAATTGTTCTCCTTCCTCCCGCTCTGCCACATTTCATTTCGGATCGGCGCGAGGATGTCCTGCACTTCGGACAGCAAGCTTTGATCGAGCGGGCGTTCGACGCACCTGGCGCTTTCCTTGACCTTTTTCGGGTTGGATGTGCCAACGAGCGTCGTGCTGATGTTGCGGTGTGAAACAGCGAATTGCAGCGCAAGTTGCGGCAGGCTGACCTTTTTCTTCCGGCAATGTTCGACTGCCCGTGCGCAGGCGTCGCGAATCGCAGCGGGCGCGGGATGCCACTTCGGCGGTCCCTTCTCCGTGAGCAACCCCATGCCAAGGGGGGCCGCGTTGATGATCCCGGTGCGCCTGTGCTCCAACTCGGGCAGCAGTTGGACGAGCGTCGTGTTGATAAGGCAGAAGTGGCAGTAGGAATGAATCGTGTCCACCGGCGCCTGTTCGAGCACTCTGCGGAAGACCTTCAACGGCAGCCCTGTCAACCCGATGTGCCGCACCTTGCCCTGGCGCTTGAGTTTCTGAAGCGTCGGAAGCGCTTCGTCCACGATGCGACCCGTTGTCGCGAACTCGACGTCCTGGCATTGAATGAGATCGATGTGCGCGACGCGCAGTCGCTTGAGGCTGTCATCAACGCTGCGCACGATGCGCCCGGCGGAGAAATCGAAATCCTTCTCGTCGGCCCCGTAGCGCCCGACCTTGGTGGCCAGCAGGAATTTTTCGCGCGGGATCTCCTGGAGCGCTTTGCCAAGGACCGATTCGGCCATCGTCAAACCGTAATAAGGGGCAACGTCGATGAAGTTCATCCCGAGCTCGATCGCCGTGTGGACGGCGCGAATTCCGTCCCGTTCGGAGAAAGCGCCATGCGTACCGCCGAGCGGCGCGGCGCCGAACCCAAGCACTGAAACCTTCCAGCCTGTCTTGCCCAACACCCGGTACTCCATGTGATTCCCGGGCGAAGATAGCGAACTGGGGGGCGAGGCCAAGAAGTTTCGCGACAATCCACCTGGTGACCTGGGTGAGACTCGAGCGAAACTTGCCGACGGATTCGGCGTTGAATCGGGAGTCCTGACCGCTCGTCTAATACCTACGCCATGAACTCGGACAATACGGCGCTCGTGAACAAGCTGATTCTGCTTGTACTCACGCTCATCTTGGTCTGCTTGGTGTTGATCGTGGTCCGGGCGTACTCGGATCGAAAGTCGGAAAATACCAGGCTAGCGTTGGCGGGGGTTGGCACTTCGATAGACGAGTCGCCTGATGGGGAAATCGCACCCGCCTCGCCGACACCGCCTATTCGCCGGCCTTTGACCAACCAGGTACGTTTCGCCCGAGCCGTGACTCCTTCGCCGCCAACAAGCACGAAAGGACTTGACGATCAACAGTCTCTCGAGCCGCCGAGTTCCGGCGCGGACGGTTTTCACGTCGTCACGGGTATAGGAGTCTTGCCCGGTGCCAGCGCCGGCGCCGACGGACTTGAGCTCTTGGCCCAAGCGACAAACGGCGCGGAGCTCATCGGAATCGCCACGCTTCTCGGTATGCCGAAGCCTGAGGTGCTTATCGACCTCGGTCCGAGTTGCGGGAAGCTTAATCCCAAGCGTGTCACAACCCGGCATTACGTCGTCAATTCCGCCGGACAGTTGGCGAACGTTTTCGTTTACATCGGCCAGGGGCTGAGCAGCCACTTCGCAGTGCCTTCGAAACCCGTGTTGCTCGACCAGGTCGGTTGCTTGTTCGAGCCCTACGTCTTTGGGTTGCAGACTGGCCAGAAGTTGCAGGTCAGGAATTCGGATCCCGAGTTCCACAATATTCACACCACGCCGCGGCTGAATCCCGAGTCCAACTTCGCCCAACCGGGCAAAAGTCCTGTGGTTACCCTGGTGTTCAAGAAGCCGGAGATCTTCCTCCGGTTCAAGTGCGATGTTCATCCGTGGATGTTCTCCTACGCTTGCGTAGTCGAGCATCCATTCGCCTCGGTCACTGACACTAACGGCGTGTTTCGCCTTCCCTCCGGACTACCCGCTGGCCGCTATACTCTCACAGCGACCCATCTCAAAGCGGGCACACTGGCGCTGGAGTTCGAGTATCGCCCGGGGGAGCCGAAGGCGTTTGCCTTCCAGTTCGTCGTTCCGGACGCCACACAGGCGCAGAGTAGCGGCAGGCCGAACAGGGCGTTGAAGCGTGTTGTTCCGTAATGCGTGAAGCAACGCCCCAGAGGCGTCACGGGCATGTCTTGCTTCCTTTCCCCTCGCCTGGGCGCTAGAACTTCTCCATGCCAATGCCGGTGCTCACCGTGGCGCAGATGCGCCAGTGGGAAAAAGCGACGTGGGCCTCGGGCGTGCGCGAGGAATCCGTCATGCACCGCGCCGGCCAGGCCGTGGCTCGTGCTGCCGAATCGCTCACGCGAGCCGGGGATCTCGTCCTGTTCCTCGCCGGCAAGGGGCACAATGGAGACGACGCTGCGTTCGCGGCTGAGCATCTCACGGGGAGGCGAAAGGAGGTTCTCAGAGTAAACGAACCGGAACTCTCCACCCTCGAAACACTGCTGGCGCGGCGCCCTGCCCTCATCGTCGACGGGCTGTTCGGCATCGGACTGAACCGGCCGCTCTCCTCGCCGTGGTGCGGGTTCGTTGATCGCATCAATGCCACTGGCTTGCCCATCCTCGCTGTGGACGTTCCGAGCGGACTGGATGCGGAGATCGGGCTTCCCATGGGCGCTGCCATCCGCGCTTCGTTCACGCTGACGCTTGGAGCCGCAAAGCGAGGGCTCATCGGCACGGCTGCCGCGCCCTTCGTCGGTCGGCTGCGCGTTGCCCATGACATCGGCTTGGTCCCCTGCCCTTTCACGACGGACATCGCCACCATCGCGCCTGAAGACTTCGACGGCTTCCCACCCCGCCGTCCATTGACCGGACACAAAGGAACCTTTGGACACCTGGCAATCCTGGCGGGCAGCCGTGGCTTTCACGGCGCGGCTGTGCTCGCCGCGCGAGGCGCACAACGGGCGCAGCCGGGATTAATCACACTCCATGTCCCCGAGTCGATCTATGTGCCCGTGGCCTCGCAACTTCAGGCCGTGATGGTCCGGCCTTACTTGGATTGGCCGGAGCTTGTGCAAGGTACCACCGCCGTGACCGCCGTGCTCGTGGGACCCGGGCTGGCATCGAACGATCTTGCGCCGCGTGTCCGCGATGCGGTCCGATCCCTTTGGCAACACGCGAAACTTCCTGTGCTCGCCGACGCCAGCGCGCTGGATTGGCTGCCGGGTGGTCCCACAATCGATCCCACAAGCGAAGGCGCCTTGCGCGTCATCACGCCGCACCCGGGTGAGGCGGCGCGGATGCTTGACGTCTCTACGGCTGATGTTCATAAGGATCGACAGGCCGCCTTGCGAGCGTTGTCGGAAAGGTACCGCAACTGCTGGGTCCTATTGAAAGGTCACCAGACACTTGTTGGGCAGGGCTCGGAGCCGCTTGCTGTGAATCTTTCCGGGAATCCCCACATGGCTCAGGGCGGCAGCGGCGATTTGCTCGCAGGTTACGTCGCGGGTCTGCTGGCCCAACCGGAGCTTCAGAAGAATCCCGTGCAAGCGCTGCACTTCGCGGTTTGGCAACATGGCGCGGCCGCCGACGAAGTGTTCGACTCAAGACCTAACTTTACGATGGAGGAAATGGCTGAGTGGTTGGGAGCGGTGAAGCGCGACGCGTAGGACGTACGACGTGAAACGTAAATCCGAGAGGGACGTCCAAATGCTACGATGTGCCGAGCCGTTACTTACGCTTTACGCTGGCGTTTCACGTTTTCCGCTTCCCCTGCCCAAAGCCCTTTGCTATCCAAGGGCCATGATTCACAGGTTGGCCATGGTATTGGGCCTCATCGCCGTTGGCCTCGCCGGCGCGGCAGTAAACCCGGCTGGCGCGGCCACGTTTCAGTTGAATACCGGCGAATCCATCGAAGGCGAGCCGGTATATCCCGGCGCGAACCAGAACGGCATCGTCTTCAAGAAACTCGACGGCAGTTTCGCCCCGCGCGTGGCCTGGACAAACCTGACGCAGTCGGCGCTTAAGCAACTGGCTTCCAACCCCAAGTCGAAACCGTTTGTAGAAGGCCTGATCGAACCCGAGGATGTCGATCCGACCGGAAGGGAGAAAAGGGAGGCCGTTGAAATCAAGCCGAAGATTCCGGACCGGCTCGACCGTCCCGACCCCGCTGCCGGTTTTGGCGCGCTGTTCTCCTCAACCATCACGCTGGTCGCTTTCATCCTGATCTACCTTGCCAACGTTTACGCGGGCTACGAGGTCGGCATTTTCCGAAACTATCATCCCGCCCTGACCTGTGGCGTGGCCGCGTTGGTGCCCATCCTTGGCCCAATCATTTTTGCCTGCCTTCCGACGCGGATTCAAAAGAGCCATGATGAATTGGCCGCCGAAGCCATGGCCGCGCATAAAGCGGCCCAGCAGGCCCACGAAGCTGCCCTGGCCGCGGCCAACGCGCCGTCGCCCGAAGAACTCGCGGCGCTGGAAGCTGCCGCTGCGGAGGCCGCCGCAGCGGCTGCCGCAGCGGCCGGACCCCAAATCATTGCCTACACGCGCGGCCAGACCACTTTCAATCGCCGTTTCTTCGAGACCAAATTCGCGGGGTTCCTGCGCATGGTCCCCGGCGAAGCGGAGCGGGACAAAGTCATTTACATCAAGTCAGCGCGGGGTGAGCACGTCGGCCCGCGACTCTCCCGCATCCAGCCCAACGAGCTCTATCTCCAAATTCGGGAAGGTGGCGCCACGGCGGACGTGATGATTCCCTTCAATGAGATTTACGAAGTGCAGGTGCGCCCGGTGGGGGCGTAGCCGGGCACGACTACTAAACCCAACTACCAATCAACCGATGCTTCCACCATGAAATACCGCACGGTACTCCTCTTTGGCGCGCCGGGCTCGGGCAAGGGCACTCAGGGAAAGATTATCGGCTCGGTCCCCGGTTTCTTCCACTTCGCTTGTGGCGACGCATTTCGCAATCTGCGCATAGAAGACCCCATTGGCCGCGTCTTCATCGAATTCTCCAGCAAGGGCAAGCTCGTGCCCGACGAGGCCACGATCGCCCTTTGGGCCAAGAACATCAAAGCCAGCACCGCCGACGGCGAGTTCGATCCCGCGAGCGATACCCTCGTGCTTGACGGCATCCCTCGCAACGTCAGCCAGGCCAAGATGCTGGCCGACACCCTGGACGTGAAGGCTGTATTCTACCTTTCCTGCGCCGACCCAAGCAAGATGGTCGAGCGCCTCCAGCGCCGTGCCCTTCGAGAAAACCGGCTCGACGACGCGAATCTTGACGTGATCCGCAAGCGCCTGGAAACCTACGACACGGAAACACGACCCGTGCTCGACTACTACGGCCCGTCGACCGTTCATCCCATCGACGCGACGCACTCGCCGCTGGACGTGTTGCGAGAGATCCTCGACATCATTGCGAAGATTAAGTGATGGCGGAGGGAGGGGAATGGGATGATGGAGTATTGGGATTGATGGGCCACGGCCAATACCCCATTACTCTATCACTCCATCGCCCCATCCCCCAATGCCGCCGCTCAAAACCATCTTCATGGGGACTGCCGAACTGGCCTGCGCCAGCCTTCAAGCGCTTGGCCGGGAGCCCTTCGTTCAGCTTGTCGCTGTCGTTTCCCAACCTGACAAGCCCAAGGGGCGCGACCTCAAGGTGCAACCCACACCCGTCAAGACTATTGCACACGCGTTGGGCATCCCTGTGTTGCAACCGGCCAAGGCCCGCGACAACACGTTTATTGATCAACTGCGCAAGTTCGAACCGGACCTCATCGTCGTCGCCGCATACGGCCAGATTCTTCCGCCCGCCATCCTCGAACTCCCACGTTTTGGCTGCCTGAATGTCCACACCTCGCTCCTCCCGAAGCATCGCGGGGCCGCCCCCATCCAATGGGCGATACTCCAAGGTGACGTGGAAACCGGCGTGACCATCATGAAGATGGACGCCGGCCTCGACACAGGAGACATCCTCACACAAACGAAGACACCCATCAGCCCGACGGACAATGCCCAGACCCTTCACGATCGACTGGCGCGCCTGGGCAGCGAAGTTCTGGTGAGCACCATCCCCGATTATGTAGCCGGCCGAATCACTCCGCGTCCCCAGCCCACGGAACACGCCAGCTACGCTCGCAGACTCACGAAGCAAGACGGAAAGCTGGATTGGACGCAGCCGGCCCGCAACCTCTGGAACCGCATACGCGCGTTCACTCCCTGGCCCGGCGCCTACACTTTGCAGCGAATCGAAGGCAAGCCCCAGCTCCTCAAGATTTGGTCGGCGCAAGTCGATGAGCCAAGTTCCGGCCAGCCGGGCGAGGTGCTTCGCGCCGACAAGAGCGCAATCGTGGTCGCTTGTGGCGAGCAAGCGCTGCGGATTCTTGAACTCCAGCGAGAAGGCGGCCGAAGGCTGGGAGCATCGGAGTTCCTCGCCGGGCACGTCATCCCTCCAGGAACCTTGCTTGGCCCATGAGCCTCAGGAACGTTCCCAGTTGGGCGGCGACAAGCATTTGGAGTGCGATGACTTGTCACCGCTTTCTCCGCTTTGGCGACTTGTCGCCAAAGCAGGGCCGCGTCCAGCGGCCCGGCTGACCGGGCGCCTTTCCGTATTCGACGGCGACTAGTCGCCTGCCGAAAGCGCGGACAGGTCCGCGCACTCCAAAGTGGTTGCGCCTTCGCCGCGCTACACTGCGATTGCCGGCTTGAGATTCAAGGCGTTTTGCCGATCCTTGGCGGTGTGCAATTCATACGCGACATCCACGCAGCGCGCCTGAGCAGTAAGCGGCCGGTAATCTCCTTCGAGTTCTTCCCGCCGAAGACCGCCGAAGGCGACCGGAACCTTTTGGAGAAGACCATCCCGGCCTTGATGAAACTGTCGCCTGACTATTGCTCGGTGACCTACGGTGCTGGCGGAAGCACACGGGACAAAACGCTCGGTATCGTCGACCTCATCCAGCGCAAGCACCAACTCACAGCGATGATGCACTTGACGTGCGTCAACTCGACGCGCGAGCAACTTCGCGACGTCGTCGAAGATGCGCGGACGAGAGGCATCAAGAACATTCTGGCCTTGCGCGGGGATCCTCCCGCCGGGACCAGTGAATGGAAGCCGGTCGAGGGTGGCTTCACATATTCGTACGAGCTCGTTCGGTTCTTGAAGGAACTAGGCGGCTTCTCCATCGGCACGGCGGGTTTTCCCGAGGGCCACATCGCCTGCAAAGAGGGAAAGTTTGTCGACTGGCAGCGGCTCAAGGAGAAAATCGACTGTGGCGCTGACTTCGTCCTCACCCAGCTGTTCTTCGACAACAAGGACTTTTTTGAGTTCCGCGATTACCTTGTGAAACTCGGTGTGACCGTTCCGATCTGTCCCGGCATCCTGCCAATCCTGAGCGCCTCACAGATCCGCAAGTTCACCACACTGTGCGGGGCCCGAATGCCCGCGCCGCTGCTGGAGAAACTCGAGCACTTTGGAGAGGATGACGCGGCCGCGACCGAGTACGGCATCGAATACGCGACGCAGCAATGCGCGGAGTTGCTCCAACAGGGAGCGCCGGGCATTCACTTCTACACACTCAATAAGGCCCACTCCACGACCCGCGTGATGAGCAATCTCGGGTTGGCAGGAGCAGGATAGGGCTGAGCCTCAATCGAAAGTAGGGTCGAAGGTGAAGGGTTGCCAGTCATTCGACCCTGCTTCCTGAGCATTCATCGGCCTGGATGGTTCCAATGTCGCGCGTGCTGGCAAACCTTTCGATTCCGATCGCGTCGAACGAACCGGCTTGCGCGAAGCATGAGCGGTTTGTGGCTTGGCTGGCCTTGTTCCGCGCCTGCGCCAATAAAGCAAATGCGAGAGATGCCCGGGAGTCCCCATCCTCAATCGATTGGCGATCCAATTGATGGTCATCGTCGACTCCAGCCGGAGCAGTTCCGCGATCCGAATTTTTTCAAGGTCTCCTTTGGCCTGTTCCCGCAGCTCCTGCTCCGACCACTCGAGACGCGCCAGTTCGCGGGCTACGATTCGCTCGGCCTTTGCTTCGGCGGACTCGTGAATCTCAGGACCGGAGTGATGTGCTGTGTCAGCCGAATTCAATCGGCCCAGCAATTCCGCTCGAAACGATTCATCACCGAAATACCAGCCGTGTCGCAGGCCTTGGAATTCCTCAGTCAGTTCCTGCGTCCTGCGCCATTCCGTGTGCTGTTCGAAGTCCAGAGCAATGCCGCGTATGGGCTTCAACGCGGCGGACTCCACTGGTTCGACCTTGACCCCGTCGCCTGGAGCGCCATGGGCTGCCAAATAATTTCCGAAGCTGCTCCAACGAAACTCGCGGAGTGACTCATGCGCCGCAATCAATCCAGCCCGAGCCGGGTTCAAGTGAACGTAATCGACCGCTGCCGGCAAATAGCCGCCTTGAGGACCGATGGGGATCGCCTTGTACCGGCCTGCGAAGAGGTGGCCCCTCAGGCCGTGGCGGACATTGAACCGCCTCGTGTAGGTTCCCAACAGCCACTTCATGCCCGCCACAAGGTTTGGCTCAGGCGTGCGAACGACGAGATGAAAATGCTCCGGCATCAGGACGTACGCGTGAATCCTCCAGGAGGTCTTGGCGCGCGTCACGTCGAGCGTTTTCAGGAAGCTTTCCCGGTCCGAGTCGTCGATGAAGATTGGACCATCCCTGTCCCCGCGGTTGAGGACGTGATAAAGGGCGCCTGCGTACTGGATTCGAATGCGCCGCGCCACAGCCCTGCAATAGTGGGATCAGGGTGGCGTGTCAAAGCTATTGAACTCGCTGGCGTGTACAAGAGGATCCGGCAACTACACAAGGATCCAAACTGAAAGGTTGAACAGCCCGTTCAAAAAACTCCAAGTGCGATTGTAGCGGCGGTCTGTGACCGCTGAACTCGGGCCAGAATGTGCACCTTGTTCGGCGCTCACAGAGCGCCGCTACAGTCTTTGAAGAGGCTGCTAACGGCCGGGTGAGGGGTGAGAACACCGATTGGCCCTTTGCAAAAAGCTGGACGCGCCCCAAGTTGACTCGGTGGGGCGAGCGTGTCTTATGCGCCTCGCAATCCCGCCAACTCCTCCCTCACTCTCTCCATCAAGGGCCGCACAGTTTTCGCGCTGAACTCAAATCGGCAGCCCGCGGCCTCGAACAATTCCGGCAAAGGCCGCGCCCCACCCAGCGCCAAGGCTCGCCTGTAGGCCGCCAGCGCGCTCGCTTTGTCGCGGCGCGAGTTGGCCCACACCGCAAGCGCGCCGAGTTGAGCGATGCCGTATTCGACGTAGTAGAAGGGGAGTTCGAAGATGTGAAGCTGCCGGTGCCACAAATTAGCGCGCGCCGCCTCAAGGCCATTCCAGTCCACCGCGCCACCGAAACGCTTCAGCAACTCGACCCACGCGGCGGTTCTCTCGGCTCGAGTATGACCCGGATGCGTGTAGATCCAATGCTGGAAGGCATCGACAGTCGCAATCCATGGGAAAATCTTCAGGACGAGCTCGAAGTGCGACCGCCGCGCCCGGCGGGCGTCGGCCTCGGAATAGAACTCGCCGAGGTCGTCATTTCCGAGCAGTTCCATGGTCATCGAGGCGACCTCGCAAAACTCAATCGGCGCGCTGCGATAGGCAAGCAATGGTTCAGATTGCGTGGCCAGCGCGTGGAAGGCGTGGCCGGCCTCGTGAAGCAGGGTTTCCACGTCGCGCTGGACACCGACCGCGTGCATGAAAATAAAGGGCAACCGTGCCTCATTGAGTGTGGATTGATAACCGCCGGGCGCCTTCCCCTTGCGGCTGTCCAGGTCCAGCAGGCGCAACTCCCGCATCTGGCGGAAGCCTGCCGCCAGTTCGCCATCCAGCCGGTCGAAGATCCGTTGCGAGCGCTCGAGCAACTGGGACACGTTGGCGAAGGGTTTCAGCGGGGGGCGGCCAAGCGGGTCGGACTCGAGGTCCCAGGGGCGAAGAGTCGTTACGCCCAACTGCGCCCGACGTTCCTCCTGCAGTTCGCGCACCACCGGCACAATTTCCTGCTCGATGGCTGCATGGAATTCGACGCACTGCGCGGGCGAATAGTCGAATCGCCGGAGCCGGCGCCACGTATAGCCGAGGTAGTCCTCGAACCCGGCGTTGGCCGCGATCTCTTCACGGCAACGGAGCATCGCGTCGAATAGCGTCTCGAACTTTTCCGTGTCCGCCAGCCGTCGCTGCACGACCAGTTCCCAGGCTTCCTGCCGCGTCGCCCGGTCCGGCTCCTCGATGAACTTCGACATCTGCTGCAGCGTTCGCTCTTCGCCGCAAAATTGGACGGTCATCGCGCCGGTCAGTTCGTAGTACTGCTGTCCGAGCCGCGTCTCCTCCGTTTCGAGCGGCACGTTTTCCGAGCGGAACAGTTCAACCGTCACTGCGGTGTCCCGGTCGAAGACCTCGTAGCGTTCCTTCGGAAGAGCGTTCCGGAGAGGATGCTTCAGGAAAAGCTCTGCCAAACGGAATTGCCGGGGTTTCAACTCAGGTTCGATTCGCCCGACGAACTCCAGGTAGGCCTGCTTGCTTGCGGTGTCCTCGGTATGGCAGGTCATCGCGATATGCCGGCGGGCGCCTTCCTCGTCAACGGCGGCGGACAGTTCGCTCCAATCGTGCAGCCAGGCTTCCAGGGCAGCTGGCGATTTGCATTCCGCGGCGCGGGCTTCGAGTTGGTCGAACAACGGCGCGATGGCGCTCCAGTCACCCAGCGCGGTGGATTGCGGGACGAATCGACGCGGGACAAACGGGGGCAGAGCCCCAAACGGGAGCGCTCTCATGCGCCAGAGAAAACCCGATGTACGACTGCGAATCGTTACTTCGCCGCCAGAGCCGCTTCGATGGCTTCGGTGACTTCCTTGCCGTCGGGAGTGGCCTTGCTATCCCAGCGTTTGAGGATCTTGCCATCGCGGCTGATGAGGAACTTGCCGAAGTTCCATCTCACGTCGCCCGGGAACGGTGAATCCTTGCCGGTCAGCGCGGCGTAGAGCGGATGTTGCTACGCTCCTTTGACGTGAAGCTTGTCGAAGAGCGGGAACGACACGTCGAATTTGCTCGAACAAAACTGTTTGATCTCATCATTCGTCCCGGGCTCCTGTGCGCCGAAATCGTTGCACGGGAATCCGAGCACGGCAAAACCCTTGTCCTTGTACTTGCGGTAGGTCGATTCCAGCCCGGCGTATTGAGGGGTGTAACCGCACTTGGAGGCCACATTGACGACCAGGAGCACCTTGCCCTTGTAATCCTTGAGCGAGGTGTCCTTGCCATTGATGTCCTTGAGCGGGATGGAAGCCAGGTTGGGTGAATCGGCGGCGAACGTGGTCATGGCGATAAACAAAGTGGCAAGAGCGAAAATGGTTTTCATGCACGCAGTATTCGGGGGCTCTGGCGAAAGTCAACCGAGCATTTCCGGCGGACCGAAGAACCGGAATTCACCTTCGAAACTCGCCACCGGATGCCGCCCTACGTCCTGCAACGACAAGCGCGCAACCAGGTCGGAGGCGGCCGCTTCGCTGACCAGGAAGGACTGCCCGATGCTGGACGCGAGTTTCTCCATGCGGAACACGAAGTTCACCTCGGCGCCCAAGAGGCTCTCCTCGCCCAACGACGCGCCGCCCAAACAGACTTTGCCCAAATGCAGCACCAGGCGGAAAGGCGGTGTGCCTGAAGATTGAAGCGCACGCAATGATGTTACCGCCCGCGCCACCGCTGGGCCGGTGCCCGCATCCCGCGCCGGCCAATAGGCGAAAAAGCCGTCTCCAAGAAACTTGTTAATCGCGCCGCCGTTCTCGTCGACGATTTGCTTGCAAGCCGCCAGCCAGCGGCCGGTCATTTGCGAGGCCTCCTCGGTGGGCATTTTCGTGACCAGTTGCGTCGAACCCTCAATATCTGCGACCAGGAGCCAGCACGGCATTGCGCGGATATCTTGCACCGTGTTCTCGGTGGCCAGATGCGCCGTGGCGGCTTGACCGGGGCGATCCTGACGAAACGTAAAAGTGCGCCCGGCCAGTTCGATCCGGTCTTGGTCCGTGAGCCGCGAAGCCCGGGTGAGTCGACGGCCATTGAGGTAAGTCCCATTGGCGCTGCCCAGATCGACGAGCCAGTACTCATCCGCGCCTTGGGCCTGCACCATCGCGTGGCGGCGCGACGCCCGGTCGTCGGCCACGACGATATGATTCGACGCGGCACGTCCCAGGAAACACGAACCGCGGATGGGGGTCTGGCCACCCCCGGCCGCTTCGAGCCACGCAAGACTTAGACTATTTGGCGATTCGTCCACGATAGCGGGCAGCTACACTCCCTTCTCGTAGACGACTACGATGAGCACGTCCGAAGCAAGGTAGGGATAAGCCTTAAGGCTGTTCTCCTCGGTCCGCTGACCGCTTTGGGCCGCAAGATTCCCGAAGACTTGGTGAATGCGCGCGCCACTGCTGGCGAGCCATTCGTTCACTTCCTTCTCGAGTGCAGTCAGGTTCGATTCGAGACCTTTGAAGATCTTCACTTGGTGCATGGCGCGGAGGCAGAGACGTGTTGTTGATCGCTGAGGTGAATCGTGAGTTTTGGAAAACCATTACATCCCCGGGCTTGCGCGCCAAGCCTGGAATCGGAATGTTGACCGAGTGAACTCCCGAGCCGGCCCGAATCGCTCTGCGCCCTCGACGATAAGCCTTGTCATCCCGGCGTTGAACGAGGCCGAGGAGTTGCCGGAGACCCTCCGCCGCGCTCGAGCGATCCCGGAGGTCTGCGAAATCATCGCCGTTGATGGCGGCAGTTCCGACAACACGCGCGAATTGGCGGCTGCATCCGGTTGCACAGTCCTCACGGCGCCTGCGGGGCGCGGCGGGCAATTGCGACTGGGCGCATCCCGCGCCCGGGGCGACATTGTGCTCCTCCTCCACGCGGACACCTGGCTGCCCTCTGGGGCCGGCCAGGCGGCGCTCGAATGCTGTCGCCGGCCGGGAGTTGTCGGCGGTGGCTTTTGGAAGGTGTTTCGCGAGCCGTCGTGGGTGATGCGCGGGGCCCGGGCTCGATGCTGGGTCCGGCTTCGGATGGGAAGGCGGATTCTCGGCGACCAGGCCATGTTCATCCCTCGCGAAATCCTCGAACGAATCGGCGGCGTGCCGGATGTGCCGCTGATGGAGGACATCGAACTATGCCGGCGGCTGCGTCCGCTGGGCCGGTTGTTGCTCGCAAATGCGACCGTCGTCACTTCGGCGCGTCGGTTCCGGGAGCGTGGTGTGCTGCGGACCTACTGGCGAATGTGGACCGTCACCCTCCGCTATCGGCTCGGCGCCACGCCCGAAGAGTTGCGGCGGCTTTACGAGAAAGAGTAGAGTGGAGGCACGCGATGTTGCTGTTTGGTGTAGCTGCGACCGTGAGGTCGCAGGCTGAACCCCCGGTCGGGCGAAAGCGATGCCGCCGCCCAACCTTCTGCGTGCCCGTCCGCGACCTCACGGTCGCAGCTACTCTGAACTTGCAGCGCGCGACTGCGTAGAAGCATTCCTGGTTGCATACATAACGTTGTGAAGAAACTCGAACCACCTGACACGCATCATTTGAAGGCGGCCGTCGGCTGGCTGGAACTGGGCAATCACTCCGAAGCCGGCGAAGAGATCGCGCGAATCTCCCCGGCCAACCTGAACCACCCGGACGTGCTCGAAGTCCGTTGGGCCATTTGTGCCGAAGGCAACAGTTGGGATGCCGCTGAGGAGGTTGCCCGGGCCCTGGTCGCGGTCGCGCCGGAGCGGGCGAGTGGTTGGGTCCATCGCGCTTTCGCCACACGTCGGGCAGTCAACGGCGGGCTTGCGCTAGCCGAGAGGCTTTTGCTCGAAGCGTTGGAGAAATTTCCCAAGGAATCGGTCATTCCCTACAACCTCGCGTGCTACGCAGCGCAGCGTGGCGCCCTCGACGCAGCGTGGGATTGGCTGCACAAAGCCATGGAAGTCGAGGGCGATGTGAAGACGATCAAGCAGCGAGCCTTGGGTGATACGGATTTGAGGTCGTTATGGGAACGGATACGGCAACTGTAGGGCGTCGCGGACGCGGGATAGTGCATCCTGCATCCTGTATCGTAATCAGCGACCCCGTCCCCCCTTGCGCCGATTCTTCGCGTAGCTCACGCCCTTGCCCGCCGCCGGCCCGCCGGCCTCGCCGCCGAGCATCCGCTTGAGTTCTCGCACCTGGTCGCGAAGCAGCGCTGCTTTCTCGAACTCGAGGTTATTCGCCGCCGTCAGCATTTCTCCTTCCAGCTCGCGGATGGTTTCGGTGACGTCGAAGTTGCCTCCGGCATCGCGCAACGCCGCAGTCGCGCGCTGGTGCTGGTCCTCAGTCACGGCCAGGCTCTCCTCGACGGCCCGCGAGACACTACGCGGGGTAATGCCGTGCTCCTGATTGTAAGCCAACTGGCGTTCGCGGCGATGACGCGAAACGGCGAGAAACTTCTGAATGCTCTGCGTCATTACATCGGCGTACAGGATCACTTCCCCGTTCAAATGGCGCGCGGCGCGGCCGGCGGTCTGGATGAGGCTCGTCACGCTCCGCAAGTAGCCCTCCTTGTCCGCATCGAGGATGGCTACGAGCGAGACTTCGGGCAGATCGAGCCCCTCGCGCAGGAGGTTGATGCCGACGAGCACGTCGAATTCACCCTTGCGAAGGCCGCGGAGAATCTCCACGCGTTCAATGGCGTCGATCTCGCTGTGCAAATAGCGGACATTGACGCCGACGTCGCGCAAGTAATCGGTCAATTCCTCTGCCGTACGCTTCGTCAGCGTCGTGACGAGCACGCGCTCCTTCCGTTCGACACGTTTGCGGGCTTCGTCGATGAGATCATCGATCTGGCCCTTGAGGGGCTTGACCGTGATGAACGGATCGACCAGCCCGGTGGGGCGCACGACCAGTTCGGACACCCGGCCTTGCGACCAGCCGACCTCCACTTGTCCCGGGGTTGCGCTCACGTAAATCGTTTGCCCCTGCATGGACTGAAACTCTTTGAAGTCGAGCGGCCGATTATCCAGGGCGCTGGGAAGCCGGAAGCCATGCTCGACGAGCACCTTCTTGCGTGACATGTCGCCGGCGTACATCCCGCCAATCTGGGGTATCGTCGCGTGCGACTCGTCGATGACGAGCACGTAATCCTTGGGCAGGAAGTCCAGCAACACCCAGGGCCGTGAGCCCGGAGCGCGCCCCGCGATGTGGCGCGAATAATTCTCGATGCCGGAGCAGAAGCCCATTTCCTCCATCATCTCCAGGTCGTATTCGGTGCGCATCTTGAGCCGCTGGGCCTCGAGCAGCTTGACCACCTTCTCCAATTCGGCAATGCGCTGGCCGAGTTCCTCGCGAATGCTTAGAATGGCCCGCTTCATCTTTTCGACGGGAGTCACGAACTGCTTTCCCGGAAAAACAGTGACGGCTTCCAGCGCTTCCAGTTTGTCGCCCGTCAGCGGTTCGAAGCGAGTGATCCGCTCGATCACGTCCCCAAAAAACTCGATGCGTAACGCGTCCTCACGGTAGGCCGGGCAGAGCTCTACGGTGTCGCCGCGCACGCGAAAATTGCCGCGGCTGAACTCGATGTCGTTGCGGTTGTATTGCAGGTTTACGAGCCGTTCGAGGAATTGGTCGCGCGTCAACTCCTGGTTCACCGCCAGCGCCACGGTCATCTCCTTGTAATCCTCGGTGCTGACGATGCCGTAGATGCACGAGACGCTGGCAACGACGATGCTGTCGCGCCGCGTGAACAAGGAGTTCATGGTCGAGAGGCGCATGCGCTCAATGGCTTCGTTGATGGACGAGTCCTTCTCGATGTAAGTGTCGGTGCGCGGGATGTAGGCCTCCGGCTGGTAGTAATCGAAATAGCTGACGAAATACTCGACGGTGTTGCGTGGGAAGAAACCCTTGAACTCGGCGTAGAGCTGCGCCGCCAACGTCTTATTGTGCGAAATGACGAGCGTGGGGCGGTTCACTTTCGCGATGACGTTGGCCACGGTGAACGTCTTGCCCGAGCCGGTGACCCCGAGCAGGGTCTGGTGCTTCACGCCCGAGACCAAGCCCTCAGTGAGTTGGGCGATGGCCGCGGGCTGATCCCCCGCCGGCCCAAATGGCGCAACAAGCTCGAACATTGCGCGGCAACGTACGGAGAGGTTGCGTGGGTGTCAACGCGTCCTCAAAGCCCAAGGTTCAAAGTTCAAAAGAACCACCATCTCAAAGGGACTCTAAGCAGCAAATCCGCAACCCATCGGTGCTGGCTAAGCATGCGCCGAGCTTGGCCGGATCGCTAATAACGAGCTCAGGCCCCGAAGTTGTGTCGCTTCGAGCTTGGGACTTGGAGTTTGTTTTAAACTTTGAACTTTGAACTTTGAACCTTGAACCGCCAATACTTGGCGACATGAAACAGGGCCTCGTGCTCGACAAAGTCGTGCTGCTCGGCCGCACGCTCGACGAATACGCCCGTTACTTCGCCCTCGACCTCGACGCGTTGAAGGGCCGCCGCATTCTCGATGTCGCCTCCGGCGTCAGTTCGTTTTGTGCCGAAGCGCACGCGCTGGGGTTGGATGTCACCGCCTTCGATCTCATCTACGATTGGGCGCCGGACGACATTGCCGTGCGCTGCGGGCCTGATCTCGATCACGTCATCCGCGCAGTCGATGGCCTGAAGACTTACAAGTGGGATTTTTACCAAAACCCAACCCGGCTCCGCGCCTTTCGCGAGCGCGCTTACCGGACTTTTCTCGCGGACTACGCAATCCACCGCGGCACACGCTACCGGGGTGGGCGCCTCCCGCACTTGCCCTTCGCCGACCGAATGTTCGATCTCACTCTGGCTTCCTACCTCCTGTTCGCTTACGAAGACCAATTCGACTACGAGTTCCACAAGGCGTCCCTGATCGAACTCATGGGCGTGACACGCGGTGAGGCGCGCCTCTACCCCATCGTCACCTTCGAGGCGAAGCGCTGCATTTACATTGACCGCTTGAGAGCCGACGTCGCCTTGGGCCATTTGACGTTCGAGGAGGTGCGGACGGATTTTGAATTCCTCGTCGGCTCGAACTGGTATCTACGAGTGAGGCACGCGGGATAGGCACGTGGATCGCACGAGTTACCCTCGCCAAGAGTTTCCTTGTCACACCTCGGCCGGGGCTGAAATCATGCGCCTCATCCGCATGAACCACTGTTCGCTCGCTCTGCTCGCCCTTGCCCTGCCCTGCCTCGCACAGGCTGAAGACTGGCCGGTCTGGCGCGGTCCCAGGCTCGACGGCACCAGCCTGGAGAAGAACATCCCCGTCCACTGGACGGGCTCAAGCAATGTCGCCTGGAAGACTCCCCTGCCCGGCTTCGGCCACGCCTCGCCGATTGTTTGGGGCGACCGCGTCTTCACGATCGCCGTGGTCTCTAACGAGCAGGCGCGCATTCTCCTCTGTCTGGACCGCAAATCGGGCAAGCCGCTCTGGCAGCAAGCCGTCCTCGTCGCTCCGCTCGAAAAAAAGCATTCTCTCAACAGCCACGCCTCCAGCACTCCCGCCACCGACGGCGAACTTGTCTACACCGCCTTCCTGGACAAAAACCAAATGCTCGTGGCCGCGTACGACTTCGACGGCAAGCAACGCTGGCTGGTGCGGCCCGGACCGTTCTCCAGCATGCACGGCTTTTGCAGTTCGCCGATTATGCACGGCAACCTCGTCCTCGTGAACGGCGACCACGACGGCGATTCCTATCTCGTCGCGCTCCGCAAATCCGATGGCTCGACTGTCTGGAAGACTCCCCGGGAGAACAAAACCCGCAGCTATTGCGTCCCGCTTCTCCGCGAATTGGCCGGGCGCAACCAGATGATTCTCTCCGGTGATAAATGCATCGCCAGCTACGACCCGCGCAGCGGCCGGCGCCATTGGGTCATCGACGGGCCTACCGACCAATTCGTGGCCTCGATCGTTTACAACGAGCGCGCCGGTTTGCTCTTCGCCACTGGTGGCTACCCGGACCATCACATCCTGGCCATCAGGCCCGATGGTTCGGGTAATATCACAGGCACCGAAAGAATCGTCTGGCGCACCACGAAAGGCGTCTCGTACGTCCCCTCACCTATAGCCGAAGGCGACTACTTCCTCGTCGTCTCGGACGCCGGCATCGCGCATTGCTTCGAGGCGAAGACAGGAGCCATCGCTTGGACCGAGCGCCTCGGTGAGCACCACGCTTCGCTGGTCTCCGCCAACGGCCTCGTCTATTTCCTCAATGACAACGGCCTCACGCACGTCGTCCGTCCGGGTCCGAAGTACGACCTCGTCGCCAAGAACGAACTGGGCGAACGCACTTTCGCCTCGCCAGCCCTTAGTCAAGGCCAACTCTTCCTTCGCAGTGACAAGCATTTGTTCTGCATCGGCCAGTAGTTCACCGGAAGAGCAAGGGCATGAAATCGCCCAGGTAACGGCGCCACACGGGCCAGCTGTGGTTGCCTGCCGTTTCCTGGTACACGTGGGGAACGCCCTTTGCCTTCAGCGCGGCGTTGAATTGGCGCGCGTTCTCGATGAGAAAATCGTCCTTGCCGCAAGCGACCCAGAGCAGCTTCAGCCCGTTCCTCGGATCGGCGAACGCTTCTTCGACGGCCTTTTCCCCGTTTGGCAGGAAGGAACTCATGCCGCCGACCCATGCGAAAAGCTCGCGGTGCTTCAGCCCAATGGACAACGACTGTCCGCCGCCCATGGACAAGCCGATGATGGCGCGATTGTCCCGATTGGCTTTGACGCGATAGGTCGATTCGATGAGAGGCATCACGTCCTTGAGCAGATCGTCGGCGAAGGCTTCCACGTTCCGCGCAATCATGTTCGTGCTGACGCGGGTCGGGTTCCCGCTTAACGCGTGACCGTCGGTCATGACGATGAGCATCGGCCGGGTCTTTTGTTGCGCGAGCAGGTTGTCCGCGATGAAATGGGCGCGGCCCGTAGACGTCCAGGTCGCGTCGTTGTCACCCGCGCCATGGAATAGGTAGAGCACGGGTAGCTTGCGGGAATTCTTTTCGTAGCCGGGCGGCGTGTAGACATGAAGGCGCCTTGTCACCCCCAGGGATTTGGAAGAATACACGTGCTCGTGAACTGTTCCGTGCAGAACGGGCTGAAACTCCCAAAGCTCCGGCGGGTTGCCCGGCACCTCCAGCACGCTGGTGCGCGTGGCCCGCATCGGCTTCACCCACGGATTGGCCGGGTCCACCATCGACAGATTGTCCACCGTGAAACTGTAGCCGTAGATGTCCGGCGCGAGCGGGCCGACTGTGACGCTCCAAACTCCATTGGTGTCCTTTATCAGTTCCGTCGCCCCACCGGGCCAATCTCCGGAGACCTTGACCCCCCGGGCGTCCGGCGCGCGCAACCGGAATGTCACCGTGCGGTTTGTGTGCACCTCCGGCGAAACGAGCGAGACGGAATCCCGGCGCGAAGGAGCATTCGTTCGGGCGGGGGCCGAGTTGGAACTTTGCGCGTGAAGCTGTGTAAACAGGGACGTGACGGCAAGCAGGGCGAAGGTGGTTTTCATAGGACAGTGGGTACATTGCACCGCGAATTCTTAAAAACTCCAATTCCATAATTGACACGACCAGTGACACGCGTGAATCGAGACGTTTTATTCTTCGATGGAAGCGCCAAGCGAACCGCCTCACCCCTCACCATGAACCCCGGTAGGGCCGACCTGCTGGTCGGCCTGGACGCGCGGCAGCGCGTCCCTACCGCGGTTCGGGGGTAATGGGTGAGAGAATTCTCACTCCGACCCTCTCCCCGTTGAGGGAGAGGGAGTCGCGACGCACTCCCTCTGAGTTGCGGCGGCCGGTGTCGCACCCGGTTGTTCCAGACCGAGGTGCGATTGCGCGCAGATTCACCATCCGGCTCCCCGCTTTTTCATTTTCCCTCCGCCTCGGGGCCTCTACCTTTGTTCCATGTCACGCGATTACGTGCTGCAACCGTTCCGCGGCCCGGTCGATCTCCAGATCGACTACGCGGCGGAACTGAACGAGCAGCAGCACGCCGCGGTCACCGCGGGGCCCGGGCCCGCGTTGGTCATCGCCGGCGCCGGTTCGGGCAAAACGCGCACGCTCATTTACCGGGTCGCCTACCTGCTCGAACAGGGCGTGCCCGCCGACCGCATTCTGCTGGTGACCTTCACCAACAAGGCCGCCCGCGAAATGATGCGCCGCGTGGGTGAACTGCTTGGCAACGACACCGGGTCGCTTTGGGGCGGCACGTTTCACTCCATCGGCGCGCGCATTCTCCGACGCCACGCCGAGGCGCTCGGCTACCGGAAGGATTACACCATCCTGGACCGCGAAGACTCCACCGACCTGATGAAGACGTGCCTCGCCGAGGCGGAGATCGACATGAAAGCCACCCGCTTCCCCAAGGCCGACGTGCTGGCCGATATCGGCTCGATGGCCGTCAATACCTGCCGTTCGGTCGGCGAGGTGCTCGGCCAGGATTACGACTACTTCGTGCAGCTGTCGCCGCAAATCGAGGATGTCCTCAGGCGTTACGACGCTCGCAAGCGCGCCGCCAACGTCATGGATTTTGATGACCTGCTGCTTCTTTGGCTGCGGCTCTTGCGCGAACACGACGAAGCCCGTGAACTCTACCAGCGCCGGTTCCAGTTCGTGCTGGTCGACGAATACCAGGATACCAACAAGCTTCAGAGCGAACTGATCGATCTGCTGGGCGCGCGCCACAAGAACGTCATGGCCGTCGGCGACGATTCGCAAAGCATCTACGCCTGGCGCGGTGCGAACTTCAAAAACATCCTCGAATTTCCCAAGCGCTATCCCGGCGCGAGAATCTACAAGATCGAGACCAATTACCGCAGCACGCCCGAGATCCTTGCCCTGGCCAATGCCGCCATCGCGCCGAACATTCATCAGTTCGCCAAGGAGCTCGCGCCCGCTCGCAAGTCCGGCCCCAGGCCCGCCCTGGTCCCGTGCGGCGACGGTTCCGAACAGGCCGCGTTCGTCGCCCAGCGCGTGCTCGAACTGCGCGACGAGGGGATGGACCTCAACAAGATGGCCGTGCTCTACCGGTCGCACTTTCACGCCCTCGAGCTGCAACTGGAGCTGACCCGCCACGCCATCCCCTTCAGCATCACGAGCGGCATCCGTTTCTTCGAGCAGGCCCACATCAAGGACGTCGCCGCGTGGCTCAAGCTGGTCACGAACCCGACCGACGAACTGGCGTTCAAGCGCCTGGTCCGCATGCTCCCAGGCATTGGCGGCAAGGGCGGCGAAAAGCTCTGGAGCAAATTCCAATCCGAGATTCGGGCATCCGGTCTGGAGTCAATCGCCGTGGATGCGGCCTGGGACCCTGAACCCGAGACTCGAAACCCGGAACGGAGGACATTTTCTCTCGCCGCCGCATTGCAGAAGTGCGCCACGAGCGCGCCCAAAAAGGCGGCGACGGCCTGGGCCAACTTCGCGATCACGATGTCCCAGCTGGAGACCGCGCCGGTGCGCGGCAGCGCCTCGGCGATGATCCAGCATGTTCTCGAAGCCGGCTACAAGGACTACCTCCAGGACAATTACGCAAACTACCGCGCCCGGCTCGAAGATCTCGAGCAACTCGCCACCTTTGCGCTCCAGTTTAAGACCGTCGAAGAATTCCTGACGCAGCTCTCGCTCCTCACCAACATCGAAGCCGACGAGGCCGCGCCCGCCGACAGCGACGACGAAAAACTACGCCTCTCGACCGTGCACCAGGCGAAGGGCCTCGAGTTCGACGTGGTGTTCGTGATCATGCTCTGCGACGGACTGTTTCCCAGCGCGCGCTCTGCCGAAACAATCGAGGGCGAGGAAGAAGAGCGCCGGCTTTTCTACGTGGCCATTACCCGGGCGCGCAACGAGCTTTACCTGAGCTACCCGCTCCTCCGCATCATGCGCGGCCAGAGCGGCGACATGATGCTACAGCCCTCGCGTTTCCTGGACGATCTCCCCTCCGCCCTTGTGGACCAGTGGGGCCTCAAGACGGGGACCGCGTACTAGTGCCCTTGGTGATTTGCAACGGCTCGCGTGCTCGGCCCGCGTAGGCATCAGGGCCGAAGTCCGTAGGGTGATGGCCTAGGCTGAAGCGAGTCCGAGGAGCGGAGGCCCAAGTCAGTTGCTTTCAGCCCGTTGGCGATTCACTTTGCGGTTTTTGTGACGTTGGCGCTTTCCAAAACCCTCGGGCTGGGCGGCCGCGCGACTCTTCACCCGCAGGAGATTCCCCCTGGGATTGGGCAAACCGCACGGAAGATTGACCCCTGATCCAGGCGTGATTAGCTTCCGCTGATGTTGCCAAAGACCGGGAGCGAACGCGCAGCGCCTACTGGCCGTTGTCGGGCTTGGAGTGTATTCGTTGGGAATCAGAAGAACGCCGTTGCTTAGGGAGAATTGCAAATGATCGATCCGATGATTTCACTCGCTTTTTCGGTTTACTCCAACAAAGGGGCATACTCGCTTCTACTTGGTTCTGGAATATCACGCGCCTCCGGAATCCCAACGGGTTGGGAAGTCGTTCTCGACCTTATTCGAAAGGTCGCAAAATTGGAGGGAGAGGATTGCGATCCTGACCCGGCCGCATGGTTCAAGCGAAAGCACACCGCCGAGCCGGACTACAGCAAACTTCTCGATGCTATCGCGAAGACTCCGACCGAGCGGCAGCAGTTGCTCCGGGGCTATTTCGAGCCGACCGAAGATGAACGAGCACAGGGAGTGAAGGCTCCGAATGTCGCGCACAAGGCGATCGCCCGCCTTGTCGAAGCGGGATACTTGCGCGTCATCGTCACTACTAACTTCGACCGACTCATGGAACAAGCGCTAGAGGGGATTGGCATTCCGCCTACGGTGATTAGCACGCCAGACCAAGTCGCCGGCGCACTTCCTCTTGCTCATTCCGGCGTTACTTTGATCAAGATTCACGGCGATTACCTCGACACACGGATCAAAAATACCGAATCCGAACTCGCTGCCTACGAGCCAGCCTTTGTCGCATTGCTGGATCGCGTCGTTGATGAATATGGCTTGATCGTTTGCGGATGGTCGGCTGATTGGGACATCGCCCTACGCGCGGCCATTGAACGATGCCCTACGCGCCGATTCACCACCTACTGGACGACGCGGTCTTCTCTCTCCTCGCACGCAAAGCGTCTTGTGGATCACAGGAAAGCAGCGGTGCTTAAGATTCGCGACGCCAATCAATTATTTGAGGGACTGTTGGAGAAGGTGCGAGCCCTCGGAGACATGGCTGCGCCACATCCGCTGTCCGCTAAAATGGCCGTGGCCACGCTCAAGCGCTATCTTGTCGACCCTGCTGCACGAATCAAATTGCACGATGTGGTACAGGAAGAGACCCAACGAGTTTATCCCGAGTTGGGTCCAAAAAACTTCCCTGTTGGGCATCCTCAGCCCTCTATTGAGGAGCTTTCAAAGCGTGCACAGCATTATGAAGTGCTGGTCGACACGCTGCTAGCGATAGTTACAACCGGGTGTTTTTGGGGCGAAAAGCAGCATGTCGAGATTTGGCCGAAGCCCGCAGAGAGAATTGCCAATCAGCCGCGTATCGAGGGAGCATTTTTTGAACACCTAGATAGTATGCGGACGTATCCTGCGCTGCTCCTCCTCTACGGCGGCGGCATCGCTGCGATGGCGGCCCAGAAGTACGACACGTTCGCAGCGTTGATGACACGACCGCGTTACTTTGACGGCAATCAACGGCGACCGCTGGTAACGGAGTTTTCAGGCCGTTCAGTGAGCTTTATGGACGAGCAGTCAGGGAGAAGAACCCCGATTCGACTTAGCTGGCATTTACATAGGCATTTTCGCTCGCATTTCAACCACCTAATTCCGGATGACGAGGACTTCCGGAACATTTTCGACCGTTTCGAATTATTCTTTGGATTGGTACGAATGAATTTGAGCCAAGGTGACGCATTTTGGACCGGTGATTACGTAAACCGCTACCGCTACAATCCTGACCGCAGCGTTGAGAAAGCGATTGAAGTAGAGCTTTCCGCGGGTGGCGACAGCTGCCCTTACCTCAAGGCCGGTCTTTTCGATGGGAGTGCCGACAAAATGAAAGAAATTCAGGCAATGTTGATCGAAAAACAAAAGCGCCTCAGACACTGGTAAGTGCTGACGCGGCGAGGCTCATTTGCCTTCACCCGCGGCTCGCAGAAGGCGAGTGCGCAGGGCCGGTGCTATTTTGAAACCGGCCTTGGTTTCCAACTGGTCGAGCGCCGGGCCAATGTGCAAAAGAAGGCCTTTCGACTTCGCCTCGCTCAGAATCGCCAGCACACCGATGGCACGCAGGCCTAACTGAAGCGCGACTTCGTGCATGAGCCGCTTTTCCACGAGGATCGCATTCGCGCCAATCTCGGCGGCCAAAGCAAGAGCGGCAACGGCGGCGGGATCCAGTCCGCGGGCGCATCGGACGAGGTTTGGAATGACGGAGGCCGCTTGTTGTCGAACCCAGGGCGGAAGGGACATCCCTTCAAAGCGCGGAGTCTCGGTAACCTGTCGCTGGAAGTCCGCTGCCACTTCGGGCGGGACAACGACTTCGCGAAACAGCGACGACAACAGCTTGGCCTGCCCGATGCGGCAGAGATTCAACAGAACCGGAGTGTGGGCAACGACAATCACGGCGCAAAATGCGCTGTCGCGCTGTCTACTTCAACAACTCCTTCACTTTCGCCCCATCGTGGGTCGGAGGCTGGCAGGCCGTTCCGGTGCAGAGATAGGCCGTGGGCTTGCCGTCTTTGGGAGGAAGCGTTTTCGCGAAGGGCTCGACGGGACCGGTTGTCGCGAGCACCACTTTGTTCGGTTGGTAAACGGCGTGCGCAGCGCGAACGAGTGCGCGTCCGTCGGGAGAACGGGCATCGCCGGCGATGACCACGCGCTTCGGCTCTTCGAGGGCAAAGTCGAGCGCAAGGAGCATGTAAGGGACGGCCTGAGGTATTTCCTGAAGGCGCTGGGAAAACAAGCGCAGACTCTTGTCGGCGGCGGCGCGGTAATCCTTGCGGTCCGTGAGGGCGGCAAGCTTGAGCAGGGCGAGGACGGCCACGGAGTTCGCGGAAGGCTCGGCGCCGTCGTAATCCTCCTTCACGCGAAGGATGAGATCCGAGCTGCCAGCAGGGCTTTGCCAGAAGCCGCCTTCCTCCTTGTCGTAAAACCTGGCCAGCATGGAATCCGCGAGGTCGATGGCGAACTGCAAGTGCTCCGCCTCGAGCGTGACCTGGTAAAGTTCCAGGACGCCCGCGAGAAGGCAGGAATAAGCTTCGAGGAGCTGCACCTGGTCGCGCGCGCCATCGCGCCAGCGGTGATAGAGCGTCTTGGTGCCCTCATCCCAGAGTTTGCCGCGCAGGAAGGCCAGGTTCTTTAGGGCTGCCTCGCGATACGCGTCGTCGCCCAGCACGGCGCCGGCGCGGGCGAGCGGGCCGAGCAGGAGACCATTCCACGACGCGAGGATCTTGTCGTCCAGGTGCGGGCGCACGCGTTTGGACCGCGCGGCAAAGAGCTTGTCCTTGGCCGAACGGAGCAGCGACTCATCGGCGGCGGTGACAGTGGTGTCGACCAGGGAGAGAACGTTTTGGTCGCTGAGAGGGTTGGGATCGCTATGGTCCACGAAGTTCCCGCGCGGGGTCACACCGTAGACGCGGACAGCAACTTTGACCTCGTCGGGTGTGAGCAGCAACTTCATCTCGTCGAGCGTCCAGCAGTAGAACTTCCCTTCCTTGCCCTCGCTGTCGGCGTCCTCTGCGGAATAGAAGCCCCCTTCGGGATGACGCAAGTCGCGCAGCACGTAGCGGAGGATGTCGCGGGCGACGTCGGCGTAGCCCTGCTCGCCGCTCACCAGGAAGCAATCCAGGTAAAGCCCGAGCAACTGGGCGTTGTCGTACAGCATCTTCTCGAAGTGCGGCACGAGCCACTTCTCATCCACGGAGTAGCGGGAGAAACCGCCGCCGATTTGGTCGTAGATGCCGCCCGCTGCCATGCGTTCGCAAGTGTGGAGGACCATCTTAATGGCCTCCTTGTCGCGGGTGCGCACGCCGTGGCGGAGGAGAAAAGAAGGGTGGCTCGGCGAGGGGAACTTGGGCGCCCTGCCCCATCCGCCGTGGCGCGAATCATAACCGTCCTTCAACTCCCTGCCGGCGCTCTGGAGGACGGCGCTCGTGAGGAGTTCCTGGCTCGGGGTCTGCCGGCCGGTCAACTCGACCAACTTGCCGTGCATCTGCGTCGAGGAGTTCAGAAGTTGTTCGCGTTTGGTGGTCCACGCGGTGTGAATCTGGTGCAGCACGTCGAGAAAACTCGGCCGGCCGTGCTTGGGCTCAGGTGGCCAGTAGGTGCCGCCATAAAAGGGCTTCAAGTCGGGCGTAAGAAACACATTCAACGGCCAGCCGCCCGAGCCGGCCATGGCTTGCACGAACGTCATGTAAATCTTGTCCACGTCGGGCCGCTCCTCGCGGTCGACCTTGATGCTCACGAAGTGTTCGTTGAGAAACTTCGCCGTTTCCTCGCTCTCGAAGCTCTCGCGTTCCATGACGTGGCACCAATGGCACGTCGAGTAGCCGATGCTCAGGAAAATCGGCTTGTCCTCGCGCCGGGCCTTTTCGAACGCCGCGTCACTCCAGGCGAACCAGTCCACGGGGTTATGCGCGTGCTGGAGGAGGTAGGGAGATTTCTCGCGCGCGAGGCGGTTGGTGTGGGCGTGCGGCGCGCCAGTTTTCGTTTCGGGCACAAAGTTGCGCGGTTGAGGTTTCGCCGGTTCGTTGCGGCACCCCGCCAGCGAGAGCAGGGCCACGGCAGTGAACATGGCGGGCTTCATCAAGTCGCGAGCCATGCTAAACCGGGCAGGCAGGAGTCGCGAGAATAAATGCGCGGTCGCTCACTTCTTGCGAAGGTCCACGCACACCATTTGCCGGGTGCTGCGCGCGTAGAGCATCCCGCCTGCCAGCGCGGGATAGGCCCGCACTCCGAACGGCAGGATTTGCGCCCGCGCCTTCGGCTTGAATCCCGAGGGTGTGGCCGGAGCCCGGATGAGTTCACCGTTATGGGTGAGGATGAGCAAATCGCCGCCGAGGCGCAGGAGGTTCGCCGCGCCGAAGCCCGCTTCACTCCACACAACCTTCCCCGTCCTCATGTCCACACAGCGCAGGTCGAAAGACGATTCGACCTGACCGTGGATGCCGTAGAGGTGGCCTTCCCAATGGATGCTGGTCGTGTATTGATTTGCGAATTCCTTCGTGGCCCACACCACTTCCGGTGTCTCGCCGTCGATGCGCAGCAGTTCCCCTCCCAGGCCGTAGCCTGCGGAAACAAAGACTTGATCCCCGATCACGACGGGCGACGCCGCGTTCACGGAGCCGCCTTGACGCGACTGAAACGGATGATGGAACAGCGTCGCGCCGGTCACCGGGTCCGCCGCGCGCAATGACGCACGCGTGACACACAGCAAATGCGGCTTGCCGGCAAAGGTACCGAGGACCGGCGTCGAGCAACTGAACTTGTCGCGGCCGTTGGTCCAGATGAGACTGCCCGAGGTTTTGTCGAACGCAGCCAGGCTCGCGCGGTTCGTCGCTCCAAGGATCAGATACAAGGTGTTGCTTTCGATCACCGGCGAGCAGGCCATTCCGTGCCACCTCTTTTCGATACCGAAGTCCTTCCGCAGGTCCTGGCTCCAGACTTTGGCCCCGGTCTTGAAATCCAAACAGTGCAACTGCCCGTCCGGACCGAGGGTATAGAGGCGCCCGTTGTCGATCGTCGGAGTCGCGCGCGGACCGCTGTCGATGCCCGTTCCATCGCGGAACTTCGTGGGATACGGGAACGTCCATCGCACCTTGCCCGTCGCCGTCTCCATCGCCTCCACGACTTCGTTCGCGGCCACGCGGTGAAACAGCACGACCGTCTCGCCGCTCACCACGGGGCCGGCGTATCCTTCGCCGACGTCCCGCTTCCAAACCTGACGGGGCCCTTCCTTTGGCCAGACCTCCGCTACATCGTTCCCTCCGTAAACCGCGTCACGCGTCGGCCCAAGGCCTCGCGGCGCACGCGGAGCGGCGCGCCCCACCTTTCAATTCGCCGCCAGGGGCTGGCCTAGCAGCGTGAGATTCGTGACGGAGAATGGAATCCGCAACGTCTGCGAGCCCACCAGTGCTTCAGCAACGAGCTTTCCCGATCGGGGAATCGAGTGACGTGCCGCGCAAGTGTACGAATACTCCTTACCCACATTCATGGTTCCCCTGACGTCCAGGGTCACTTTCATGCCAGCGTCATTCATCACGTAGAGGGAGAGGAGCCGACTCGGCTCCAGGCTGGTGCGCAGGACGAGTTTCTCGCTGCCGGCATTGTTAGCTCCGACGTGGTCCAAGTGCGCGCCGAATTCTTTTCCCTTTGCGCCGGCAACGAGCCTGCCGGAGATCAGCTCGAGCGTGCGCCGGTTCTCCGCGCTGGAACATTCCAACACCCCGGAAACTTCGGCAAGACCCTTGGAGTCGACAGGCGGAGAGCCCAGGTGAATGTCAAAGTTCACATTTGTTCGCACTCCGGACGGGTCCTCGACAACGATTCCGGAGGAAGTCCTCGCTTTGCACTCAAGAATAACTCCTTCCAACGTAGCCGCGCGAGTAATGCTAACTTCGTTCACGCTGAAGACGGCGCCTGGCAGCTCCGCCCTTAAGCTCAACGTATAGCCTTGCCGCGGTCCGCCAAAAAACGACGCCAATTCCCCCTCTTTTTCAAAACGCCATCCGACACCGATCACCTTGATTCTCGCGGGAGCGCCGTCCACGGCGGGCTTGACACGCTCGGTTGGCGGCTCCGTCAAACCAAGTTCCCTGGCCAGCGCCGAAAACGACTTTCGAGCCTTCTCCACCTCAGTCTCGTAATCAAAGAGCGGTTTCCTGCCAGGCAAGATCACCGCGCGAACCGGACCGCGATGGCCAAACACCTGTTCGGTGACTTCATCGGAGGAGAGGAAATTCGTGAGCGAACCTGCGGCCAGCCGTCGCTGAGTCAACTCGGGATCGAACAGTATGTGCTCAATCGCCGTCACGATGCGCCCGCCATCATAAGAGACGCGAAGTGATTGGGGCCCATTCGTGTGAAGGTTCGACGCCTCCTTCACGGGGCCCGGAAAGTGGAAAACCGTCTCCTGTTTGATCCCGCCGAATGTCGCAGTCAGCAACGGTTGCATGGCCCGGAACTGCTTCCGTTCGAACTGGATCGACTCCAGGGTGTCAGGCTCATTCGACTTCAGTTCCGCGGCAAGCGGGAACGGCGAATCGGAAGTGTCCGGTCGCAGCGACAGAGTAAGCCCGCCCGCCGCATCCTTCGTCACTCGGAAGTTCAGGAAGGAATTGAGGCTCGTTTTGAGCTTCGACAGGTCTCGGAAATACGCTGTGCCACGAACCCAAAGCCGTCCGTCCTCCAGTTCGCGAAAGGAGATGTCCCGCCAGGCTTCAACGCCCTTCGCCTCCTCGATCAGCTGTCGGACACGGTCCGGCGTCGCATTTCCACGCTTGGGCCCTTTCAGCAGCAATTCCGGTTGGGCGAAGGTAGACTCCATCACGATCTTGCCGCTGCCGTCCGGATTCAGCGTGATTTCCTGCTTCGTGTCGAAGCACCCTGAAAGGCTGATGCAAACAACGGCCAGAAAACATATCCGCAGTGCGCTCGAGCGGTTTTTGCTCACGCCAGTTCATCGGCCCTCCAGCGTTGAGCATGAGAGCAATGCTAGGTCACGCAAACCGATCCTCGGTCCACGGGTCCGCCGTGTTCGAATAGCCGCGCACTTCCCAAAAGCCGAGAATGTCGCGGTCGAGGAATTGGATGTCGCGGACGAACTTCGCGCCTTTCCACGCGTAGCGCTTGGGGATAATCACCCGTGCGGGGCCGCCGTGTTCCTTCGTCAACGGCTGGCCGTTCCAGGAGTGGGCGACCAGCACATCGTCATCCATGCAGACGTCCAGGGGATTGTTGACCGAGTAACCGTCGTAGCTCTTGAAGAAGACGTGTGCGGCTTCGGGCTTGGGTTTCACCAGTTCGGCCAGAGTAAAGAACGCGACGCCGGTGAACGACATGTCGAACTGGCTCCAGGTCGTGACACAGTGAAAATCGCTCATGTCGGTGAACTGCGGCAACGCCATGAACTGCTGCCAGTTCAATGTCACTGGATTCTCGACGAGGCCGTGAATCTTCAGCTCCCACTTGTCGGGCGGCATCTCAGGCCGGATGCCGAGGTCGAGCACGGGGAAGTTATGCACCTGCCGCTGGCCGGGCGGCAGGCGGTTTTCGGAACGGACCGCCGGCTTTTCCTTCCCGGCCATCTTGCGCGCCCAACGCTCTTTGGCGGAGATGTAGGAGTCTTTCATTGTGGCTCAAGGGTAATCGAGAGCGGCAGGCGAGTAAAGGAACGCGAATAAAGGCTGCACTTGCCCGTTGCACAGGGGCGCGACTCAGTCTTTTGCAAGGGGCCAACAAGGGGTGCTCTCACCCCTCACCCCGGCCCTCTCCCCATTAAGGGGAGAGGGAGTCGCGGCGAAACGCTTGCCGCAATTCGCGAGCACCCCGCCGCGTCGTTGCTCTCCTGCGGCACGCAGAAGCGGCAAGGAGCGCGGTGACGACGTTCCTGTCATCGGAGCCATCCGTCGCGCTCCTTCTCCCCTAACGGGGAGAGGGCCGGGGTGAGGGGTGAGGCCAAGGCCTAATCCCCTGCAAAAAAGATGGGCTGCGCCCGTCGCACAGCGGCCGGCGAAGAATCCGTTGGCCCTCCCGGCCCAAAGCATGCACCATTACTCAATGCTTGTCGGTTCGGTATTGTTCTCCGGGCAAAAGTGGCTGCTGCCAGCGGCGGGATTTGTGGTGGTGGCGGGCGCCTTGCTCTGGTGGAGCTATCGGCGGGCGCCGGCTTCGGCGGGACTGCGGGCCGCGTGCGTGGGGCTGAAACTCCTCGGGCTTCTGGCACTGGCAGCGTGCCTGTTGGAACCCCTCTGGTCGGGCCAGCGCGCCAAGCCAGGCGCCAACTTCTTCGTCGTGCTGGCCGACAACAGCCAGGGGATGCAAATCAAGGACGCGGGCGCAACTCAATCGCGCGGCGAGAACCTGCGCTCGCTGTTGGGCGGCCAGGCCGGAACGTGGCTGGCGACGCTCGAGGATAATTTTCAGGTCCGCCGTTACGTCTTTGACTCCCGCCTGCAATCAACGCGCGATTTCGCGGAGCTTTCCTTCGACGGCCGGGCCACTTCGCTGGCGACGGCACTCAAGACCATTCGCGAACGCTACCAGGGCCAGCCGCTGGCGGGCGTTCTGTTGCTCTCGGACGGCAATGCCACGGACGTTGCGGACGGGACATTGGACCTGGCCGGGATGGCGCCGGTTTACCCGGTCGTCATCGGGACAGACGAGCCGGTGCAGGACGTCGCCATCGAGAAAATTGCCTCCAGCCAGACGGCGTTCGAGGACGCTCCGGTGACGATTCAAGGAGAGGTCTCCGGGGCAGGCGTGGCCGGTGGGCAGATTGTCGCGGAACTCTTCGATATCACCGGCGCCCAAAGCGGACGGGCTTCGACAAACCCGCCGGCGGGCAAACAGGTCGGCCGCCAGACACTGAAGGCGCCGCGGGAGGGCGGGAAGGAAGCCTTTCGCTTTTTGGTTCGGCCGGACAAACCGGGGGTTACCTTCTACCAGGTACGCGTCGGCGCGCGCGACGGCGGAAGCGAGGCGACATTGGCGAACAACTCGCGCACAGTCGCCGTGGATCGCGGGCGCGGGCCGTATCGCATCCTTTATGTTTCCGGCCGGCCCAACTGGGAGTTCAAGTTTCTCAATCGCGCGCTGGCGGAAGACGACCAGGTGCAGCTCGTCGGGTTGATTCGCATCGCCCGGCGCGAGCCCAAGTTCGAGTTCCGGGGGCGGGAAGGCGAATCGAGCAACCCGCTGTTTCGCGGCTTCGGCAACCAGTCGAAGGAGGAAATCGAACGGTACGACCAGCCCGTCCTGGTGCGGCTGAACACGCGGGATGAACTGGAACTGCGCGGCGGTTTCCCCAAAGTGCCTGAGGACCTCTACGGTTACCACGCGGTCATCCTGGACGACCTGGAGGCGGAGTTCTTCACGCCCGACCAGATGGCGCTCGTGCAGAAGTACGTGAGCGAACGCGGGGGCGGCTTTCTGATGCTGGGCGGGGCCGAATCGTTTCGGGAAGGCAAATACCAACGCACACCCATCGGCGACATGCTGCCCGTGTACCTTGACAGTCCGCCCGCGCAATTGCCCCCCGGGGAATTGCGAATCTCGCTCACGCGCGAGGGGCTTCTGATGCCTTGGGCGCGCTTGCGCAATAATGAGCCGGAGGAAAAAACGCGGCTCGCACAAGTCGCCCCGTTCGGCGTGCTGAACAAGGTGCGCGCCACAAAGCCGGGCGCGAGCACCATCGCCAGGGTCACCGACTCGCGTGGCGATACGTTCCCGGCGCTGGTGGCTCAACGGTTCGGCAATGGGCGTGTCGGCGCGATGTTAATTGGCGATGTCTGGCACTGGGGTTTCAAGGACGAGGAAAACCATCGGGACATGGACAAGGCGTGGCGCCAGCTGATGCGTTGGTTGGTGGTGGACGTGCCCAAGCGCATTGAACTGCAAGTCCAAACGAAGCCGGGCGACCCAAACAATGCCGTGCTGCTTCAAGCGCGGGCGCGGGACAAGAAGTTTCAACCGCTGGAGAACGTCACGGTATCCCTTCAGGTTGCCTTGGCTGGACAGGGTTCGAGTCTGTCCACAACGGGCCAGACCGCTCGGGCGGCCCGGGACGATGGCGCGGCGCTCACCAATCAGCCAGGCAGAATGACCGTCCGGCTCACCGCGGAACCTTCGGTCAAGGAGCCAGGGCTGTATGAGGCCGTGTTCGTGCCGCGGGAAACGGGCGGGTATCTCGCCGAGTCGATTGTAACCGGTGAGGATGGCGCGGAAGTGGGACGGGCAGAGGCGGGGTGGACTTCCGACCCTGCGGCGGAAGAGTTTCGCTCGCTGCGGCCGAACCGGGCATTGCTCGAACAGGTCGCGAAACTCAGTGGCGGAGATTTGGTGGGCGTGGATGCGCTTGGCTCTTTTGCCCGCGCTTTGCCGAACCGAAAGGCGCCCATCACGGAGACCTGGACCTCGCCCTTATGGCACCAGGCAGGGGTATTTCTGTTCGCGCTGGCGTGTTTTGTGGCTGAGTGGGGATTGCGGAGGCGGAGAGGCCTGGCGTGATGAAAGCGCCGGACACGGGCGCAACCCGGCACAGCCACCCAAATAGTGGGGCAGCCGTCCCGGCTGTCGCGGCGGGCGTCTCGCCCGCGAACATCCAGTCGGGCGAGACGCCCGCGGAGACAGGCGAGACGCCTGCCCCACTCCCTAGCTAGTCTGGCGCCCGTGGCCTCCGCAGAAACAAGGCTGGCGGTGCTTCCGCACGAGGTTGTTTTCACCGGGTTCCTGATCATCACCTGGGTCCGCCTCGTGGCGAAGGGGCAACTGATGAACGTTCCGACGATGGTGTTGCTCGCGTTCGTTTTTCTCAGCACAGGGATCATTGGGTGGGCTGCCACCAACCCGACTCCAACGCGATGGCGGTTGCGCCTGCTGTTTTACCTGGCGCTGATGGGCCCGTCGTTCTATGCGCTCACGCCGGCGATGAAGATGCTGAACGTGCCCAGCGCCGACGCGTTGCTCAACTCCTGGGACATGGCCTTGCTCGGCCAAAACCTCAGCGTCGTCCTCGCTCGATTTGCCTCGCCCTGGCTGACGGACCTGATGATGGCGGGTTATTTGTTTTACTTCATTTACCTCTTCGCTGGACCGGTGACGTATTGCATCAAGGATTTGCGCCGATTCAAGTTGTGCATCATCGGGATGTTCACTGTGCTCGGCCTTGGCTACCTTGGCTACACCGTGTGGCCGGCGGGTGGGCCGCACCGGCATCTTGTCTTCGAGCGGCCGCTCGAGGGAAGCTGGTTTACGGCACTGGCCACACCCCTAATCCTCAACGGCAGTAATGGTGTCGATGTCTTTCCGAGCATTCATTTCGCCGTGTCGTTATACCTGCTTGGCTTCGACTGGCGTTGCGACCGGCGCCGCTTCTGGTGGGTGCTGGGGCCTTGCATCGTGCTGTGGGTGTCCACGATTTATCTGCGGTATCATTACTTCGTGGACCTGCCGGCAGGGGCGGCGCTGACCGGCGTGGGCTGGGCGGTGGTGGCGTGGTGGAGGAAGAAGGCGTAAAACGTGAAACGTAAAACGTAAAGCGTAATGAGGCAGCGGCCATAAGACAGTTACGTTTCACGTCCCCACTTCAGCGCCGAGCATTCTTCGGCGGGACCGCTTGTCCAGCAAGCGCAGCATAGTGGGCGCGCAGTTCCTTCACTTTCTCGGGGCGTTCGGAAGCCAGGTTCTTTTTTTCGCCGGGGTCATCGGCCAGGTTAAAGAGTTCGACTTCGTCAGCATTGACGCGTTCCACGCGGGTCTTTGGATCCTTTGGCGAAGTCGCGGCGGTGTCGTCCGATTCATCCTCCGTCGCGCCGCCGTTGAGGACGAGCTTCCAGTCGCCGACGCGGAGGGCGCCCTTGATCGGGGCCGAGTTGAGAAGGATTTCCTCGTGAGGCGAAGGAGCGCCCGCGGTGATCGTGGGCCAGGCATCGCGACCGTCGATCGGCAACTTCTGGTCGAGTGAAGCGCCGGCCAGCTTGAGGAGGGTGGGATACCAGTCCGTGATATGCAGCGCGGCATTCACTTTAGTGCCGGCTTTGATGTGACCGTCCCAGGTTGCGAACGCAGCGACGCGCACGCCGCCTTCGTAGAGGGTGGACTTGCCTGCGCGCAGCGCGCCGTTGCTGGTGACCACGCCCGGGCGCGGTCCGCCATTGTCGCTGGAGAAAATGAACAATGTATTGGTCCTCATCCCGGCCTGGTCGATGGCCGCGGTGATTTGCCCGACGGCTTCGTCCAGCGCGGCGAGCATCCCGGCGTAAGTGCGTCGCGGCTCCTTCAATTGGGCGTAAGGCTCCTTGTATTTGTCGGGCACTTGATGGGGCGCATGAACGGCGTTGAACGCGACGTAGAGGAAGAGTGGTCTTGATTTGTCGCGCTCGCGGATGAGCCGCACTGCTTCCTTGGCCAGCAAGTGCGTCGAATAGCCTTCTTCGTGGAGTTCCTTGTCGTCGCGATACCAGTCGTGCCTGCCGTCGCGAACGTGAGTGAAGTAATCGATGGCGCCGAACAAGTGGCCGTACTGGTGGTCGAAGCCGCGCCGGGTCGGAAAGTAGGCAGGGTCGAAGGAACCCAGGTGCCACTTGCCAACGATGGCGGTCTCGTAGCCCGCCTCGCGCAGGGCCTGCGGGAGCGTCCGCTCTTCAAGCGGCATTCCATACTTCGCCCAAGGGCGGACCACGCCGACCTGGAGTCCCAGGCGCATTGGGTAACGGCCGGTCAACAGCGCGGCGCGTGTCGGCGAACAGAGGGGCTGGACGTAGAACTGTTCGAGAGTCGCGCCGGCACGGGCAAGCTTGTCGAGGTGAGGCGTGCGGATTTCACTGCCGCGCCAGCCGACGTCGCCGGAGCCCAAGTCATCGGCAAGCAAGAAAACGACGTTGGGCTTGGGCGCGGCTGCAGAGGCGGCAATAACAAATGACAGCGATCCGGCGAGGAGGGACAGGAGGGCGTTCAAGTTCTTCAATTCTCAATTTCAACTCCCGCTTCCACCGCGCCTCTCGGACCGGCTGCCTTGGTCAGGCCCGATCGGGCTTGATGGGATCCGGCTGGGAATGACATTGGGTTTGCTCCATGGAGCTTATTGATTATCAACCCATTACAAATCTACCCTTGATTCGGCCTGACTGACCTTGATCAATTCGCTGAACCTGGACAAATTATTGCGGCACAGTCACTTCTCGTCCTCGGGTTCGTCGGGGTTTTCCTTCAGCCAATCCTTCACGGCCTTGTCCCATTGGGCCCAATCGGTACCGTAATTATGGTCGACGAAGACTTCGAGGATATCGAGGGCTTCCTCGGCCTTGGGATGGCCGGGGATTCTCGCCACTTCGAGCAGGGAGGGAAGCTTGATGGAATTGGGGCGATTGAGCGCGTCGCCCATGATGATGTCCATGACGGCCTCGACGGTGTGTGTGTTGGTGAGCGTCTGGGCAATTTGGGAAAACTTCTCGTCCGGCAGGAGGTTCGTGATGTGTTGCATCGTTTCGACCTGACCGTCCTCCGGCAGGGTGGACCACATGGCAAGCAACTGCTCGGCTTTCTTGGCTTCGTCCTCGTTGGAACCGAGAATGTTGTCCAGCTTGTCATTCCAATCGGCCATTTCGGTCGCGGCATCGGGCACGGCCGCTGCGGCGCCGGGAGTGGACGCGCCGGGCGGACTCGATGGCGAAACGGCGCCCGGCCTGACAGAAGCAGAGGCAGAACCGGGAGCAGCGCCATTCGCGCCGGCTGCGAGCGGAGTGGGGCTGCGAAGACCGGGTGGCGGGCGCGTCCCCGCAACGGGAGCCGTTCGGGGCTCCGCCGACTGGACTTCAGGCCCCGTCTTGCCGGCGACCGCCTCGCTTTGGGTACGGCCCCCAAACCAACCGGCGAACTTGCCAGCCACGAGCACTCCTACCACCACAACGACAGCAAGGATGACGCCGGGGCGAATGCCCCGCTGCGAACTTTCTGGATTCGATTTGTCCATGTTGTTGATTCCGTTCAACCCCTGAAAGGTTGCTTATCCTTCGGTCGCGGGCAACACCCGGATTACGGGAATTTTACGGAGGGTTGTTGGCCTTTCGGGACGAACTCTCTTCCATTCAGGTTAAGGGTTAGAGTGATTGCCAAAAGTCATTTCCGAAATGGTGGGGCAAACCTGCCGGTTTGCCGCGGCGCCCAGCAGGGCGCCGCCCACCATTTCGGAAATGACTTTTGGCAATCACTCTAACCACCTCAGGACAGGCCTCAAACCACGGATTGCACTGATTGCGCGGATGCGGAACGGAGCATTGATTTATCCGTGTCATCCGCGAAATCCGTGGTCAAATCCTCTTCGGAGGTACTGTCGCTGCTACAAGGGCGCCGACTGCCAGTCGGCCAGTCCCGCGCTGATAACCGGCGTCCCCTTCGTGGCGCGCGCTCGCGGGTTGGTGTCACTTTTGGCTCACCGCGCTGTGCCCGCCGCAGCACTACGGGGCCCCCGGAGTCCCGCCAAAAAAGCCTCCCCTATCCCCTCTTCTTATTGAGTCTAAACCCAGATGTAACTCCGGAGCTGTCGGTTCGATCAGGACGCGCCCCCCCTGGTTCGTGCCCAACAGGAATCCGCCGCCGAAGGTCTCCTTGAGGTGCAATACGCCGCTGAACGGCAGAGACCGCCTGGTGTCCGGAACACTCACGGTCCCGCTGAACCTGCCACTTGCAAGCGCAATAGTCATGGTCAGCTTGTTCCGGTCGGCGTCGAGGTTGACGATCTTGTTACCTGGCTCGATGCGAACGGCATTCGTGAACCCTGGGTCAATGTTCGCGCCACTGAAGGAAGCCGCACCCTGATCGAAGAGCAGGACAAGATCCGTCGGCGTGTAACGCGCACCGCTGGCTTGGGCGGGGAGTACGAAACCATTGGTATAAAGTCTCCCGGGCAGAGCCGGTTTGGTCCACACGATTTCGCCACCGACGTCTTCGAGGGTTGTCTCCGCGAATTTGAGCCAGCCCAGGGCGCTGCCGCGTCCTCCATAGAGCTTTCCGAAGAACGGCCAGTTGCCGTCCCGGGACAGCGTGGTTTTCTGGGTCATTTTCGTGCCGTCGGCCAGCGTGGCGCTCAAGCTGACCTTGCCGGCGGCATCCACGCTCAGGGTGCCGAAGGACATTCCCTGCGGGGCAAGCGCCGGGTCCAGGGCGCCGGCGAGGAGCAGGGTGTACTTGCCCGCCTGCGGCGCGCTGTTGGTCGTAGCGTGGTAGACGGCGCGGTGGGCGGTAAGTCCCGCCATCCAGTTGCCTTCGAACATTTCGCCGGAAATTCGATCGACGACGCTGCTCGGGTCGTCCGGGAAGTGGAGCTGGAGGCGGACCGTGATGGGATTGGGAAACTCGGGCCGCACGATGCTGTTGGTAGCGCCACCATCGAGGGCGAACTTGCCGCTGACCGGAATGACCCGCCCCGCCAGCGTCACTTTCGCCGAATAGGCGCCCAGGTCGGTTGTCGTCGCCGTAAAGAAACCCGAACTCTCGGGCTTCACCGCGGCATCTTCGCGAAACAGGCCGTTGTAAGCCCCCTTCACGGCGATGAAGCGGTTCGGGACAAATTTGGCGACCAGTTGAAGGTTGGGCTGCATGCGGAAGGTCAGCTTCGTCCCGTTGGTAACGATGGCCCCGCCCCAATCGGAGAACAGGTGGAGCGGATTTGCAACAGCCGTGAGCGTGTACACTTTTCCGACATCGAGATACTGGCCGCCGACGGCGCCCGTGACGCGCCCGTTGCCCACGATGTCGAGGTCGAGCGGGCTGACCACGACGTAATTGAACGAACGGCCGACCTCGGAGGAGATGTTTCCGGAAGCATCGCGCGCGCGAACCCGGACGGTATTGGGCCCAGGAATGAGGTTGTCGACGATGGCGGTCCAATTGGTCGTTCCCACGGCGGGTTGGTAGTCGCTCGTACCGGAGGCGTTCTCCAACCGGCACTCCACGAGCATGATGCCGCCGGCATCGGATGCCTTGCCCGTGATGGTCACTGGCGAATTGGTGACGCGCCCGCCGGCAGCCGGAGTGAGGAACGTCACAGCGGGCTTGGTCACGTCAGGAGGCGGGACCCCGCGCTGGGTAATGGTGAATGTCTTGCCCGCGATACGGAGGGTGGCGCTACGCTGGGAAGTGGAAGGGTTGGCGTCCACGGAGTAGGCAACCTGGACGGTTCCAGTGCCGGTGCCGCCGGGAGGCTCTATGACACCCACCCAACTGGCCGACCCCACAACCGTCCATCTACAGCCGGGCGTGGCGTTGACCGTTAGCGTGCCGGGCGCCGCTTCCGAACCCGCTGCACTGTAGCTGCTGCTGGTCGGCGTGAGCGAGTAAGTGCAGGTATCGTCGTCGGTGATGGTCAGGGTGGCGTTGTCCCGGCCAAGGACCGCGCCGGTAGGGCTCGAGAGTTGAAGAATCACTGTCTCATTCGGTTCGTCCGTCGGGTCCTGGATAATGGGAACCGTGAACGTCCGGCTGGTGACTCCCGGGGCAAAATCGAGTTGGCCGCTGGTCGATTGATAGTCTGCGCCAGCTTCAGCTGTGGCACCGGCGCCAACCATGTCTACGGTATGATACTCGACAGAAGCGGCGCCAGTCGCGTCACCCAACCGGACCACGGTAATCGTAGCCACCGGGCCGGATTCCTTGACAGTGTAGGCTGCGTCCTTGAATTGAATGGCAGGCTGTGCGGCAACCGGCAGGCTCGCGAAAAGTGCGGTTGCAAGCACAAGAACGGCGGGTGCGAGGCGAAGGCACAGCCGGCCGGGACTGGATCGGTCAGGCATAGGAGTCACAGTTTACAACAACATCGGCCGGACGCAATTGCGGGTTCCCGGAAAGCGCTGGCCCGGGCGGGACTGACTGATTTCCGGCGCAAGCAGTTCAAACCAACCGCCTCACCGACACCCCGGCCCTGCCCCTTAGAGAGGAGAAGGGGGCACGGCGTTCAGTGCGCCGGCGCGAGGTGTTCGGCGACTTCCGTCCGGTAAGCCTTGATGGCCGGAACCAGTCCTGCCACCGCGCTCAGCCCCACCAGCACCAACGGCGCCCAAATTAGCACCGGGTGCCAACTCAAGGCTTCAAGCACCACGCCCGTTTGCGCGCGGATGACTCTCGCCGCCGCCGTGAGAATCGCCAGATAGACGACGAACCCGAGCGCCACCCCGATGAGCGCGATGGCGACGGCTTCGAAGACGACCGTGGCCGCGACCGTTCGGCGCCGAGCGCCCAGCGCCCGCAGCAAGGCAATTTGGCGGCGACGTTCGTTCATCGAGTTGTAAATGCTGGCCAGCACCGAACCGGCTGCCACCACGGCCACCAGCGCGGCAACCAGGGCTAGTATGCGGTCGAACCATCCAATCTTGTCCAACAGATCGGCCATCGTCTTGCCGATGGGCCAGGCGAAGGTCAGCCGGTCGTCCTGCTTGTTGTATTGCTGGTCCATCGCCGCTCCGATGGCCGGACTCCGCAGTTTGACCAGCACGGCGCTAATCTCGCTGGCTTTCTCCGCCGCGTGGCCGCTCATGGTTTGCAGGCCTTCAAGCGGAATCCAGATGACCCGATCGGCCGGCGTGTTCGACGGTTCGAGCACGCCCACGACCACGTATTCGTCCTCGTGCTCGTGTTCCTCCTCTTCCTCTTCCCTAAAGTTCAGCCCATGATAAGGATGAAATTTCGATCCAGGCTTCAAACCCAGCTTCCGCGCAGCAAAGCTTCCGACGACCGCCTCGCGGAGCGTTGGGTCGAACAGGCGCCCTGGCTTGAGCGGCGTCAAACGACGGCCCGGGGCGTATTCGACGGCGAACATGTCGGGTGTCGTGCCGACGATGCGATAGCCCCGGAAGTTGTCGCCCATGGCAATCGGCACCGCGAACGCAACCGCGGGATGCTTGCGGATGGCCTCGAAGTCCTCTGACGCGATGTTGGCAGGTGAGGCCTCGAGGTGGAAGACCGCATTAAGCACCAGTTGCAGCTTCGAACTGCGCGCGCCGAGCACTGCATCGAAGCCACCGGTGACCTGCGTGAAGGTCTGTTGCGATTGGGCCTTGACCGCCCAGACCGCCATCAACAACCCCGCAGCCAGGGCAATGGAGCCGGCTGTGACCGCCGTGGAGAGGGCGTGCTGGCGGAGACTCTTGAAAACGATTTGGCCCAGAGTCATGGCGCGGACGCCGCGGGCGCGGCAACTCGGTTGAGGTCGGCGAGGGCCACCACGTTCTCAAATTGGGCGAGCACTTCGCGATCGTGGCTGACCAGCAGTAGCGCCGCGCCGTTCTCCGCGCAGGTGTCGCGGATGAGCTTGAGCGCCTCGCGGGCGCTGGCGGAATCCAGGTTGCCGGTGGGTTCGTCGGCCAACACAAGTTTCGGACGGTTGGCCAGTGCGCGGGCGACAGCGACCCGCTGCTGCTGGCCTGTGGAGAGTTGCCGGGGGTAGTGCGCCAGACGCACACCCAGGCCGACCCGGTCGAGCAACGACCGGGCGAGCTGCCGGTCGGCCCCTGGCCCAAACGCCATGCCGAGCAGCACATTTTCCAGGGCAGTGAAGGCGGGGAGCAGGTTGAAGGTTTGGAAAATGTATCCCAGGGACATCGCCCGCACACGGTCGCGGCGCGGTTCGTCGAGCGCCGTGAGTTCCTGCCCAGCGAAGGAGATGCGCCCGGAGTCGGGCTTGAGTATGCCGGCGATCAAGTGAAGAAAAGTGGTCTTGCCCAGGCCGCTTTCGCCCTGGAGCGCGACTTGCGAACGCTCCTCGAGGGTGAACCGGGGCATGTCGATGACCGTGCACGTCGTCCCGTCGGGAGCCTGAAATGACTTCTTGAGTTGCGAGACTTCCAGGAGCGGCATGGCGCGCAGTGTAGAAAAGCGGTCAGGCCCGGCCAAGCCCGGGTTTGGACTCGGAACCAGGCACTTCCAGCGCAGCAAGGCCGCAACCAAGTAGCGCAGAGTTGCACTCTGCTGTATCGCCGATTTGCAATCGGCAGGCACACGAACTTTTCCAACGCCCAGCCCAAGCGGGCGCCTTGCGGGTTCAAACCCGCGATACAGCAGATTGAAAATCTGCGCTACTCAAGTTCGGCATGCACGCAGCGTAGCCGACGACGTGAGAAAGCGGACGACTTGCAAGCGTGGTCCGCCCGCCTCCTCACGTCGGCGGCTACATCCGCCCATCAAGGCAACATGAGCGCGCGATAAAAGCGGCGTGGCTCCTGGATTGAGCTGCTGTCGATGAACTCGAAGAGGCTTAAGGGCGTGTTCGTGGTGTGAAGGGTTGACCAATTCGTCAAGTTGACGGAGGTCTGTATCGAGAACCGCGCCCCGGCGTGCGCGCTGACTTGCAGGCGGTGCGCACCTTGTTCCGTGAAGCCGAGTGAACTGAGGCGGCTGGGCGTGACGAGCGTGTAGTTGAGCCGGAGTGTGCCGGAGGCACCATTCACGCCGTCGACGACGATGAAGTTCGTTTGGCCCGCCTGGACGAGCAAGTTGGTGGCGCTGTCCCGGCGGTCCAGGCCGTTGTTGTTGTCGCAGGCCAATTCCTGGAGCAGCGCTGAATTGGTCGGGTTGCGCCGGAAGATGGCCATCACCGTGTCGTAGGAACTGCCGTCCGTGTTGAGGTAGAGCCTGCCCGATTCCTCGCAGACCATCGTGATCCACTCGGAGGCGCCGCCCAACACGCCGCAAATGGGTTCCTCGCCGCCTTCGGTGGTGCTGCCCGTGGTGTTGAACACCTGTGAGCCGGTATATCCGCGCACGATGGCCGCGGGCTGGAACCCGCCCTCCCCTCGGAGCAAGGCGCCGCCGCTGGGGTTGCCCAATCGCAATTGCACCGGGGCCAGCGCGGCGTCCAGGAACTTGTCCATCGCCAGCACAGGTTGCACGTGCTGCTCGGTGTCGTTGATTTGAAGACTGGCATCGGCGCTTTCAATTGTGCGGTAGCGGGTGGAAATCTGGACGGCGTAGGTGGCCAGGTTCTCGGGTTGAACGTTTGAAAGGGTCAGGGTTGCAAGGATTGCATCCGGGATGGGCACGCCGTTCGAGGTCCACTGGTAAGTGAGCAGCGGAATTTCCTCATCCGGGAAGTGCAGCGGGTCGGGGCATCCGGCGTGGCCCTGGCCGCAGAAACGCAACGCCTCGACGAAGAACGTCGCCGTCCCGCCCTGCGCCACGGTCTGGCTCTGCGGCTGGGTGCGGATGATCGGGAGCATCTTGACCGAATCCTCGTGCGACCAGCCGAACACAAACTCTCCCTCCGCCCCGCCATAGCCGTCGATGGCGATCTCGTATTCCCGGTCCTTGATGGCGTTGAAGCGCACTCCGGAAGTGAAGAACCCGCCGCGGTCCTCGTCGAAGGCCACCGACACCAGGTTGCTCAAGGCCGCGCCCTCGTAGACGGCCAGCAGCGTGTCGAAAGTGCTCCCGCGGGTACCCACCGTGGCGACCCCGGTCACGGGCGCGGTCCATCTGTACCAGACCGATTTGCCGCCCGGTTTGTTGGCGTGGTTCGGCTCATCCGGCTCTCGCGAGGCGAAGCGGTTGCGCCAAAGGATGACCCCGTTCGTCCCTTCAATGAGCACGCGGTCGGCGAAGTTGTCCCCGGCCGGGAAGTTTGTCAGAAACAACGTGAGGTTCACCGAAATCGTCTGCCCGGCGCCGAGCACGTTGTACACAACGACGGTGTAGGAACCGCCGTTGGTCGACTGCGCAGCCGGGATGGTGAAGCACGGGTTGGTTTCGCCGCCAATGTTCTGGCCATTCAATCTCCACTGATAGAAGAGCGGCGGCGTGCCCGAAGCGCCAACGCAAAACGTTGCCGGCTGACCCGGCGGACCGATCGTGCCGGCCGGTTGCGTATCGAACACAGGCGGCGTGCGGACTTGCACGGGCGGGGAAAACTCCGAAGTGCTGCCCGAGTCGTCGGTCGCGGTCGCCGTGACGAATTGCAGGAACGTTGCGCTGATCGGGAACGAGACGGAAAAATCCTGACGTCCTCCGGAGTCCGCGTTCACTGTCGTCGAACCGATATGGACTGCCCCTTCCCCAAAGCCCGACGCATCGGCCGCGTCGTTGAGGTAGAAGTCGAGCAGATACTTCGAGCCGCCCATGGCATCGAACGTGCCATCAATGGTTGTGACGCCGTCCATCGAACGAGCATCCGCGAGGTCGGGGAAATTCTGTAAACCATTCGGACCGCTGTCGGCATCGGACGGGTCGTTGAGTGTCGGGCCGTCGGCGCCCAGATCGATGCCAAGCGAGCCATTGGCAAAAATGAAATTACCTCGCAGCGTGTTCCCTGAGCCGGCATCCGGATTGAGCGCGATGCCATTGAGGCCGTTGAAGGCGATCTTGTTCGCTTCACCGCGGGAGGTGCCGCCGATGAGGTTTCGGGCCGCATTGGAACAAATCAGGATTCCGTTCTGCCCATTGGAAAGCCTGGAAAGGCCATTGGCCGTGAGGCCGATGATGTTCCCCTGAATCGAGTTGCTCAGCGCGTCCGCGCCAGCGAGTTGCAATCCTGCCTGCTGGTTGCCCGAGATCACATTGCCTTGAACGAAGTTGTCGTGCGAACCGATGAAGAGCCCACTGGCCTGGTTGCCCGGAGCATTGGTGCCAGTAAAATCCGTGCCCAGGTAGTTGCTCTGAATGAGGCTGGATTCGCCACTCTCCAATCGAATCGCCGTCGCGAAGCCGTGCATCGCCAGTCCGCGCACCACGTTGCTGGGCGAATGAATCACCAGGCCATCGGCGCCGGGCACGCCGGCGCCATTCAGTTCAATCACCGGCCGGCCGCCGAAACCAGCTTGCGACCAGCCGTCGAGGATCACCGGGCTGCTCACCACCGGCAGCGCCGAAAGGAGATGGATGACATAGGGCCTCGCACCCGGCACTTGGAACTCAATCCGGTCTTCGCCGGGCACGTCGTTGGCGTCGAGGATGGCCTGCCGAAGGGAGCCGGCGCCACTGTCGTTGGTGTTGGCCACGGTAAAAACCGCGCCAGGAGCCGTTGGGACGAACAGCAGCACCGGGCCGAGGCACAGTAAACGTAGGAGTTGTATCTTCATGATTCCGGGGAGCCTGGCCGGCACGATTCGTCATCCCTGTTCGATTCGGCCAGCAACTTTTGTTAGCAACCTCGTTGAGAATTGCAATCGCGAATTCTCTGGACTGAGCCTAACGCAGCCGGGAGGCACGGAGCGCTACGACTCAATCAAATGCCAATTCGCCAAATCCACTTCTGCTTTTACGCGGTACGAACTTTCAACGCCTCCGCTTCGAAAGGGCACGGAAGCCCAAACGCTGGGATGCCTCCTTGATCTTCCAATCTGCTTTGAGAAGAGCTGCCTTCGCGGCGTCGTCATCGGCGCCGGTCAATTCGCGCACGATGCGCACTGCGCGATCCCGCAGCTTGTTGTTCGAGGCCTTCACGTCGATCATCAGGTTCCCGAGCACTTTGCCGAGGCGCACCATCGACAGAGTCGTGAAGATGTTCAGAATCAGCTTGGTCGCAGTGCCGGATTTGAGCCGAGTCGAGCCCGTCAACACTTCGGGCCCGATGCGCGGCGTGATCACAAGCGTGGGTCGATCCGTGGGCGCAATCCGCAGGTGTGGATTGAAGCTGAGCAGAATCGTCGAGGCGCCTCGGCGCTTGGCTTCGCGCAGCGCGCCCCACACAAATGGCGTGCGGCCACTCGCCGCGATGCCCACGACTGTATCGCGCCGTCCGACTCCACGGAATTCCATGGCCCGGGCGCCTGCCGCCGGATCATCCTCCGCGCCTTCGACGGCGGACCACAGCGCCTTCTGCCCGCCCGCGATGATTCCCTGCACCAATTCCGGGTCGGTGCGAAATGTTGGCGGACACTCGCTGGCGTCGAGCACGCCCAGCCGGCCGCTCGTCCCCGCGCCGACGTAGAAAAGCCGCCCGCCGCTCCGCAACGAACGTGTGACCAAATTCACGCCGCGCTCAATCAGCCGCTTTTCCGCGAGTAGCGCGGCAGGGATCTTCGCGTCCTCGCCCAGCATAAGTTCGATGGCCTTCGTCACGGACAGCCGGTCGAGGTCCATTGAGCGAGGATTGCGCTGTTCGGTCGGAGAGAGGGCCTGCGAGTCAGGGCCTGCATCCGCTCTCAGAACAGTACGCGAAGGCGTTGAACGTTGGGCGTCGAACGTTGGACGTTGAACGCTTAACCCCTGCCGCGCCAACTCCACCGCGCCCCACACGCCTTCGCGGCGCAACACGGAGACGCGTGCGCCCGGCCAGAGTGACCGAATCTCGCGCCGTACTCTTTCCGCGAATCGCGGCTGTCTCACCAACACGCCTCCAGCCAATACAAAGTGCGCTTTCGATCCGCGTGGGACCAGGCGGGCCGCGCACGCGACGGCGTCCGCGGCCAGTCCGCACGCCGCGCCGATAAGGATGTCCGAGGCAATGCGGTCCCTCGCTGATGCGGCGCGAAAAACTTCGACGGCGAGTGCGGCGACCTCATCCTTCCGAGCCGATTGAACCCAGCCGATCAGGTCCTCTGGTTCATTCAATTGAAGCGCGCGCAACAGACCCCGGCCCAATCCGGACCATTCCCCGTCACGATCGAGGTAGTAGACCACGGCCTTCAGCGCGCGAAGTCCGATCTCGAAACCGCTTCCTTTGTCACCCAGGATATGGCCCCACCCACCGACCTTGGCGCTCTTCCTGCCATCGGGCGTGCGCCCGAAACAGCACGACCCGGTCCCACTGAGAACGAGCACGCTCGGAGTTTTTGATTTCGGATTTCGGATTTCGGATTTGAGGCGCGGCTCGTCGACCGCCATAAGGGCAGTGTCTAAATCGCTCGTCGCGTAACACGGGACGCGCGGCCACGCCTTGGCGGCCGCGCGACGGATTCGCTCCCGGTCCGCTTTGCTTCGCGCGCCGGCCATGCCGATGGCGACGCCAACGGGGCGAGGCATGGCGCCGGCGATGACCATGAAGTGGCGTTCCAGGCTCCGGTCGTCCATCAGGCGCAAGTTGGCTGCGCCGAATTCGCGCCGCAGCGTGCGAGGGCCAGTGGCCAAGGCGACCGTGCGCGTGCCGCCAGCCTCAATGCCGAGCAAAACAGAACCGGTAGATGAACTCGCCGTCACAGGTGCATCATTTTGATCTTGGACCGCGGTGGCAACCGAACATTCTGGAGTGCGGCGGGAAGCGAAGCGCCACGCCGCTTTGGCTGTGGAGCCCGCGTCCGAAAAGCGATGTCGCCGCTGCGCTCTGCCACCGCATTCCAAAATCGTCGCGCCACGATTCCAAGATACTAATGGACCGGCTGGCATCTCCTCACGGTGGTACTTGAGGCGCGCCTTGACGATTCCCGGTGCAAATCGAGTTGGTCGTCGCGTTTCGTTCGGCTAGATTCGCGGCATGACCGAAACTGAACAAGCCATCCTCAAATCACTCGTTGAGCTGGAAAACACGGTGCAATCCATGCCGACGGCAAATCCCAAGCCCAACCTGATGCCGCTGTTCGCCCGCCTCGACGAGCTCACTCGGGCCTTGCCGCGCGACACGGACCCAACGCTCTTGCATTACTTGCAGAAGAAGAGCTACCAGAAGGCGCGGTTGTTCCTCGAAGGTCGGGACGCGGAGAATCAGGCGGGTAACTGTCGGCACGTTTGAGAGCGCAAAACGTGAAACGTCGAACGTAAGGACTCGTCAGGAAACCGAAGCCAAAGGCCGCCACCACGTTTTACTCCCTCCATGTTCCACGCCGACACCATCGCCGCCATCGCGACGCCCCTCGGGGAAGGCGGGCTGGCGGTCATTCGCGTGTCGGGACCGCGGGCCCTTCTGGTCGCGGACTCTTGCTTTGTGCCGCGTGGCAAACATTCGCTCACTCTCGGCGCCGCACCGACTCACACCCTTCAATACGGCCACATTCAGCGACACGGCAAAGTGGTGGACGAAGTGCTTGCGGCGGTGATGCGGGCGCCGCGAACGTTCACCACGGAGGACACCGTCGAAATCACCTGCCACGGCGGACTGCTGCCGGCCCGACTGGTTCTGGACGCGCTGCTCGAGTGCGGCGCGCGGCTGGCCGAACCCGGCGAGTTCACCCGGCGCGCCTTCTTGAACGGGCGGATTGATCTCGCCCAGGCGGAAGCGGTCGCGGATCTCATCCACTCGCGCACCGAATTGGCGCTGGCCGCGGCGAACGAACAACTCGCCGGCAAATTGTCCGCGCGCATCAACCAGCTTCGCGACGATCTGGTAAAGACCCTTGCTCACGTCGAGGCGCACATCGACTTTCCAGATGAGGACATCGCGCCGGACACGCGGGCCCAATTGCTCAGCCGGCTGGAGCAGGCGGAGACGTTCATCCGCGACCTGCTCCGGACGGCCAACGAGGGTCAAGTCCTTCGCCGCGGCGTTCGCGCGGCCATCGTCGGAGCACCGAACGCAGGCAAGTCCAGTTTGCTGAACCTGCTGCTCGGACGCGATCGCGCCATCGTGTCCCCGGTCCCGGGCACCACGCGCGACACCATAGAGGAGACCGCCAACGTCCGCGGGCTGCCCGTCGTGCTGATCGACACCGCGGGATTGCGCGATTCGCATGACGCCATCGAGGCGGAAGGCGTGCGGCGCAGCCGGGAATCGTTCGCTCGGGCGGAGCTGATTCTGCACGTGCTCGATGCGTCCGAACCGCTCACGGATTCGCAGCAGACGCAACTGGCGGAGTTCGCCGGAAAGAAACGAATCCTCGTCCGCAACAAGTCCGACCTGCCCCGGCGGCTCGAGTTGCCCGGAGAATTAAGCAAGGACGTCGTGGACATCAGTTGCCTGACGGGCGCCGGCCTGGAATTGCTCAAGGACGCCATCAAGGCCGCGATCTGGTCGGGCGAGATCAGGGCGGAGATGCTGGAGGCGATGATCAACTCGCGGCATCAGGACGCCTTGCGCCGTGCCTGTGAGGGCGTGAGCAGGACGGCCGACGCGCTGGGGACAGGAGCGACACTGGAGCTCGCAGCGCTCGACTTGCGAATCGCCGTCAATGCCGTCGGCGAAGTGGTTGGAAAAACCACTACCGAGGACTTGCTCGATTCCATCTTCAGCCAGTTCTGCATCGGCAAGTAGCTGCGACCGTGAGGTCGCGGGCCAACTTTCCCCGGCGACCTCAACCGCAGGGAGGTCCCTGTTTCCGTCGAGACCGCGACCTCACGGTCGCAGCTACGAGTCACCCCTCGCCTTGACGCTTTGGGAGCCGGCTCGTTACCGTTGGCACATGATTCAGCTCAGCGTCCCGTGTTCCGAGGAGAAAATCCGCTCGCTCAAAGTCGGCGATGCGGTCGAAATTAGCGGCGTGCTCTTCACCGGGCGCGACGCCGTGCACAAATACCTGCACGACGGCGGCGTGCTTCCTCCAGAAGTCAAACTTCGGGATGGGATGTTGTACCATTGCGGTCCCGTGGTCCTGAAGGACGACCAGGGGCGCTGGCAGGTGACGGCGGCAGGCCCGACGACCTCCAGCCGCGAGGAACCTTACCAGGGAGACATCATCCGCAAATTCGGTATCCGCGGCGTCATTGGCAAAGGGGGCATGGGCGAGCGCACCCTGGCGGCGTGTCAGGAGGCAGGCTGCGTGTACCTGCACGCCGTGGGGGGCGCGGCCCAGGTGCTGGCCGAGCGAATCAAATCGGTGCGCGGCGTCTACATGATGAAGGAATTTGGAGCGCCGGAAGCCATTTGGGAACTGGAGGTCGAGCGCTTCCCGGCGGTCGTGACGATGGACGCCCACGGCAATTCACTGCACCGGGACGTTTTGGCCTCGAGCCAGGCCGAATTGGCAAAGCGGCTGTAGTCCTGGTCCTTCTTCTAGCCTAGTCCTCCTAAACTCTGGCCACTTCCTGTCGATAAGTCCCTTGGACAGCATTCATCTGTTCAAGGCATGACAATTGAATTGGGCCATCGACCGGACCGGTCGCGGCGGGGCAGCGCGTTCACCCTCGTCGAGGTCATCGTGTGCACGGCCATCGTGGGTATCGTCACGCTGGCGATCTATTCCGGCATCTCCGCGGGGGTTGCCAGCATTCGAATGGCGCGTGAAAACCTCCGTGCCACTCAAATCCTGCTCGAGAAAACCGAGAGCCTCCGCCTCTACACCTGGGACCAGATGAACGCCAATGGTTTCCTGCCGAAGACATTTATCGTGCCCTACGACGCGACCGTTACGAACACAAACGGCGTGGGCGTCCTCTACTACGGCAAAATCAGCATCAACAAATTTCCCCCGGGCCAGGCTTCGTATGCGGACGACCTGCTACGGGTCAAAGTCGAGGTGAATTGGAAGACGGGAAACCTGCCGCGTTCGCGCGAAATCAATACCTATGTGGCCAAGTCCGGGATTCAAAACTATATGTACTAGCGAGAGTCGCCGGGCGTCTCGGGCGGGTGTGACGCTGCCGGAACTCCTGATCGCGCTGGGCATCACGGGCATCGTGATGCTGGTCATTGTCACCCTTTCGGTCTCCACGGGCCGCAGCCTGGCGGAGATGTTCAACTACGTGGACCTGGACCACTCCAATCGCATCGCGATCGACGTGATGTCGCGCGACCTGCGGCAAGTGCGCTACCTCTCCAGCTACAATACGAACTCCGTCACGTTCGTCGACAAGGATGACACGGCCATCACGTACGCCTATTCCCCGACCACGCGATTGTTCACGCGCACCAAGGCCGGGCAGGTCAACACACTGCTCGACAACTGTGATTCGCTGAAGTTTGCGCTCTACCAGCGCACTCCGCAGTCCAACAATTTCAATCTCTACACCATCAGCGACATCACCAACTGCAAAGTCGTGAGCGTCACCTGGAGCTGTTCGCGCAAGGTTTTAGGAATCAAGGCCAACACTGAGCAGGCCCAGGCCGCCCGAATCGTCATCCGCAATAAGAAGGAGGAAAATTGAAAACGCTTCGCCTCGCCCCAACCTCCCGTTGCGGGAATATTCTTGTCGTCACTCTTATTGTGTCCGGGGTCATCGGCATCGTGCTGGTCTCGGCCCTCACGCTCATCAAGAGCCAGAACCAGGCGGTCGCCCGCTCCCAGGCCTGGAATCACTGCATCCCGGTCATCGAAGCGGGGATCGAGGAAGCCCTGTCTCACCTGAACAACCCCCGGGAAACCAGCCTGACGGCGAACGGCTGGGCGCAGAACGGCAACGTCTACTCCAACTCGCGCAAGACGAGTGGGGACAGCTTTTTCGACGTGTCCATCATCAACACCAACCCGCTGCTGCCCCTCATTGTCTGCACGGGCTACGTGAAGCTGGCCGCAATGGTCGCGCAGGCGAACCCTCCGTTGCTGGCGGCGGCCAACGTCAGTGTTGGCGGCGAGCAATACATCGCCCGCGTCGTGCAGGTTAACTTGAAAATGCAGCGGCTGTTTATCCGAGGCATGGTCGCCAAGGAGCGGATCACCATGAACGGCAACACTATCACGACTGACAGCTACGACAGCAACGACACCAATTACTCCACCATCGACGGGCGTTACGATGTGGCCAAGAGCAAAGACAACGGGGACGTCGCGACTATTTCCGGCCTCGAGAACGCACTGAGTTCCGGCAATGCAAATATCAAGGGCCGCTTGCGCACCGGTCCAGGTGGCGTTGCCAACGTCGGCGCCAATGGCTCGGTCGGCAGCAAAGCGTGGGTCGACGCCGGCACGCACGGCATTCAACCGGGCTGGTTCAGCGACGACCTGAACATCAGCCTGCCCGACGTGGATCGGCCTTCCGACGCCGGTAATCTTGGCATCCCCGTCAGCGGCGTCGCCGGGACGAACACTTACAAGTACCTCCTCGGCTCGGGCACTTACGTGATGTCCAGCCTGACCGTTGGCAATAACGAAAAGCTCGGAGTCCTGGGCAACGCCAAGCTCATCGTGGATGGCAGCGTAACTGTGAACGGCGGCATTGAGATCCTGCCGGGAAGCACCCTCGCGTTGTAT
>Ga0134127_10000247_pt1 | contig 58202 bp, 46 predicted proteins | sample KB31753_FD_96459 | JGI IMG/M metagenome (GOLD analysis project Ga0134127, IMG submission 96459) | Terrestrial soil microbial communities with excess Nitrogen fertilizer from Kellogg Biological Station, Michigan, USA - KB3-175-3 | ecosystem: Environmental > Terrestrial > Soil > Unclassified ... | reverse complement strand
TCACCGCGAGCCACTCGGCCATCGCCTGCCGATGACGACGGTGCCCCGGTGTCGGGACGTAGCCGAGCAGGTCGGTCCACGGGAGCACGCGCCGCTGGAACATGCGCGGCTCGAGCGCGGCGACCTCCTTGTCGGGCATCAGGATGTTGATGCTGAGATCGATCGGCCCGGGGGACGCGTCCTCGATCTCCTGTCCGCGGATGAACGTGCCGCGGCCGACATGGCCGGAGATGAGCCCGCGGCGCGCCGCCTCGGTATAGGCGCGGGTGACGGTGGTCACCGTGACGCCGAGGTGATCCGCCATGTCACGGTGCGGCGGCAGCCGGGCGCCGGCACGCAGGCTACCCTTCTGCACGTCCTCGTCTATGGCGTCGGCAATGCGGCGGTAGACCGGTCCCCGCCGCCCCTCGAGATTCGGCAGCCACATTGTCATGGCGCAATCTTCATATTGACTGCCATGACAATGCAAGTCTGACCGGATTGATTGTCATACATTGCGCCCAGGCACCCGTGTACCTGATACGGGGTGAGGAAGGCGTATCGTGCGCTCCGTCAATGCCGTTTCCTTCGGATCGCAACGACGTACGCGAGCGCGCGCGAACGTCGACGCGCTTTCGCGCCGCTCCACGCGGCATCTGCTAGGGAAGTCGCGCTTTAGCGGCACCACTCATCTGGGGAAGATCGCGCCACCCGCACCTGAAGCCTGCGGGCCCGCCCAGGCGTCTAAACGAGCGGAGGTAGTATCCTCAACCTATGGGTAAGCGAATTTTCCTGTTCCTCGTGACCAACATCGCCGTCGTCCTGACGCTGACGGTTGTCCTCAGCATTCTCGGCGTCGGGCGGTATGTCGGTCCGAACGGGCTCGACATCGGGTCGCTGGCGATCTTCTGCTTCGTCTGGGGCATGGGTGGCGCCTTCATCTCGCTGCAGATGTCGCGCTGGATCGCCAAGCGCGCGACCGGCATGAAGCTCGTCGACGGCCACACCGGCAATCCGCGCGCGGACCGCGTCTACGCGATGATCGCCGGCCTGACGCAGAAGGCGGGCCTGCCGATGCCCGAGGTCGGCATCTACGAGTCGCCCGAGGTGAACGCGTTCGCGACCGGGCCGAGCAAGAGCCGGGCGCTCGTTGCGGTGTCCACCGGCCTGCTGGGCTCGATGCGCGACGAGGAAGTCGAGGGTGTGCTCGGGCACGAGGTCACCCACATCGCCAACGGCGACATGGTGACGATGACGCTGCTGCAGGGGGTGATCAACGCGTTCGTGATGTTCTTCGCGCGGCTGATTGCCTACGTCATCGCCAACCGCGGCGACTCCCGCGATCGCGGCGGGTACAACGGCGGGTCCTACCTGATCGTGATCGTCCTGCAGGTCGTGCTCGGCATCCTGGGCTCGCTCATCACGGCGTGGTTCTCGCGCCAGCGCGAGTTCCGCGCGGATCGGGGCGGCGCGATGCTCGCCGGCCGCGAGCGGATGATTGGCGCGCTCCGGCGCCTGCAGGCCAACCACGAACTGGTGGACACGCAGCACCAGGCGCTCGCCACGCTGAAAATCAACGGCACGCGCGGATGGATGGTCTTCTTCGCCACGCACCCGCCACTCGAACAGCGTATCGCCGCCCTCGAGCGAGCGACGATCTAACGGGCCGCGACACGGATGTTACCCGGGGGCGAGCCTTGTCAGGGTCGCCTCGCGAACCCGACAGGGTTCGCGCCACAGAGAAGTGAAATCCGCGCGTCAGCGGCCGACGACGAAGTTCATCCGCTCGTCGACGTCGCCGACGTTGACGTTGGTCTGCTCGGGCTGCTGCGCCAGCTGATCGCCCCCGCGCAGTTCCACTTCCAGGCGATACCGTCCCGGCGGCACCTTGACCGTGTAGCCGCCGTTACCGGACGTCGTCGCGTCGAAACGTGCCTCGGTCGCCATGTTGATGGCGCTCACGCGCCGCCCTTCGAGCGGTGTGCCCGTCGAGGACGTCACGGTCCCGGAGATGGTGCCCGTCGGATTCGGCACCGTGCTGCCGCCGATGATCGGGCGGCCGTGGCGCGCGGCGCACCCGCTGCTCAGCATCACAAGCGCGACCATTACCACTGCGGTTCGTAAGCCCATATAAAATCTCCGGGCTGATGCGTGCAATGCGAACGCCATGCATACGACTCTGATTTCTCCGGAATTGCTCGAGGCTCACCTCAGCGACAACTCCTGGCTCATCGCCGATTGCCGCTACAACCTCAAGGATGAGGAATGGGGCCGCGCGCAGTACCTCGCGGGCCACGTTCCCGGGGCGGTCTTCGTCGACCTGGCGCACGATCTCGCCGCGCCGCGCACCGGGACCAACGGCCGCCATCCGCTGCCGGCCGTGGACACGATGGCCGCCACCTTCGCCCGCCTCGGCATCGGCGACCGCACGCAGGTGATCGCCTACGACCAAGACGCCGGCGCCTTTGCCAGCCGGCTGTGGTGGATGCTGCGCTACCTCGGGCACGAGGCGGTGGCCGTGCTCGACGGCGGCTTCGCCAGGTGGACGCGCGAAGCGCGAGCGGTCCGCGGGGGTGATGACGCGCGCGCGCCGGCGACGTTCACGCCCCACCCGCGCGGCGACATGCGGGTCATGGCCGACGAGGTCGTCGCGCGCCTCGGCGACCCGTCGATGCGCCTGATCGACGCGCGATCGCCCCAGCGATTCGCGGGCGAGCCGGATCCGCTCGACACCGTCTACGGTCACATCCCGCACGCGCGCAACCGGCACTACCGGGACAACGTCGCCGCCGACGGCACGATGCGGCAGGCCGGCGAACTGAAGGCGGAGTTCGAGCGCGTGCTCGGCGAGCGATCCGCGAACGAGGCCGTGATGTATTGCGGGTCCGGCATCACCGCCTGCTACAACCTGCTGGCGATGGAGCACGCGGGGCTGAAGGGGGCGAAGCTGTTCGCGGGGTCGTGGTCGGAATGGGAAGCCGACCCGGAGCGGCCGGTCGAGCGAGGTGCGAAGGGCGACGGTTGTTAGGCGACGGTCACTGTGAAGCCATGCTGGTTCGGCGCCGCGTACTGCCGGTGGTGGCGCATCCGCGAGTACGGGATCTTCACCAGCACGTTCGCCGCCGCATCGGGCTCGGGCTGGATCACCAGCGTCCGCTCTCCTTCGCTCGACTCGAGCGCGGCCGCCGATTCGACGTCCGCGAACCCGATGACGAAGACCTCGCCGCCGGCCAGCTTGTGCGTCTCGTAGGAGCGGAAACGGCGCTCGGCGAACAGCGGCGCGTTGGGCAGCGCCGGCGAGTACGTGAAGCCGTACACGCCGCCGGGCAGCGAGTTCACCCCCGTCCCCTCTTCCGACGGCGAGACGATGCGCACGCCGTGCGTGGCACGCAGCGCCTGCTGATCGAGGGTAGCCGGTGTATTCGCGTAGGTGACTCTACTCATGGAGCGCGATTATACCGACTCATTACTGCCAGGCGGGTCCGCGTGCGCGTGGCGCCGGTGCTCCGCGGGACCCGCCCTACTGCCGGCTGCACGCTGCCTGCTGCCCGCTGCTCACGCGTTCACGCCCACGGGGCACGTCACACCCGTACCGCCGAGGCCGCAGTAGCCTCCGGGGTTCTTCGCAAGGTACTGCTGGTGATAGTCCTCCGCGTAATAGAACGGGGGCGCGTCGGCAATCTCGGTGGTGATGCGCCCGAAGCCCGCGTCGTTCAGGCGATCCTGGAAGGCCTTGCGCGACGCCTCGGCGGCGCGCTGCTGCTCGGGCGAGAAGGTGTAGATCGCCGAACGGTACTGCGTGCCGCTGTCGTTCCCCTGGCGCATCCCCTGGGTCGGGTCGTGGTTCTCCCAGAAGATCTTCAGCATCGCGTCGTACGACGTGACCTTCGGATCGAACATTACGAGCACGACCTCGGTGTGGCCCGTCATCCCGCTGCACACTTCGCGATAGGTCGCATTGGGCGTGTAGCCGCCGGCGTAACCGACCGCCGTCGAATAGACGCCCGGCGCCTGCCAGAACTTCCGTTCGGCGCCCCAGAAGCAGCCCATGCCGAATACCGCCTGCTCGAGCCCGGCGGGAAACGGCGGCGAGAGCCGGTGACCGTTGACGAAATGAGCGTCGGGGACCGGCGTCGTCTCGGCGCGCCCGGGAAGGGCCTGGTCCGGCTGTGGCATTCTCGAGTTCATAGTTGACCATCCACTTTACTGCCGATCGGGGCGATACGCGATTGCGCCTGGACCAGGTGCTGGTCAGGCGGGTGACGGAGGTCTCGGGGATGTCGCGCGCGCAGGCGCAGCGATGGATCGCCGACGGCCTCGTCTCGGTTGACCGCGCGCCCGCCGCTCGCGCGTCGACTCACGTCCGCGAAGGGGCCGTCGTAGAAGTGACGCTCCCGGCGTCCTCGAGGTTGCGCGAAGAGCCGGGGCCGGAACCGATACCGCTCGATATCCTCTTCGAAGACGACGACGTGATCGCGGTCAACAAGCCCGCGGGAATGGTGGTGCACCCGTCGTTCCGGAACGCGACGGGTACGCTCTTGAACGCTGTGCTGTGGCGGCTGCGCGACCGCCCGGACGCGCGGCCAGGTCTCGTCAGCCGCCTCGACAAGGACACTTCCGGGGTTGTCCTCGTGGCGCTGTCGGCAGGCGCTCACTTCCGAATCCAGCGCGACGCGCGGGCCGGACGCGTCACCAAGCAGTACCTGGCCGTCGTTCGCGAAACGCCCCGCCCGCCCGAAGGGATCATTGCGCTGCCGCTGCGGCACGACCCGGCGGACCGCCGCCGTATCGTTACGGCTGAGGACGGCGCACCCAGCCAGACACGCTACCGCGTCGTCTCAAGTGGCGATACCTGCTCATTGGTCCAGTGCGAGCTCATCACCGGGCGCACGCATCAAATCCGGGTGCACCTGGCGGCGTACGGCTGGCCGATCGCGGGCGACCGGCTGTATGGCGTGCCCGATCCGTGTATCGAACGGCAGGCGCTGTACGCGTGGAAAATCGAGCTTCCACACCCGAGGACGGGCCAACGGCTGGGGATAGAAGCGCCGATACCTCTTGATATGGAACGGCTGTGCACGAAAACGTGACTGAACCGCCTTCGTTTTGTCGCACTGGCTGAGGTCGCTTTCCGCACATTGTTTTTTTACAATGACCCTTACCGCACGCGCGCGGCAACTCCACGCCAAAGGTCAAACATGATGGGATCACAGAACATTCGTATCCGTGTCTTTGCAGCCTTCGTCTCCGCCGTCGCGATTGCCGCACCGGCCATCGCGCAGACCCCCAGGGCGACCACTCCGGCGGCCGTTGCGCCGCTCAGCCGGATTCATATCGGCAACTTCGGCAAGATCAACGACAACTATTTCCGGGGCGCGCAGCCGAGGGCCACGGACTTCCGTGACCTCGCCGCGATTGGCGTGAAGACCGTCATCGACCTGCAGGCGGACGGTCCGTCGAACGAAGCCGGCCTCGTGCAGGCGGCCGGCATGAACTTCGTCCGCATCGGCATGACGACGACCAAGGCGCCGACCGATGCGCAGATCGCGCAGTTCCTCGACATCGTCAACGACCCGGCGAACCAGCCGGTGTACGTGCACTGCGCGGGGGGACGCCACCGCACCGGCACGATGACCGCGCTCTACCGGATGACGAACGACGGCTGGACCGCCGCGCAGGCCTACAAGGAGATGCAGCAGTACCGCTTCGAAGGGTTCCCGGACCACCCGGTGCTGCGCAACTACGTCTACGCCTACACGCCGGCGCGGCCGAAGCAGCCGGCCGTCCTCGCGACGGGCATCGTCACCACGAAGTAACGAAGAATTCAACCGCGAAGGGCGCGAAGACCACGAAGGAATTAATAATCCTTCGTGCTCTTCGTTTCTTCGTGGTTTGATCTGACGCGTGTCGTTGACACGCCGGCAATTCCTCTGGACCACCGCCGCCGCGGGGCTCGCATTCCCTCTCCAGGGACAGCGTGAGGCTCCCGGCGGCGGTTCCCGTTTTCAGCACGGTGTCGCGAGCGGCGATCCGCTCGCGGACCGGATGATGCTCTGGACGCGCGTCACCCCGCGCGCCGCGTCGGCGACCGAGTCCGTCAGCGTTCGCTGGCGCATCGCGACCGATGACGGCCTGCGGCGCATCGTGGCGAGCGGAACCGTGGAGACCGCGGCCGGGCGCGACTACACGGTGAAGGTCGATGCCACCGGCCTGCAGCCGGCCACGACCTACTACTACGCGTTCGACGCCGAGGGGGAGCAGTCGCCGATCGGCCGTACCCGGACGTTTCCCGCGACCGGCGCCGAACGCCTGCGCTTCGCGCTGGTGTCCTGCTCGAACTATCCCGCCGGCTTCTTCAACGTTTACGCCGGCATCGCGAAGCGGCTCGATCTCGACGCCATCGTTCACGTCGGCGACTACATCTACGAGTTCGGCGAGGGCGAGTACGGCGCCGGCGCGGCGATCAACCGCGTACCACAGCCGCCGCGCGAGTCGATTACGCTCGCCGACTACCGCGCGCGATACGCGACGTACCGGACCGATCCCGACCTGCAGGATGCGCATCGGCTCTTTCCGTTCGTCGCGGTGTGGGACGATCACGAGCTCGCGAACGACGCGTGGGCCGGCGGCGCGATCAATCACAACCCGGAGAAGGGCGAGGGCGAATGGGCGGCGCGCAAGGCCGCCGCCTACAAGGCCTATCTCGAGTGGATGCCGATCCGCGAGTCGAGTGAGGCGGGCATCCACCTCTATCGGACGTTCCGGTTCGGCGGCCTGGCCGACCTCGTCATGCTCGATACGCGCGCGCTGCGCGACCGGCAGGTGGCGGGCGCCAACGCCGCGGGACTCGCCGACCCGGCACGCACGCTGATGGGCGCGGCGCAGGAGGCGTGGATGTTCGACGAGCTGCGCGCGTCGCAGCGGGCGAACACGCCGTGGCGCCTGCTCGGCCAGCAGGTCATGTTCGCGTCGCTGACACCGCCCGGTACGCGTCCGACCAACACCGATGCATGGGACGGCTATACGGCGCAGCGAGGACGCGTGCTCGATTTCGTCGAGCGCGAGCGGATCCGCGATCTCGTTGTCCTCACCGGCGACGCCCACAGCTCGTGGGGCTTCGACATTCCACGCAATCCGTGGAACGGCTACCGCGCCGGCGGCGAGGGCTCGCTGGCCGTCGAGTTCGTCACGCCCGCCATCAGTTCGCCGCCCCCGGCGATGTTCGCGTCGCCCGACGGTACCGAGGCGGCCGCCGCGGTCCGCGTCGCGCTGCCGCACCTGAAGTACCTCGACGGCGTCCGGCGCGGCTATGTGGTCGTCGACGTCACGCGGACGGCGGTCAAGGCGAACTGGTACTACTCGCCTGACGTTCGCATCCATTCTGACGTCGAAGTCGCCGGCGGAGCGGTCGTCTGCGAGCGGGGCGCCGCGCATCTGCAGCCGGCATAAGTACGCACTTGCCGCCACGTTGAGTCGCGACTCCGACACCTAGAACCGGATGGTACGGACGATCTTGAGCGAGCCCTTGCGGTCGAGCGTCTCCAGGGTGGTGCGATCCGTCCAGTTGTGCGTGTAGACGAAGAAGATGTCGTTGCCCGGCCGGGTGATCCACCGAAAGCGTGACTGCCAGCCGAGCTGACGCGTGACGGTGTCGAACTGCAGGCGGTTGACGAGCGAGATGAACGGGTTGAACTGTGTGTTGACGTCGTTGAGCCAGAGCCGCGTCGTGAACCGGCCCTCGCGCAGCGACACGTCGTTGTAGTCGCCGCCGACGTTGATCAGCCATCCGCGTCCCGGCCTGACGCTCAGCGTGCCCGTCACCTGGCGCCGCTCGCCCGAATAGAACGCGCCGTCCTCGTACGTCGCATTGAGCGAGATCGGCCGGCTCGTCGTCGTCTGCGTCGAGTAGCGCCGCCGCACGAAGCTGTACTGGCCGCCGGCCGGCAGGACGATGCCGGGCGAGATCTGGAAGTCGCGCGGCAGCCGCTCGTAGAGCGGCAGCAGGTGGAACTCGAGGAGGTCGCTCGAATGCAGATCGACGCGGAGGAACTGCACGTCCATTCGCCGCGTCTCCAAGCGTCCGTCGAGGTCGAAGTAGTGGGTGAAGTTGCCCTCGAACGAAAAGCGCCGCATGAACCGGCTCCGCTCGGTGTGAACGGTGTAGCGCACGTCGGGTTCGATCAGGCGATACGCGCGGCGATCGACGAAGCCGACTGCCGGATCGTAGCCGTCCTGCACCTCGCGCACCGACATGTGCCAGTTGATCGGGTCGTTGGGCATGTTGATACGCGCGCCGAACGCGGCGCCGCCGCGCGACCCGGGCAGCTTCGTCGTGTTGAGATAGAAGCCGCTGACCTCGAGCACCTCTTTCTGGAGGAACTGCGACGTCGCCAGCGCGAAGTCGGCACCGCCGGTCTGCCGCGCCCCTCGAATCGCCTCGCTCGCCCGTGGCACGCCGGCCACTGAACCGCCACTTCGCGCCGTGAACAGCGCGCCGGCGTACGACTGCCGCCAGAACCGGCGCTGCGAACGGAGCACCGTGAAGTCCTCGCCAGGCACGTTGCCGCGATCGCGCGTGCGCACCTGCAGGACGCCGAGGTCGAACGCGCCCGCCTGTCCCGTCAGCTTCGCGCCGTAGTCGAGCGGCTGCGGCACGCCTGCGTCGTCGAGGCCGATGCGGCGGCTGAAGAACGGCACGATCGAGGTGCCTGTCTCGCGCGAGAAGTTGAACACGCTCGCGCCCTCGAGGAAGAACCCGCGCTTCTCGGGAAAGAACAGCGGGAAGCGCGTCAGGTTCACCTGCCGCTGATCGACCTCGGTCTCGGCGAAGTCCGTGTTGATCGACATGTTCGCGCGCAGCCGTGGCGTCAGGTTGTAGGCGACGTCGCCGCCGACGGTGCCCGTCTCCACCGATGATGGCGAGCCGCGGCCGGGCGCGGACGACGAGTTGCCGACGACGTACGGAAGCAGGTCGAGACCGAGCCCCTGGTGCAGCCCTTCGAGGCCCTGCAGCCGGCCGGCGGCGGGCATGTAGGTCAGCCCCTGGTTGCGCGCCCATCCGCTCCAGAGCGTCTCCTCGATCTTGCGGCGGATCGTCCGCTGGAAGTTGATGCCCCAGCTCGAGGCGTTCGGGCTGAAGTTCATCGTGTGAAACGGGATCTCGATCTCCGCGGTCCAGCCCGTGTCGTTGCGATCGACGCGCGCGTTCCAGATGCCGTCCCACGATCGATTCACGCCGCCGCCGCCGGTGCCCGTCGTGCCCCCGGTTCCGGTCCCGGGCTGCACGAGCCCGTCGCCCATCGCCCCCGATGGATTGATCTCGAAGTAGTAGCCGGACCGCCCGTCCGAATAGGTGTCGATGGCGACCATGAAGCGGTCGTCCGCCCCGAGCGACTGGTCGCGCTGCATCTGGTTCCCCCTGATGCGGCGCGGCTCCGAATCGAAACAGGTGACGCCGATGACGATGCGGCGCTCGTCGTAGAGCACGCGCACCTCGGTCGCTTCGGTCGCGGGATCGCCGGTGTTCGGGTCCTGCTGCCTGAAACCCGCGGCCGGCTCCGCCCGCCGCCAGGCCTCTTCAGTGAGGCGCCCGTCGAGCAGCAACCGTTCCGCTGGCTGCAGGCGCACCGCGGTCATGGAGCGTTCAGGTGTGGTAGAAGTCTGCGCGGGCGCCGCTGTCGCCAGCCCGCACAGCGCGCATGCCGCCAGTGGCACAACGGCTGCACGCGGGGAAAACCATGTTCCGACAGCTCGCACTCGTCCTCCTGGCCACATCTCTCACCGCGCCGGCGCTGGCGCAAACGGCCGCGCCGGCGTCACCGCCCGCCGGCGGCGGCGACGTCACGCGTGCCACGCTCGACAACGGGCTGCGCGTGGTGATTGTCCGCGATCCGCTTGCTCCCGTCGTCACCGTCGAGGAGAACTATCTCGTCGGCGCGAGCGAAACGCCGCCCGGGTTTCCCGGCATGGCGCACGCGCAGGAGCACATGGCGTTCAGGGGATGCGCCGGCGTGACCGCGGACCAGATCGCCGCGATCTTTGCCCAGCTTGGCGGTTTCGACAACGCCGACACCCAGCAGACGATTACGCAGTATTTCACGACAGTGCCCGCCGCCGACCTCGAGGTCGCGCTGCGCGTGGATGCCGCGTGCATGCGCGACGTGATCGATTCCAACGCCGAGTGGCAGCAGGAGAAGGGCGCCATCGAGCAGGAAGTCGCGCGCGACCTCTCGGAGCCGACCTACAAGTTCATCACGCGGCTCAACCAGGGGATGTTCGCCGGCACGCCGTACGCGCACGACGCGCTCGGCACGCGCGAGTCGTTCCAGAAGACGACGGGAGCGATGCTCAAGGCGTTCTACCGTCGTTGGTACGCGCCGAACAACGCCATCCTCGTCATCGCCGGCGACGTGGATCCCACCGCCACGCTCGCGACCGTGAAGCGGCTGTACGGTTCGATCCCCCGCCGCCCGATCGGACGCCGCCCGGCGGTCGTCCTGCGGCCGGTCAAGCAGGAGAGCTTCACCCTCGACAGCAATCTTCCCTATACGCTCGCCTTCATCGCCTACCGTCTGCCCGGAACCGACAGCCCCGATTACGCGGCGACGCGTGTCATGGCGGACGTGCTCGCGAGCCAGCGCGGCGACATCTACGCGCTCGTGCCCGCCGGCAAGGCGCTCTACGCCGGCTTCCAGCTGGCCGAGACCTATCCGAAGGCGAGCGTCGGGTTCAGCATCGCCGCGCTGCCCGCATCGACGGCGCCGACCGGCGTCGTCGCCGACATGCGATCGATCGTCGCCAACTACGTGCGGGAGGGTTTCCCCGCGGAGCTCGTCGAGGCGGTGAAACGATCCGAGGTCGCGTCGGCGCTGTTCCGGCGAAATTCGATCTCGGAGCTGGCGGCGGTGTGGTCGCAGGCGCTTGCGGCCGAAGGCCGGAATTCTCCGGACGAGGACGTCGACGCCATCAGGCGCGTGACGGCGGCCGACGTCAATCGCGTCGCGATGCAGTTCCTGAAGGACGCCAACTCGATGACGGCAACGCTGCTGCCCAAGCCGACCGGCGAGGCGGCGTCGGGCAAGGGATTCGGCGGCGGCGAATCGCTGACGGCGGCGCCTACCAAGCCGGTGAAGCTGCCCGAGTGGGCGGAGGCCGCGCTGTCCGCGATTCGAGTGCCGGCCGTGAATCCGACATGGACGGACACGATGCTGCCGAACAAGCTGCGGCTCATCGTCAAGAGCGACAAGACGAGTCCCACCGTCACGCTGCTCGGCAACATCCGCCACGAGACGACGCTGCAGGAGGCGCCGGGGAAAGATGGCGTCTCCGACGTGCTCGACGAGCTCTTCTCCTACGGGACGACCACGCTCGATCGGCTCGCGTTCCAGAAGGCGCTGGACGACATCGCCGCCAACGAGTCCGCCGGCTATGAGTTCTCGCTGAAAGTGCCGAAGACCGACTTCGCGCGCGGCGTCGAGCTGCTCGCCGACAACCTGCTGCATCCCGCGCTGCCCGCCGAGGCATTCGAGATCGTCAAGCAGCAGACCGCGGAGTATCTCGAAGGACAGATCAAGAGTCCCGGCTACCAGGCGGACCGTGCGCTGAAGACGGGGTTGCTGCCGCCGGGCGATCCGGCGCTGCGCGATCCGAAGCCGGACACCGTATCGTCGCTGTCTCTCGACGAGGTGCGGAAGCACTACGAGGCGACGTTCCGCCCGGACCTGACGGCCATCACGATCATCGGAGACATCGAGCCCTCCGAGGCACGCAGCGCGATCGAGAAGTATTTCGGCGGCTGGATGGCGCAGGCGCCGACGCCGGATCCGACGCTGCCGCCCGTGCCGAAGAACATGGCGAAGGACTTCGCGGTCGCCGATCCGGAAGCCGTGCAGGCGTCGGTGACGCTGGCCGAGGAAGTGGGCATGAACCGCTTCGATCCCGAGTACTACGCGCTGCAACTGGGCAACAGCGTGCTGGGAGGCGGCTTCTACGCGACGCGCCTCTATCACGACCTCCGGCAGGTCGCCGGCCTCGTCTACACCGTCGACGACGAGTTCGCGGCGGGGAAGACGCGCAGCGTCTACACGGTGACGTTCGGATCCGACCCGCCGAACGTGTCGAAGGCGCGCGACCTCATCGTCCGCGACCTGCGCGCGATGCAGACCGAGAACGTGACGCCGGAGGAGCTGCACCAGGCGAAGGCGCTGATGCTGCGCCAGATGGCGCTGCAGCAGTCGAGCGAGGACGCGATTGCCAGCCTGCTGCTCGCGCGCGCGCAGATTGGCCTGCCGCTCGACGAATCGCGGCGGATGGGACAGCGCTACTTCGACCTGACGGCCGACGAAGTGCGGGCGGCGTTCGCGAAGTGGATCCGCCCGCAGGACCTCGTGCAGGTCGTCCGAGGCCCGCAACCGTAAGCCACGATCGTAGGGACCGCCACGATCGCAGGGGCGCCGGCTTTAGCCGGCCCACCGCTATACTCTCCGGATGCGACGCCTTCTGATCGCCGCGGCAGCCCTGTCGGCGTTCGTGCTGGTCACGGACGCGCAGGTGCGCCCGATTTATGACATGGGCGCAGCGGGGATGACGCAGGTCCTGCAACGCCTGCAGACGACGGCGAGCGTGCTCCACACGGGCGCGCACCCCGACGACGAGGACTCCGCGTTCATCGCCCGTGCGGCGCGCGGCGACCATGCCCGCGTGGCGTATGTCTCGCTCAATCGCGGCGAGGGCGGCCAGAACATCATCGGCACGGAACTGTTCGACGCGCTTGGGGTCATCCGCACCGAGGAACTGCTCCAGGCGCGGCGGCTCGACGGCGCGGAGCAGTACTTCGGCCACACCTTCGATTACGGCTTCTCGAAATCGCGCGCGGAAGCGGCGATGAAGTGGGGCGAGCGCGACACGCTCGGCGACTACGTGCGCGTCATCCGGCTGTTCAGGCCGCTCGTCATCTATTCGCGCTTCAGCGGCACGCCCGCGGACGGACACGGCCATCACCAGGAAGCGGGATATCTGACGCCGCTCGCCTACAAAGCGGCGGCGGATCCAAACCAGTTCCCGGAACAGCTGCGCGAGGGACTGCGGCCGTGGCAGGCCAAGAAGCTCTATCGCGGGATCGGTTTCAACGCGCGTCCCGATCCGGCGGCATCGAACGTCCAGGTGCAGGAAGGGATCGTCGATCCGGCGGCGGGGCGCAGCTACGCGGAGATTTCATTCGAGGGGCGCAGCCAGCACAAGACGCAGGCCCAGGGCGGCATCGAGCCGCGTGGTCCCCTCGCCTCGACGCTGCTGCTGATGGACAGCGGCGTCCAGTCGCCGCGTCCCGAAAAATCGATCTTCGACGGCCTCGACACCACGATTCCAGGGCTCGCGAAGCTCGCCGGTCTTCCTGACGGAACCATCCGCCTGGAGCTTGGCGCGATGGACACCGCCGCGAAGAAGGCGCTGGCCGACTACCAGGCGCTGGCGCCGGCGCGCATCATTCCCGCGCTTGCGGACGGCCTGCGCGCCGCACGCGTCGCGCGAGCGACCTTGAGAACCTCGGGCGGCAGCGCCGATGCGCGCGCGGGCGCCGATTTCCTGCTGTCGTTCAAGGAGAACGACTTCACCGAGGCGCTGGTCCGCGCTGCCGAAGTCGATCTCGATCCGCTCGCCTCGCAGGAAACGGTCGTGCCAGGCGACCCGGTTGACGTGCTCGTGCGGATGTTTTTCCCGGCCGAATCAAACGTAACCGTCAAGAACGTGACCATCAACGCGCCGGAAGGCTGGCGGGTCGAGCCGTTGCCGGCGGACACGGCCCCCGCGGGCGGAGGCGGGTTCGGCCGGCGCGAAACCCCCAGCAGCGTGTCGTCCTATCGGCTGTACGTGCCGGCGGACGCGCCCGTCACGGAGCCGTACTACCTGAAACGACCTCGCACCGGCGACGTGTACGCGTGGGCGGACGGCGATCCGAAATCACGGCCGTTCGGCCCGCCGCTGATCACGGCATCCGTGGCGCTGACCATCCGCGGCATCGACATGACGATCACGCGGCCCGTGCAGTTCCGCTACGCCGACTCGGTCCGCGGCGAGCTTCGCCGCGACGTCAATGTCGTACCGCGCATGGCGGTAGGGCTCGACACGCCGCTGCTCGTCGTGCCACTCGGCACCACCGCCAACCAGCAGAAGCTCGTTGTGCGCGCAACGAGCTTTTCTCCCAAACCCGTCACGGGCACCCTGCGGCTCCGGGTTCCGCAGGGTTGGACGGCCACGCCCGCGCAGGCTTCCTTTACGCTCAACGCCAGCGGCGACAGGACCTCCACGCCGTTCGTCGTCACGGCGCCCGCGCAACGCACCGCCGGCCGCCTCGAGATCGGCGCCGAAGCCGTCGAGGAGGGAGCCACCTTCACGCGTGACGTAGAGGTCATCGCGTACCCGCACATCCAGACGCACCGCCTCTACTGGCCCGCCACCGCGACCGCGCAAGTCTTCGATTTGAAGGTCGCACCGGTGAAGGTCGGCTACATCATGGGCAGCGGCGACCAGGTGGCCGACGCGATACGCCGGATGGGCGTCGAGGTGACGATGCTCGACGGCGACATGCTCGCGACCGGCGATCTCTCGCGCTTCGACACCATCGTCGTCGGCATCCGTGCGTCGGAGGCGAACCCGGATTTCGTGGCGAACAACGGGAGGGTGCTCGACTACCTGCAACGCGGCGGCACGCTGATCGTCCAGTATCAGCAGCAGGAGTACGCCAACCGGAAGATGCCACCGTTCCCCGCCGGCCCGCCGACCAACGCGAACCCGCGCGTGACCGTCGAGGACGCGCCGGTGAAGATCCTCGTGCCGACGCACCCCGCGTTCAACTTCCCCAACAAGATCACCGACGCGGATTTCGCGGGATGGGTGCAGGAGCGCAACGCGTACGCGTTCAGCATGTTCGACGCGCGCTACGTGCCCCTACTCGAAACCGCGGATCCCGGCGAGCCTCCGGTGCGCGGCGCCGAGGTGTATGCCGAGGTCGGCAAGGGCCGCTACGTCTACACCGCGTACTCCTGGTTCCGGCAGCTTCCGGCAGGCGTGCCTGGCGCATATCGCCAGTTCGCCAACCTGATTAGTTTGTCGAAAGCACCGCGATAATCGCCGCCACACCGACGGCGAGGGCGAGCAGCACGCCGACGACGGCAAACCGGATCCACTGCGCGAACGACACGCCGCCGGCGAGCAGGACCGCCATCAACGCTCCGTTGGTCGGTGTCAGCAGCTCCGTCAGCCCGGCGCCCATCTGATACGCCAGCACGGTCACCTGCCGCGAGATCCCCAGCAGGTCGGACAGCGGCACCAGAATCGGCATCGTCAGCACGGCCTGGCCACTGACGCTCGGCACCGCGACGTGCACGATGGCATGGAACGGAATCATCAGCATCGAGGCGGCGGCGGCGGTCGTGGCCGAGAGGGGCGTGACGAGTCCGTTGAGGATGGTGTCCGTCACATGGCCGTCGCTGAGGACGAGCGACAGCGCACGCGCGACGCAGACGAGGATGGCGGCCGGCAACACGGCCTGCAGTCCCTCGAAGAAGGCGGCCGTCGTGCCGGCGACGCCGAGCCCGCCGAGCACACCGGCGGCGCACCCGGCGATGATGAACCCGCCGGACATCTCGTTGAATCCCCATCCACGGGCCAGCGATCCGTAGACGTAGGCCGCGAGCGGGGCGACGGCGATCACGAAGATGAGATAGTCGCGGCCCGTCGCCGACGAACCGCCGGGACTCGTCACCGTCGGATCCCGGATTGGGCTCGACTCCGCCCGGGGCAAGCCCCTCGACTCTGCTCGGGACGAGCCGGGTCCTGAATCGCGCTCGCGATTCCGTGCCGCCCACCACATCGTCCAGGCGACCCACAGCGCCAGTCCGGCGACAAACGTCGTCCACTTGAGCGGCGCGGCCGACATCGGCGGCAGCTGCGCCAACTTCATGGCGATGCCGGCCTGGAACGGATTGGTCGGGCCGAACGCGCTTCCTATCGCCGCGGCGCCCACGCTCATCGCCATCACCGCGGTGGCATTGACGCCGAGACCGCGCCCGAGCACGAGCAGCGTCGGCACGAGCGGAATGATCTCTTCCTGCATGTTCTCGAGCGCGCCCATCACCGCGAAGAACAGCGACACGACAGGGATGGCGAGCAGGCCGCGGCTGCCGAACGCGACGACGATCGACGACACGAGGCGCCCGAGGGTGCCGACGCGGTCGATGACCGTCCACGCGCCACCGACGAACAGGACGAGCCCGATGACGTCCGCTGCCTCCAGGAAGGCGCGGGGAATGGCGACGACCGCGGCGAAGGGACCGACCGGTGCCGGGTCGACGCGGTGATAGGTGCCGGCGACGACCACGCTGCGGCCGGTCGCGGGGTCGTCACGGCGGTCGTATTCGCCCGGGGGAAGGATCCACGTCAGCGCGGCGCACACGGCGACGCCCGCGACGAGGAGGATCACGGGATGCGGGAGTCTCACGCCGCGACGACTCACCGTTCGGCGCGGGTGCTCGTGCTGCTCGGCCGCTTGACGAGCAGATCCCAGTGTTCGCCGGCATGCTTCACGATTGCGGGGACATCCTCGGCGAGCACGTACCCCTCCTTCACGAGCGACGCGGCGGCGTCCTGCACCTGCTTCAGGTACTGATCGCGCGACTGATACCGCTCCTCGATCGACAGGCGCGGGTCGCGTGCGCGCTCGCGCTCGGCCTTCGTCGCGGCGAACGGCACGTACGAACCGAGGAGCGGATAGAGGAGGTGTGTGCCGCCGATCGCCGCCTTGCGGAAGTTCCAGCCGGCCGTGGTCGCCAGCGGCGCCATCACGTCGGGGAGACGAAGGCCGCCGAGCTCGTTGCCGTCCTTGTCGACCTGCGACACCAGCAGCGGCAGCGGCGTGCCCGCCCCGCCGTCCTTTGCCACCAGGCTGTTGACACCGCGCGCACCCGGCAGCACCTTTCGAGGCGAGGCCACGCCGGGAAGATCCGGATAGGCGACGTCGGTCGATCGGACGAGCGTGCCGTCCTGCAGCCGAGGATAGCGGCTCGGCGGCGGCGCCACTCCCTGACGCACCCATTTCTCCATGCTGACCAGCAGCGCCCGCATCGCCCAGATGTAATCGGTCGGATTGTCCTGCAGCTGCCCGTTGCTGACGGTCGAGGGGAATCGGGCCGGATCGTGCTGTGTTCCCGCGAAGACGTAGAGCCGCACGTTCGGCGGCAGCGGCCGATCCTTCAGCCCGTCCGGCGTCATCGTCTCGAGCGCCGCAGCCTTCTCCCACACCTCGGTCGGGGTGTTGGTCCAGAACACCTTCGGTTGACGCTCGCCGGTACGCGCGTTCTCGAGCAGCCCGTCTTCGACGCCCGTCACCGGGTCGCGCTGCTTCATGTCGGAGAACGGGAAGAACGTGGCGACATCCGATGACAGCGACGTGGGCGTGGACCAGCGCCGATTGAGGTTGAGACCTGACGCGCCGGCCAGGTGCGGGATGACCGCGTCGAACGCCTGCCGGTCGCGCTCGTCGGTGTAGAAGCCGTCGTAGAGGAACTCGCGAAGGTAACGCCCCGTCTGCGAGGACCCGAATGCGAACGTGTATTTCGCCGACACCGCCGCGTCCGGCGCGTACTTCACCCACGAGGCCGCGTCCCGCACCGCAACGAATCCCAGTGCCGCAACGGGCGGATCCGCGGCCGTGTAGGCCAGCTCGTAGATGCGGCCCGGCTCGAATCCGCCGTCGAGCGTCACGACATTCCCGGCGAGGCGCCACTTCGCGCGCGGAACAGCCGTCGCCGCCGCCTGCGGCGACTCGCGCACCGTCAGCGTGTTCTGCGGCGCGGCCGCATTGGCCGGCGTGTATCCGAGGAGATCGCCCACCGTCGCCTCGGGACTGTTCGAGGTGGGAATGAATGTCGCGTGAGCCAGGCCGGTGACACCGGCCGCAAGCGGCATGTCTGCCCGGATCGCGCCCTCGCGACGCACGTCGAATTCCCATCCGACCTGGACGATCGTGTAGCCACGGTTGAGCAGGAAGCCGTCACCATACTCGTCGGGCGCCGTGGCGCCGTTGACGGCCACCGGCGCGTCGAACTTGGCGAGCGCGACGCCGCGCCCGCGATTGACGATGTCGAAGAGCGCGATCCCGTTGCCCTTGCTCGAATCGCGCGGCCTCAGAATCAGCAGGTCGGCGGACAACTCGATCTTCCCGGCGGCATTCCTGGGGGCCTTGTCGAGATCGGCGATGACGCGATTGCGTTTGTTGGCCGGGTCGATCGTAAAGTACAGCTTCCCGACGATCTGTTCGTACGGGCCCACGGACCCGAACGGCCGGCCCGCCGCCACATCACGACGCGCGGTAATCTCCACGCGCGAGACTTCGGCGCTGACGAGCGCGGGAGCCAACAGCAATGCCACGAGGGCTGCCAGGGCCGCGTGTCGCGTATGTCGATTCATCGTGCCTCCCAACCGGGCGACTGTGCTCCCGCGCACCCCAGAAGTCAACCTCCGTGCACCGCGAAGCGTGGATTCACCAGCTCCGGGTGGCGCCTGCCGAACCGCTGCAGCGCGTCGGCCGGCAGCCGCCCGTGCGTGTCCGTGCCGCTGAAGCTCCACGGCCACGCGCCCGCATAGCCGCCGGCGAGCGCGCTCTCGAGCGACTCGTCCAGCGGGGCGCTCGATCGGAACTCGCCGAGGATGACCTCGCGCCGCACGTCGAGCGCTCGAGCGGGCGTGGTGAAGACATCGACATCCCCGCGATGCAGCGAATCGGGGTAGGCGTGCAGTTGCAACACGTCGAGGCCGAGCGCGTCCGCGTCCCACGCCCACAGGTTGTCCGCCCTCGCGCCTCCGAGCGTGACGATGGCCGCCGAGTCGCGATGGACGAGGTCGCTGAGCCGCGATATCGCGGCAGCCAGCGCCTCGAACGGCAGCGCGCGCCTGACGCGGGGGCTCCGGTCGCGCTCCCACTCGTCCACGACGAAATCGGGCTCGTTCATGAACTCGAACGCGAAGATCTGCTCGCAGAGGTCGGCACGGGCGCCTCCCGCGGCATAACGCCGAACGAACGGCTCGATCACCCGATCGAACAGCGCGTCGTGTCCTTCCTGCGTCAACAGGATGCGCGCGCGCCCCTCCGGCAGCCGCGCCTCGAGCAGGTCGCCGGTGACCGGGTCGGCGAGCGTGTCGTGGATACCGTGGAACAACCAGTGATGATCGAAGAGCACGAAGTCGACGCGCATGTTCGCGTCGCGCGCGATCTCGAGGCCCGCATCGACATCGGCGAAGAACGCCTCGTCGAGACCCGCCGGCAGGCCGCGGTCGTCGTAGACGATGCCGGCGCGGCCGTCGCAGAAGACGAACCATCTCGCGACGAGGAAGCCGAGGCGCGCCATCTCGTCGAAATCGCGCGCGATCGCCGCGCGGCGAGTGGACACGCCGAGGTGCGATCCCCAGACGTTCCTCCCGAAGTCGAGGCCGTAGAAGATCGTCTGCCCGTCGGTGGACCAGGGGTAGTTGACGCCGTGGATGAAGGACGCGACCGGTTGCGTCAGATGTAGCCCCTCTCCAGCGCCTTGAGGACCGCGCGCGTGCGGTCGCGGACGCCGAGCTTCGAGAGGATGCTGGACGCGTGGTTCTTGATCGTCCCCTCCGCGGTGCCGAGCGCGTCCGCGATTTCGCGGTTGCTGTAGCCGCCGGCCATCAGTCGCAGGATCTCGACCTCGCGCTTGGTCAACGGGTCGGGCGGATCGAGCGCGTCGAAGTCGCGCCGCACGTGCTCGAGGCCGCGGAGGACGCGTTCGGTGACCACCGGACGGATCAGCGTCTCGCCCGCCGCCACCGCGCGAATGGCGCCCGTCAGCTGCTCGAGCGAGACGTCCTTCAGCAGGTAGCCGCGCGCGCCCGCCTTCACCCCTTCCAGCAGCGCGTCATCGTCGTCGAAGGTCGTCAGGAGAATCGTCGGCGGCAGCTCGCCCGACGCGCGAAGGTCGCGCAGCAGGTCGAGGCCGCCCGCCTTCGGCATCCGCACGTCGAGCAGCACGACGTCCGGCCGCTCGCGGCGTATCATCGCCGCGCCCGCCACGCCGTCGTCCGCCTCGCCGACGATGGCGATGTCGCCCGTGAGCTCGAGCAGCGCGCGTACGCCGCGGCGAACGAGGGTCTGGTCGTCGACGAGCACGACGCGGATCATTTCGGCACGAACGCCTGCACCTCGAAGCCGGCCCCCGGCCTGGACGAGAAGTCGACGCGTCCCGAGAGCTCCTCGAACCGCTCGCGCATGCCGCGGAGGCCGTTGCCCGACATCACCGCGTCCACGCCGCGCCCATCGTCGCGCGCGGTCAAGACGATGCCGTCGTCGCGTCGCTGGACGGAAATCCAGAGGTTCCTCGCCTGCGCGTGACGCATGGCGTTGGTGATGACTTCCTGGACGCAGCGCAGGATGGCGTGCGCCTGGAGCGGGTCGTCGATGGTCACGTCCGCCGCGTCCACGTGCACCTGGAGCCCGGTCGCGGCGTCGGCCAGCGATCGGATCGCGGCAGCCAGATCGAAATGGCTGCTCTCGCGGAGACGGCTGACGACGTCGCGCACGTCGCCGAGCAGCAGGCGCGTGATCGCGTGCGCCTCGGCGACGCGATCGGCGGCGCGGCCCGACGCCAGCCGCGAGGCGACCTCGAGCTGAAGGCTGAGGGCCGTGAGATGGTGGCCGAGCGTGTCGTGCAGGTCGCGCGAGATGCGCAGCCGCTCCGCGACGCGGCTGTCTTCGGCGAGCAGCGCGCGCGTGGCGTGCAGCTCGGCGTTGGCACGGGCGAGCTGTTCGCGCGCGGTCCGCTCGCCGTGCTCGAGCGTCGAGGTCGCCATCGCGAACATCTGGAAGCCGAGGTACGCGCCGCCGACGACGAACGCGTCCACCGGGCCGTCGAGCGACCAGAACCGGGCCGCGATGACGGCGGTCTGCAGGCCGATCCAGACGGCGGCCACGCGCGACGGCACCAGTCCCGCCAGCTGCGCCGCCGCGACGACGAGCGTCGCCCCGGCGATGCCGTCGCGGGAGACGAGGACCATCACCGCGCCGGCAACGGCCTGCGTCAGCACGAGCGCGCGCCGGAACCGGAGCCCGCGCCAGGGTGCGAAGCAGATCAGGCTGAAGGCGATGCCGAAGGCCGCGAACGCGACGAGCCACGCGATGGCGCCGGCGCCGGTGAGACGCCCGCCGGCAACGGCAAGCGCCGACGGCACACCGCTGGCAACCCACGTCACGAGACCGGCCGCCGTCAACCAGTCAGTCGGCTTCATGCGGGCATTGTAGGTGGTTGGCGGGCGCGCCAGGGTGTGCCGGAAGTCATGCATCGCGGCCGTGACCTGCGGCACATGCGCCGCCGCCTCGTGTCGCGCAGAATCGGCGGCATGCTGAAGATGATTCTCTACCTGCACATCGCCGGCGGCTCCGCCGCGCTCCTCTCGATGTTCATCCCGCTCGCCACCAGGAAGGGCGGACGCACCCATCGCCGCAGCGGCTGGGTGTTCGTCGCCGGGATGACGCTCGTCTCGATCACCGCCCTCGCGCTTTGCGGCGCGCGCTACTTCTTCGACCCGCGCCCCGAGGCGAAGGCGTTCGCGCTGTTTCTCTTCTACATCGCGATTCTCGCGGGCAACGCGGTCTCGGTCGGCGTCCGGGTGCTGCGAACGAAGGAGCGCACGGGACCCCACACGCATCCGTGGGATGTCGGCATGACGTCGCTGCTGACGCTCACGTCGATCGTGATGGGCGTATATGGCATCGCGACGTCGAGAGCGCTCTTCGCGGGGTTCTCGGTGATCGGGCTCGTCTCGGGCGTCCAGGGGCTCTACTACTGGCTGCGCACACCGTCAGGCAGGATGCACTGGTGGTTCCGCCACATGTCGGCGATGCTCGGCGCCTGCATCGCGGCGACGACAGCGTTCCTCGTGGTGAACGCGCCGCAGGCCGGCTTCTCGCGCACGTCGCTCATCGTCTGGTTTACGCCCGGCATCGTGGGTACGATCGCGACTGCGATCTGGACTCGTTATTACCGGCGGCGCTTCGGCACGCGCCCCGCGCCGCCGGCAATGCCCAATGCTCAACGCCCAATGCTCAATGCTCAACAAATTCCAATGAGCAATAGCTAACGCCGGTGGCGGCCCTCGGCGACCGCATTTCTCAGAGCGTTGTGCACGATCTTGCCGAGAATCCTCACGATCTCGTCCGATTCCTGGATGACCGGATAGAACTCCGGCGTCAGCAACTTCGTCCGTTGGCAGACGCGGAGTCGGAACCGAGTCTCCGTTGCCTCCTTCAGGGCAATGCGGTTTTTGGCGATGAAGTCGTTGTGACTCGATGCCCCGTCACCTTCCTCTGCGTTGGAGCCGACAGAGGTTCCCGTGTCGAGGATCTGGTAAGAAATGCGACGCGCGATGGGGCCTCGAGTGTGCAGGAACTGCGTCACCCGAACGATGTCGCAGGCGAAGAGAAGCAGTCTCTCGTGGATATCAAAGGGTTTGCCGGACGGTGTGAGTTTCGTTTGCTCCATACTGATGCAAACGAAATGCTCAATGCCGCGTTGAGCATTGAGCTTTGAGCATTAGGCCTTGAGCTTTCTCCGGTGCCTCCTATCGATTCACACCCATCGACGCGAGGTACTTGGCGAGCAGCGGCTCCTGCGGGCCTTTGTAGGCGCGCCCGTACTTGAGGAGCTTCGCGCGATCGGCCGGGGAGAGCTCCGCGCCGGTGGCGGTCGCCACCTGGTACTGCGCGAGCACGGCCGCGAACAGCGCGTCGCCGTCGGTCGGGTGGCGCGTGAGGTAGGCGTCGAGAATCGGCAGCGCGTCCGAGAACGCCGCGGTCACCAGATACGCAATCGCGAGCCGCTTGCCGACTTCGTCGTCGGCCGGTCGCTGCGCGTAGGCGGGCTTCAGGATGGTGATGACCGATTCGATCTGCCCGCCGCGCATGCGGGCGTCGGCCAGCAGCGTGTAGGCGATCGGCGGGCGATTCTCGGTGCCGAGCGCCATCTGCCAGACACCCGCCGCGTCCTGATCCCTGGCGAGTCCGGCGAAGGACGCCCCGAGGAAGAAAGCGGCAGGATAGAACTCGCGCCGCGGGCCCGCGGCAATGTTCAACTGGATGGCGGCCTGGGGCAGCTGGCCCTTCGTGTAGAGATCCAGTCCCTTCAGGAAGGCGGCCGTCTGCTGATCGCCGGCGCTCAACGCCTCGAGCGCCGCGGGACCGTACCGCCCCGCGCGCGCCTCGGTCATCGCGCTCTTCAGCGTCGGCGACGCGGCCGCGATCGAATCGAGCATCCCGTTGACGAGCGCCGGCTGCAGCACGGCGTTGCGATCGAAGCTCGCGACGCGCGCGAACGCGGCCGGGATGACAATCGGTCCGCCTTTCGACGCGGGCGCCGGCTCGAGGATGAACGGCCGCACCAGCACCGCGGCCACCTTGCCGCCGCGCATGATCTTGGCGCGCGTCACGTAACGGCCCGACGGCAGCGGCTCGGCGCCGATGAACCCCTGCGCGTTGCGCCACGTCGGCTGCGCCCCCGGCTTCAGCTCCACCGGCATCGTCAGCAGCGCCGGCGCCGCGTCGTCATCGGCGATCTCGAACTCGACCTTCACGTCCTTGAACGTCTCTTCGGATGCGGCGTAGAGCTCCATGTAGGCCGCCACGCCGTCGGCGTCGACGTGCGGCTCGACGTCGGGACGCAGCCCCGTGCTCGCCGTCGCCGCGTGGTTGACGACGAGATCGGCGAAGGTGAACTCCTCGCCGGCCATCTTCCAGGCGTTGACGTCGCGGACCACGCTGCCGTGACGCCCCTCCGCGTCGACGGCGGCCAGCCGCACCTCGTAGACGCCGGGATCGACCGTCACCGAGTCGAGGTACGAGAGCGACGCGTTGGTCCGCCCCTCGAGCGGCTCGAGCTTCGACTTCTCGCTGCGCGACGCCACGACCTTGCCCTGGTCGTCGACGACGATGAAGCCCATCGTGTACTGGCCGGCGGGCGTTCCCGCCTGGCCGACGTCGGCCGCCATCACGATACGCACCTTGCCGGCCGCTTTCGGATCCTGGTAGATGAAGGTCGTCAGCCGCAGGGGCACGCCGGCGACGCCGAGCGGCGAGCGGAGCGACTCGACGAGCGATTCGGCCGGTGTCTTGCGCCCGCCGGTCGGGTCGAGCACGAACGCCTGGCGCGATCGCAGCGTCACGCCGCGACGCGACACGGAGACGTCGATGCGGTGGTTGCGGCCGTCGCGATCCGCCGGCGCCTGCTCCACACTCAGCAGGTAGTAGGCCGAGATCTCGGACGCGAGGCGCTCGAAGGCGCGGTCCGCCGTGCCGACGACCTGGAAGATCGAGCCGCGCGAGAGCGAGGCGAGATCGTTCAGCCCGCGAATCTCGAGCTCGCGATCCTCGGTGAAGGTCGGCGGTAGCGGACCCTGCGTCGCGTCGGAGCGGGGCACGTCCATCAGCAGCACGTTGACCGAGATGCGGCCGCGCATCGCCGCGCGCACGACGTCCTCGAGATCCGACGGCGAGTCGGTGACGAGCCCCTCGGACAGGAGGATCAGCGTCTTCTGCCCCTCGGTCTCGGCGAGATGCTGCAGCCACTCGCGCAGCCCGCGCAGCGACGCCTCGGTGTCGCGCCTCGTGGTCCAGAGAATCGAGTTCGATTCGTCCACGATGTCGCGCATGCACTGCTCGAGCGCCATGTCGAGCAGGCCGCGGCACTCGCGGTTGGTCACTTCCTGCATGCGCCGGTCGTCGCCCTTCTGCGCGATGTCGATCGCCTCGACGAGCCCGATGTTGCGCCGCCCCACGAAGCGCGACTGCGTCCCGATGACCTTCTCCATCGCGAGGCGGAGACGCTGGCGGTCGCCGGTGAAGTCGACGACGACGCCGGGCTCGGGGTAGGAGACGAACGCGACACGATCGGCGGGGTTGAGCCGGTCGAGGAAGCGCTTCGCGGAGTCGAGAATCGGCCGCGCCGCGCCCGGCCGGATGTTCATCTGATCGACGGCGATCATGATCATCCGCCCCTGGGCCTGCGTGATGTTGGTGGTGAAAAGGCTTTCGAACTCCTGCTGCTTCGGCGCGGGCCGGCGCGTGATGCCGGCGTCGGGCGTGTAGTCGTACTTCACCAGGTCCGCGCTGACGACGCGCCGGACCTGCCCGTCGATCTTGACGGTGAACTCGGGGCCGTGGAGGTCGGTGACCGGCTGGCCGCGGCCGTCGATCGCGCCGACGTCAACGGTGATGACGTCGACGCCGGTCCGGAAGGTCGGCTGCTGGGGATCCTGGGTTGGCTGCGGGGTGTTTCCCTGCTGCGAAGGGTTTGTCTGCGGCGCCGAGTTTGTCTGCCGCGTAGCAGTGTTTCCCTGCTGCGCAGTGTTTCCCTGCTGCGCAGTGTTTCCCTGCTGCGCAGTGTTTCCCTGCTGCGCAGTGGCGACCGCCGCCGTGAGGACGCAGGCGAACGCGAACAGGGTCGGCTTCATAAGGCTAGCGAGGCCCCGCGGTCGGATAGGCAAGCATGTATCCATCTCAGCTCCGCCTCGCTAGTTGCAGCGTTTCCTTGCCCCGCCTGCGGCGGGGCTAGGGTCGGTACTCTATCACTCAAGCTTCAGCGCCGCGAAGCCGTCCCTCCAGAGCGCCGCTTCGTCCCGGCGGCGTTGAATCAGTCCTTTTTCTTTGTCCGGATCCCATAGCCGCGTCATCAGTTCGAACTGCGCCGCGACGCCCTCGATTTCGCCCGCGGCCAGCAGCGCGCGGATGTTGCGCATCTCCTTCCGGTCCTCCTTCAGCGTGTTCAGGTCCTTCAGGCCCGCGCCGCGGTTGTAAACCAGGCTGATCATCGCGCTCAGCCGTGCCGGCGGCAGCTCGTCAATCTGCGGAAAGGCCCGACGCGCGTCCGCGACGTAGCGCGGCAGCGTCGTGGTCGTGAAGACCTTCATGGCGGCGAAGAGCGGCACCACCACCGCGTTGACCTGCGTCAGCAGCGCGTCGGACCCGACCTGCCTGACGACACCCGCCAGCTTCGTGATGGCGTCCGGCTCGAGGGCGGCCCAATCGGCACGCAGCTGCTTCTCTCCCACGAACGAACAGTCGTAGCCGATGCCAATCGTGATGCCGCTTCTCTTGCCCGGCCAGCACGGCGTCTGGTATTTCGTGCGGTAGCGCGCGGCGTCGCTGACTTCCTGGCGCGCGATGAACGTGATGCCGGCGGCGGTCAGCGGGGGAAACGGGTCCGGGATCGCCGCCACCGCCGCCTGCAAGCCGTCGTCTGCGACATCGGCTGGCCCGGGCATCGCGAGCGTCTGGCGCGCGTCGGCGACGGCGGCTTCCGTGCCCGCGCCGTAGTCACCGTCGACGAGCAGCATCGCGCCGAGCTTGTTCAGGCCGCGCTGCAGCACCTTGACGGGGTCGCCGTTGTGGCCTCTCTTCAACACCATGCGGTGCAATCTCCCTCGGGCCGACCTGAAGGTCGGCCCCTACGATTCAAATTCCGGGGTCGGCCCTTGGATCAGATCTCAAATCCCGTACTGCTCGGGATCCCACTGCAGCCCGAGCTCCGACGGCGGCGCCATGTAGCCGGCGAGCGCCGACGCGGCCACGACGGCCGGACTCGCCAGGTAGCCCTCGCCGCCGACGCCCATGCGGTTCTGCCAGTTGCGATTGAACGACGTGATCGCGCGCTCGCCTTTCTGTAACGCATCCGGTCCCTGGCCGAAACAGGGGCCGCACCACGATGCGCGGATCTCTCCGCCGACCGACCGGAAGACCGCGGCGATCGACTCGCCGCCCAGCCGCGGGTCGGGCCGCTCGATCTGCTTCGCGACACCACCCGAGCCCGGAAAGACGACGAAGGTGCGCGCGGCCTTGCGGACGCCCCTGGCGCGGGCGTTGTAGATGACGAGCGCCGCCTGCAGCAGGTCGTCGTAGCTGCCGTTGGTGCACGAGCCGATCAGCGCCTTGTCGAACTCGATGCGCTCGCGCGCGACCTCGCCGGCCGGGAACGCGTTGCCCGGGCTGAACGGCTTGGCGATCATCGGCTGCACGTCGGCGAGCGACAGCGTCTCGTCGATGTCGTAGCGCGCGTCAGCGCCAGGCTCGATGCGCGGGTACGGCAGGTCGCGGACGCCCTTGCTCGCGTACCACGCATAGGTGGTGTCGTCGGCCGCGAAGATGCCGTTGAGCGCTTCCGCCTCCGCCATCATGTTGGCGATCGTGTTGCGGTAGGCGATCGGCAGCTGCCGGTTCGCGTCCACGAATTCAACCGACATCCCCTGCGACTGCTGCGCGCCCCAGCGCCGCAGCAGCTCGAGGACGATGTCCTTGCCGCTCACCCACGGCTGCAGGCGGCCGGCGAAGGTCACCCGCCTCGCCTTCGCGAGCGTGCAGTACACGTAGCCCGTCGCCCATCCGAAGCCGAGCGTCGTCGAGCCGACGCCGATGCCGACCGCTCCGTAGGCGCCGTACGCGCGGCTGTGTGAGTCCGCGCCGGGAATGAACTGTCCCGGCGCCACCAGGCCCTGCTCCGGAAAATAGAAATGGAAGATGCCGTCGCCCGGCGTCGCGTAGTACGGCTTCTCGAGCCCGTGCTCCTTCGCAAACGCGCGCCCGATCGCCGTCTGCCGCTCGTCGTCGTCGCGCCCGGTGAAGACGAAGTGATCGTTGGCGATGGCCGCCTGCCGCGGGTAGATGGTGCCGCCGCCGGTGATCTGGTTGAAGGTGTGGATGGCAAACGGCGCGGTCCCGTCGGAGGCGGGAAGCAGGTCGGCGTAGACCTGCAGCGTGTCACCGGGCCGCAGCTCGCGGCGGCTCTTGTCCACCCGGTGCGCCCAGATGATCTGCTCGGTCGTCGTCATCCGCCGCGCGAGATCCGGCGGCGGAAACTCCACCGACGGCGCGCGTTCGACCGAGGCGCGAAATTCGCGGCGGCCGACGGCGAAGATGCCGCCGGTGCGGCGGATCTCGTCTTCCTTCGGCGTCAGCGGCACCGGGTCGTAGGTCCTGCCCTGGGTGACGTTGGTGAGTTGCCGCGAGGACGGATCGAAGGCGAACTCGTCGCCGTCGCGCGCGTCCGCGACGGCCTCGGGGCTCTGGACGACCTGCAGGCCGAGGTTGAGCGCGTTGCGGCGGAAGATGTCGCCCATGTTGTTGCCGCAGACGATCACCATCTCGAGACCGGCTTCCTCGGCGACCCCCTTCAGGCCCGCCGGGCTCATCTCGCGCGACGAACCGATCGCGAAGCGATCGCCGGCGACGACAAATGTCTCGCCGCGATGTACCCGCTCGCGGAAATCGGGCATCAGGTAGCGGAACGATCCGGCCTTCCATCGCTCGTCGAGCGTGTCGAGGCTTTCCGACACGCAGTCGGCGGCGGGGGTGATCTGGTCGGTGTCGATCGCGTCGAGCTTCCGGCCGAACTTCGTGCCGGGCAGTTTCGGATCCCAGAAGATGAGCGCCTTCCCGCGGATGACGCCGGCCGCCGCCGATGTCTCCGTCCCGATACGCTCGGCGCGGCCGAGGTCGTCAACCGCCGCCCCCGGTTTCAGTCTTGCGGCCGTGATTGCCTGCATTTGTTCGAATCGTACGACATGAGTTGCCCACAACGGGGCACGACCATTCGCCAGCAGGGCGAAAAGTGAGGCTAAATAGCCGCAACAAAGCGGCATCCGTCCTGCAGAGTTTTATGTGGGACGGATGGCAGACCGCGCAAGCTCAACCGCGTCACATGAGTCTGGTATGATTCGCGGCCTCATTCTCCCCACCGGCTGATATGGACTCCCCAGCGGATGCGGCAGTTGCCGAACGGCGGCAACGCAACGAGCGGCGAACACGGGCGACGACGCGCGTCAAGCCGGTCCTTCGCGTCATCCCGCCTCGCGCGGCCGACACGAAGATCGACCCGAACGATCTGAAGAATCCGGCGCTGTACATCAATCGCGAGCTCAGCTGGCTCGAGTTCGACGAGCGCGTGCTGGCGCAGGCGACCGACCCGTCGCATCCGCTGCTCGAGCGCGTGAAGTTCCTGTCGATCGTCGGCACCAACCTCGACGAGTTCTTCATGATTCGCGTGGCGACGACGCTGAAGAAGCTGCGCGAGGGCATCGAGGACGTCGCGCCCGACGGCTACAACACCGAGCAGCAGCTCTACGCGATGCGCACGCGCGCGCGCAAGCAGATCGACGACCAGGCCGCGTGCTGGAACGAGCTACGCGTGCTGCTGGCGGCGGAGCACATCACGCTGCTCGAACCCGACGCGTGGACGCCGCAGATGCGGGAGTACCTCGCCGCGTACTTCACGCGCGAGATCTACCCGGTGCTCACGCCGCTGGCGTTCGACCCCGGGCATCCGTTCCCGCTGATTTCGAACCTGAGCAAGAACTTCGCCGTGGTGGTGCGCCACGGCAACCGCACCAAGTTCGCGCGCGTCAAGGTGCCGGACGTGCTGCCGCGCTTCGTGCAGCTGCCGGCGAACATCGCCGGCGAAGAGGGGCAGACGTTCGTCTTCGTCGAGGACGTGATCCAGGCGAACATGCAGGAGCTCTTCCCGGGCACGCAGGTGAAGAGCGCGCACCTGTTCCGCGTCATCCGCGACGCCGACCTCGAGATCGAGCAGGACGAGGCCGACGACCTGCTCGAGACCGTGGACCGCAGCCTTAAGCAGCTCCGTCACGGCGCGATCTCGCTGCTGCAGGTCGACGCGGCGATGCCGGCGCGCGTGCTCAACATCCTCGCCGAGAACTTCGCCGTCAGCGAAGACGTCATCATGCGGACGGCGTACCGCCTCGGGTTCGGCGACTGGATGCAGCTGACGACCATCCACCGCCCCGAGCTGAAGTACCCGCCGTTCTCGCCGCGCGCGCTCTGGCGCCTCGACGAAGACCCGGAGGTGCTGTTCGATCAGCTGCGCTACCAGGACGTGCTCGTGCACCATCCGTATCAGTCGTTCGGATCGGTGGAGGCCTTCCTGCGCGCCGCGGTCAAGGATCCGCACGTCGCCGCGATCAAGATCACGCTCTACCGCATCGGCTCGAACTCGCCGCTGATCAACCTGTTGATCCAGGCGGCCGAGGCGGGCAAGCAGGTCGCCGTGCTGGTGGAGCTGAAGGCGCGCTTCGACGAGCGCAACAACATCCTCTGGGCGAAGCGGCTGGAGTCGCACGGCATCCACGTCGTCTACGGCTTCGCGGACCTGAAGACGCACGCCAAGCTCTGCCTCATCGTGCGGCAGGAAGGCGACGGCATCCAGCGCTACGCGCACACGAGCACCGGCAACTACAACCCCGATACGTCGAAGGTCTACACGGACGTCGGCTACTTCACCGCCGACCCCGACATCGTCAGCGACGTCTCCGACGTCTTCAACTACCTGACGGGCTATTCGAACCAGAAGGACTACCGCTCGATGCTCGTGGCGCCCGTGCAGCTGCGCACGCGGCTGTGTGAGCTGATCAACCGCGAGGCGGAGCACGCGAAGGCGGGGCGGCCGGCGCGGATGATCCTGAAGGTCAACGCCATCACCGACGACCAGATGATCCGCGTGCTCTACCGCGCGTCGCAGGCGGGTGTGCAGATGGACCTGATCGTGCGCGGCATCTGCAGCCTGCGCCCCGGCATCCCGGGCGTCAGCGAGAACATCCAGGTGCGCTCGATCGTCGGGCGCTTCCTCGAGCACTCGCGCATCTTCTGGTTCAACAACGGCGGCCACGAGGAGATGTACATCGGCAGCGCCGACCTGATGGAGCGCAACCTCGATCGCCGTGTCGAGACGCTGACGCCGATTCGCGACAACGAGATCGTCGAGCACCTCCGCGACGTCGTGCTCCACGCCTACCTGCAGGACACCGAGCGCGCGATGGTGCTCGATTCAACCGGCCGCTACTCGAGGCCGCAGGCGCCGGCGGGTCCGTTCAACTCGCAGCACTTCCTGCTGCAGCATTACACGGAGACCAACGACTAGCGGACGCTCCACCAGGCCGCGGCGAGCGCGGCGGCGAGGACCACTCCGAAGACCGGGAAAGCGATAGCGGCCGCGACAGCCAGCCCCGCGACCGTTATGATGAAGGCCAGCGGGCCGAGCGGCCAGAGCAGCGCGAGGCCGAGCCGGGTTGCGACTCCCCCCTGGGTGGCGACCAGCCCCACCAGCACCCCGACGACGTAGATTTGTGCCATCAACATATGTAGGTGGCAGTCCTACTGGCCGCTACAGGCGGTTCCGTAGTCGCGTATCGTAGCCCCTAGGGAAAACGAGATGTGGAAAAGGTGTGCAGGCAGCGTGCACCAGCGTCAACATGACGACTGGCGGCGACTGACGGCCACTTCAGCGCGGCCGATAACAGGGGTCACGGGATTCCCGCGGCGGTCATCAGGCGCCGTGCTGGCCCCCCGGAGGATCTGATGAAGACGTTTGTCCGGCTGCTTGCCGCGATCGCGGTGACACTGGCAGCCCACCCCACATTTGCCCAGCAGACGACCGGGACCATTTCCGGCCGCGTACTCGATCCGCAGGAGATTGCTGTCCCTGGCGCGACCATCACCGCCACGAGCCCGGCGACGGGCCTCGTCCGGACCGACGTCAGCGACAGTGAAGGTCTCTATCACCTGAACGCGATGCCGGTCGGCACCTACGACGTCGTCGCGGAGCTGTCCGGGTTCACGCGCCTCGAACGCAAGGGCATCGTCGTCGACGTCTCGCAGACCACGGTGCTGAACGTGATGCTCCGCCTGGCGCAGGTGGCCGAGACGGTCACCGTCGTCGGCGAGACGCCGCTCATCCCGACGACGTCGTCGTCTGTCGGACAGGTGGTGGATCTGAACCGCATCGAGCGCCTGCCGCTCAACGGCCGCCAGTTCGCGAACCTCGCGGCGACCGTTCCCGGCGTCGGCATCGGCTTCCACTCGGATTCGACGAAGGCGACGCAGTACGCGCCGCAAATCGGCGGCGGCAACGGGCGCAACGTCGAGTACATCGTGGACGGCGGCGACAACACCGACGACACGGTCGGCGGGCTGGCGCAGATGTATCCGCTCGAGGGCATCCAGCAGTTCCACGTCATGACGCAGCGTTTCGACGCGCAGTACGGCCGCGGCGCCGGCGTGCTCAACGTCGTGACCAAGAGCGGCACCAACGACATGCGCGGCAGCGCGTTCACGCTGTTCCGCGACACCGCGATGAACGCGAAGACGGAATCGGAGCGCCAGGCCGGCGTGCCGAAGCAGGCCTATCGGCGCTATCAGTACGGCGGCAGCGTGGGCGGACCGGTCGCGCTCAACAGGGTGTTCTACTTCGGCGCCTTCGAGCGGACGCAGCAGGACACGAAGCAGGCGATCAACACGCTCGGCCTCTTTCCGGCCGAGGACGGGGTGTTCCCGATTCCCGTGCGCGAGAACCTGTTCACCGGCAGGCTGACCGCCAACGTCAACGCCGCCCACTACCTGTCGGTCCGCTACGGCTACGACGGCAGTTCGTCGCCGAGCGGCGCGGCGCTGCGCAACACGCGTGATACCTGGTCGACCAGCACGAACACGTTCCATTCGCTCAACGCCGGCGACAACTGGGTGTTCGGCGGCACGAAGCTGAACGAACTGATCGTCCAGTTCTCGACCTTCGACAACGCGATCCCCGGCAACACCACGCAGCCGGTGCTCATGTTCCCGAACATGGTCATCGCCGGCAACAACCCGGGGGCGCCGCAGACGACCGAGCAGACGAAGTGGCAGCTGCGTGACGACGTCAGCTGGACCTCGCGGCGGTTCGGCGGTCTCGAACACAACATGCGCGCCGGCGTGAACTGGATTCACGAGCCGCGCCTCTTCATCAGCACGGCGTCGGGCCTCGGCGGCTTCTTCACGATGGCCGCCAACGACGTGAACGCGCCGGTGCAGCAGGTGCAGGTCATCGGCAGCGCGGTGCAGGCGGATATTCCGCTGCAGTTCTACTCCGGCTACGTCCAGGACGACTGGCGGGCGACGAGCAAGGTCACCGTCAACGCCGGCGTGCGCTACGACTACGTGTCGGGCATGCCGCTCGACCAGAGCAGGAACCCGAACTTCCAGGTGATGCAGGCTGCCGGTGCCGCGGGGCGTTTCGCGGGTACGGTCCTCGACGACTTCGGCAAGGCAACGAAGGCGGACCGGAACAACATCCAGCCGCGAGTGGGCTTCGCCTACGACGTGCGCGGCAACGGACGCGACGTCGTGCGCGCGGGCTGGGGGCTGTACACGGACTTCGCCTATACGAACCAGAACGCGCTGAATGCGGCCATCGACGCACAGGGTGGCGGGGGCATCAGCTTCCTGGTGACCAATCCCGCGGGCATCCGCAAGGCGGACGGCTCGTTCTTCCGCGCGACCGATCCGCTGTCGACGATTGCGTCGCAGAACCAGGTCAACCCCAACATTCCGCCGCTGGCCGGCCAGGTGCAGTCGCCGCTGCTCGAGCAGCCGTACACGCAACAGGTCAACGCCGGCTGGGTCCACCAGGTCGGCTCGTCAACCGCGCTGGCCGTCGATGTCGTCCGCGCCAACGGGCGGAACGTCAACACGCGGCTGCGCATCAACCAGCTGGTGAACGGCCAGCGCTATCTCGCCGGCCTGGCCATCCAGCCGAACTCGAACCAGTTCCGCGTCGCGCTCAGCGACGGCACGAGCCGCTATCAGGCGCTCATCCTGTCGCTCAATCGCCGGATGTCGCGTCATCTCGACCTGACTGCGTCGTACACGCTGGCCGACGCCACCAGCATCATCGGCAGCGCCGCCGACGAGACGGATGCGAACCTGGTGCAGGACGTGCGCCATCCGTTCGCCGCGGTGCAGGACGCGCCGCTGACGCGCACCGACGCGCGGCACCGGGTGTCGCTGACGGCCATCGTCGAAGCGCCGTTCGGCATCGACGTGGCGCCGATGTTCATGTATCAGTCGGCGCTGCCGACGCACTCGTTCGAAGGGCTCGATTTGAACGCCGACGGCAACAACAACGACAAGACCGCGCTCGCCTACCGCTACACGGGGCTGAACGCGGATGGCAGCGCCGCGTTCAAGGACATCGGCCCGTGCGAGACGGTCAACTGCAGCTGGCGGGCGCCGTTCTCGCAGCTGAATCTCCGCGTCAGCAAGGGCTTCCGGCTGGGCGGGAGCGCGCGCGTCGACGGGATCGCCGAGGTCTTCAATCTCTTCAACGCGAAGAACCCGTTCATCGCGCTGACGACGCGCCGCCTCAGCGGCGCCGGCGTTCCGCTCACCTCGTTCATGCAGCCCAGCGCGTACGCAGGCGACCTCGGTCAGCCCGAACAGCGCGTCGGGCAGATCGGCTTCCGCGTCACGTTCTAAGGGCGCGCATCACATCGGCACGAGATACGGAGGCACGGAGGTCATAATCACCTTCGTGCTCTTCGTGCGTTCGTGGTTCTAACCTCCGAGCTCCGTCCTCTCATCCGCCTCGCCGGCCCGGTCGTCCTTGCCGAAATCGGCTGGATGAGCATGGGCCTGGTCGATACCGTCATGGTCGGCCGCCTCGGCCCCGCCGCGATTGCGGCGACCGGCATGGGGAGCGGCGTTTTCACTGCCATCATGATCTTCGGCGCCGGCCTGATGCTCGGCGTGGACGCGCTCGTCTCGCGCGCGGCGGGCGCCGGGCGTGACGACGAGTGCCTCCGGTGGCTGCACCAGGGCGTCGTGCTCGCGCTCATCGTGTCGCCCGTCGTGATGCTGTTCACGTGGGTCGCGTACCGGACCATCGACGCGTGGGGCCTGAACCCGCAGATCGCCGCGCTGGCGAAGCCGTACCTGGAGGTGATCGCGCTGAGCGCGGCGCCGTTGATGTTCTACGCGGCCTTCCGCCGCTACCTGCAGGGCATCCACGTCGTGCGGCCCATCATGTACGCGCTCACGTCGGCAAACCTCGTGAACGCCGGGGCGAACGCAGTCCTGATTTACGGGCGGCTGGGGATGCCCGCGCTCGGCGTCACCGGCTCCGCGTGGGCCACCTGCATCGCCCGCCTCTACATGGCGGCGTTCCTCTGCCTCGCCATCCTGCGCGAGCACCGGCGGCGCGGCGAGGCGCATCCGCACGTCCCATTCACGGTCGACGCGCGGCGGCTGTGGACGCTCGTCGCGCTCGGCGCGCCCGCGGCCTCGCAAATCACCCTCGAGGTCGGCGTGTTCGCGCTCGCGACCGCCCTCGCCGCCCGGATCGACGCGGTCTCGTCCGCCTCGCACCAGATTGCGCTGAACATCGTCAGCTGCGTCTTCATGGTGCCGCTCGGGATCGCCTCCGCGGGCGCCGTGCGCGTCGGGCACGCGGTCGGCGCCCGCGACAGCCGGCGCGCGCGCGACGCGGGGTGGACGGCGCTCGGCCTCGGCGCCTGCATCATGGTCCTGCTCGGCCTGATGCTCTTCTTCCTGCCGGCCCCGATGTTGAGGGTCTTCACGACCGACGCACGCGTCCTCGCGCTCGGCGTCCAGCTGTTGGCGATTGCCGCCGCGTTTCAGCTCTTCGACGGCACGCAGGCGGTGACGACGGGCGTGCTGCGGGGGATCGGCGACACGCGGACGCCGATGGTCATGAACGTCATCGGCCACTGGGTGCTCGGCCTGCCGGTTGGCTATGCTCTGTGCTTCCGCTACGCGTGGGGCGTGACGGGGCTGTGGATCGGGCTGTCGATCGGCCTCATCTTCTGCGCGGTCGCGCTGACGGCGACGTGGATCGCGCGCACGCGCCACCTGCACCTGCCGCCCGATGCGCACGCGCCGGAGCCAGCGGAGATGCTGTGACGATCAACGACGCACACTGCCACTTCTTCTCGCCCCAGTTCTTCACCACGCTCGCGCGCCAGCGGCCGGCGGTCGCGGAGCAGGATGGCGCGGCCATCTGCCGCGAGCTGAAGTGGGACGACCCGGGAACGGCCGACGCGCTCGCCGACCGCTGGGTCGCGGAGCTCGATGCGCACGGCGTGAGCCGCGCCGCCATTATCGCGAGCGTAGCGGCCGACGAGGCCTCGGTGGCCGAGGCCGTGGCGCACCATCCGACGCGCCTGGTCGGCTTCTTCATGGTGGACCCGTCGGCGCCCGACGCCGGCGACCGCGTGCGCCACGCGATCGACGACCTGCAGCTGCGCGGCATCTGCCTCTTTCCGGCGATGCACCACGTGCCGGTCACCGACGACCGCGTCACGCGCATCATCGAGATCGCCGCGTCGCGTTCCGGCGTCGCGGTGTTCGTGCACTGCGGCGTGCTCTCCGTCGGCGTGCGCGCGAAGCTGGGACTGCCAAGCCGGTTCGACATGCGGCTCGGCAACCCGCTCGAGGTGCTGAAGCCGGCGCTGGCGTTTCCCACGGTGCCGTTCATCATCCCGCACTTCGGCGCGGGGCTGCTGCGCGAGACGCTGATGGCGGCCGACACCGCGCACAACATCCACCTCGACACGTCGAGCTCGAACGGCTGGATCCGCTACATGCCCGGCCTGACGCCCGACGCGGTGTTCAAGGCGGCGCTCGCCGTGGCCGGTCCGTCGCGGCTGCTGTTCGGGACCGATTCGTCGTTCTTCCCGAGAGGGTGGCAGCAGGCGGTCTACGACACGCAGAAAGGGATCCTGGACGCGGCCGGCGTCGACGCCGCGGACGCGGCGCTCATCTTCGGAGGGAACTTCGATCGGCTATTTCCCGCCGCGGGCTAGCTCCTCGTCGATCACGGCCTGGAACACCTCGATCGGCTGCGCGCCGTTGATCATCCGACCGTTGACGTAGACCGTCGGTGTGGACTGGATGCCCAGACGCCCGCCCGCGCGGATCGCGTCCTGCACCCGCGACTCGTACTTCGAGGTATCGAGGCACTGATTGAACTTCGCCGCGTCGACCCCCGCTTCGGCCGCGTATCGCTTCAGCGCCTCGGGCTGCAGCGCCGACTGGTTCCCGAACATCTTGTCGTGCAGCTCCCAGAACTTCCCCTGCTCGCGCGCGCAGTTGCCCGCCTGTGCGGCGACGAACGCCTGCGGGTGAATCTGCGTCAGCGGGAAGTCCTTCCAGACGATGCGGAGCTTGTCGCCGTACTTCGCGCGGAGCTGTTTGAGCGTCGGCATCACGCGCAGGCAGAACGGGCACTGGAAGTCGGAGTACTCGACGAGCGTTACGGCGGCGTCGGCCTTCCCTTCCGACGGGTCGTCCGGATTGACGGTGACGGTCGTTCGCGGCGCGTCCATGACGACGCGAATGGCGGGACCGCCCTTCTTCAACTCGGCGATGAGATCCTGCTTGGCGGTCGTCTGCTGCTGGTCTTCGAGGTACTGTTCGATGGCCGGGCTCATCTGTTCGAAGGTGCGCCCCTGCATCCGCTCGCTGTTCTGGACGTAGAAGTTGCGGACGTCGGTATCGCTCACCGGCTTGGTGCGCTTGCCGATCTCGGCCTGGACGAACGCTTCCGGCGTAACGCCCTTCGCCTTGGCTGCCTGCGCGACGAGCATGTCGGCGATGATGGCGTCGAGCGCCGCCTTGCGGCCGTCGTAGACGGCCTGCTCGGCCTGCGCCTTGGCGCCCGGCTCCTCGCTTTTCCACCGTTCGTCGAGCTCTGCGACGGTGATGGTCCGATCGCCGACGCGCGCCGCCGCGTCGCCCGGCTGCTGGGCCTGCGACGAGCAGGCCAGGGAAATCAGGAGGCCTCCCGCGATAAAAACAGTGCGCATGCGGGAATGATACTCCGGTCATCGGATACGCTCCGGCTCACGACTGCGAGTCGGATACAACTCGACTCACGAGTCGGAGTCGTACTGCGCGCCGTTTCCCACTCCGACTCGCCCCGGGGCGGCCGGGTGGTCCGGCGCGGCGTCTCAAGATCAGATAAAGTGATTTCATGCGGACCTTTACGACCATCGCACTTCTGGCCGCTGCCACGCTGACTGCCGCCGCTCAGCAGGAAGCCCCGACGTTCAAGGCCACCACGCAGATCGTCTCCGTGCCGGCCACCGTGCTGGACGGCCAGGGACGTCTGGTGCCGAACCTCGACGAAGACCAGTTCAGCATCCTCGACAACGGGAAGCCGCAGGAGATCACGTTCTTCCAGAACGAGACGCAGCCGTTCTCCGTCGTCGTCATGCTGGATTACAGCGCGAGCATGACGAGCAGTCTCGACCTGCTGCGCGCGGCCGCCGAGCAGTTCCTCCTCCGCATGCTGCCGCAGGACAAGGGGCAGGTGGGCGCGTTCAGCGACCGCATCGAGTTCAGCGGCGAGTTCACGAACGACCGCGACGACCTCATCTCCGCGCTCCGCGACCTGCAGTACGGCAACCCGACACGCCTGTGGGACGCCGTCGACCAGAGCATCGACATGCTGAAGCCGGTCGAGGGGCGCAAGGTCGTGCTCGTCTTCACCGACGGCGACGACACCTACAGCAAGATCGGTTTCGGCAGCGTCCTCGACCACGCGAAGCAGAACGAGGTGATGGTCTACGCCATCGGCCTGCAGTCGCAGTACTTCAACGGCCAGCGGATGGTCCGATCGCAGCCCGATCGGTCGCTGAAGAAGATTGCCGAGGAGACCGGCGGCGGCTATTTCGAGCTGAAGAAGACCGACGAGCTCGCGCCCACCTTCACGCGCGTGGCGCAGGAGCTGCACAGCCTCTACACGATCGGCTTTTCGCCGGCCGCGCTCGACGGCAAGGAGCACAAGCTCGAAGTGCGGATGAAGCAGGCCGGCCAGGTCGCGCGCGCGCGCCGGACGTACATCGCGTCGGCCAATCGCCTCTCCACGACGAATTGAGCCATGCGCAAGATCCAAGATCCAAGATCCAAGATCCAAGATCAAAAACCCAAGGGTTGGAATTTGGAGCTCGGGACTTGGAGCTTGGAGCTTCCGTGAGCGGAACGCTCACGGAGCAGGACTTCCGCCTGCAGGCGGACCACGCGCTGGAGCACGCGCAGCGGTCGCTGCTCCCCCTCGCCGACCAGGACGGCTTCGAGGTCGAACTGCAGAACGGCGTGCTGCAGGTAGTCTTCGAGGACCCGTCGCCCGCGAAGTTCGTGGTGAGCCCGAACGCCCCGGTGCGGCAGGTCTGGCTCTCCGCGATGTCACGCAGCTACAAGCTCGCCTGGTCGCCCGTCTCGTCGCAGTTCGAGCTCGACGGCGAGACGCTCGACGCGCTGCTGGCGCGCCTCGTCCACCAGTTCCTCGAACACACCTAAGCCGCACCCCCGGAAGCGCGATATTCTGGGAGCGCACGTTCTTCAGGGTGTCCGCATGGGTCACAGACTCGGCTCGCGATTCTCGTCGCCGGCGGGCCGGCGCCAGGCATCAACAGCGTCATCTCCGCGGCCACGATTCGAGGCCGGCTCGAGGGCGTCGAAGTGCTCGGCATCCGCGACGGCTTCGAGTGGATCATGCACGGCGACGTCGATCACACGACGCCGCTGACGATCGACTCGGTCAGCCGCATCCACTTCCGCGGCGGGTCGCACATCGGCATCTCTCGCGCGAACCCGACGACCAACCCGGAGCACCTCGAGCAGGTCGTCGTGTCGCTGCTGCGAATGAATGTCGACATGCTGATCACGATCGGTGGTGACGACACCGCGTTCTCGGCGATGAAGGTCGAGGAGCACGGCCGCGGGCGCATCCGCGTCGTCCACGTCCCGAAGACGATCGACAACGACCTGGACCTGCCCGCCAACGTCGACACCTTCGGCTTTCAGACGGCGCGCCACCACGGTGTCGAGATCGTGCAGAACCTGATGGTCGACGCCAAGACGACGTCGCGCTGGTACTTCGTCATCGCGATGGGCCGCAAGGCCGGCCACCTCGCGCTCGGCATCGGCAAGGCGGCGGGCGCGACGCTGACGCTCATCCCCGAGGAGTTCCCGCTGCACCGCATCCCGCTGAAGGCGGTCGTCGACACGCTGGTCGGCGCCGTCATCAAGCGGCTCAGTTACGGCCGGCGCGACGGCGTGGCCGTGATTGCCGAGGGGCTCGTCCTCGGCATCGATCCCGCCGACCTCGAGCGGCTGGAGGACGTCGAGCGCGATTCGCACGGCCACCTGCGCATCGCGGAGGTCAACATCGGCGAAATCCTGAAGGCCGAGGTCCAGAAGCGGCTCGCCTCCTTCGGCATCCGGACGACGATTGCCGCCAAGAACATCGGCTACGAGCTGCGCTGCGCCGACCCGATTCCCGCCGACATGGAATACACCCGCGACCTCGGGTACTGCGCGGCGAAATACCTGCTGTCGGGCGGCAGCGCGGTGATGGTGTCGATGCAGGGCGGCAACTTCGTGCCGATCCCGTTCGCCGAGGTCATCGATCCCGGCAGCGGGCGTACGCGGGTGCGGATGGTGGACATCCATTCGACGCGCTACGGCATCGCACGGCGCTACATGATCCGGCTGCGCCGCGACGATTTCGAGGATCCGCACGAGCTCGCCAAGTTCGCGGCAACGGCCGGCGTCTCGCTGCAGCAGTTCCGCGGCGAGTTCGAATACCTGATTGCCGCCGAGCCGCCGCACCTCGTCATCGATCCGGGCACGCACACGCTCATCGAAGCGCCGCGGTGACCCCGGCGCGAGCCGTGCGTCGCGCGTGACGTGGCGGCGGCGTTGCATCCAATGAGACCGATGACATCCCCCGCAACGCCTCAGGTCGTGATGATTACGGGCGCCTCGGCCGGTGTGGGCCGAGCGACCGCGTGTGCCTTCGCGCGTCGTGGCGCCGCCATCGGCCTGCTTGCGCGCGGCCGGGCGGGCCTCGTCGGCGCCGCCCGCGACGTCGAGGCCGCTGGCGGCCGCGCGGTCATCCTGCCGGCCGACGTCGCCGATGCCGACCGCGTCGAGGCGGCCGCCGCCATCCTCGAGGACACGTACGGGCCGATCGACGTCTGGATCAACAACGCGATGGCGAGCGTGTTCTCCCCCATTCGCGACATGGACCCGACCGAGTTCAGGCGCGTGACGGAGGTGACGTACCTGGGCGTCGTGCACGGCACGCTCGCGGCACTACGCCGGATGTCGCCGCGCGGCCGCGGCGTCATCGTCCAGGTCGGATCGGCGCTGGCCTACCGCGGCATCCCGCTCCAGTCCGCCTACTGCGCCGCCAAGCACGCGGTCGAAGGGTTCTGCGATTCGTTGCGATCGGAACTGCTGCACGACCGCAGCGGGGTGAAGGTGACGATGGTGCAGCTGCCCGCGCTGAACACGCCGCAGTTCGACTGGGTGAAGAGCCGTCTTCCGAACCGCGCGCAGCCGGTCCCCCCGATCTTCCAGCCCGAAGTCGCGGCCGACGCGATCGTGTGGGCCGCCGACCATCCGCGGCGCGAGTACTTCGTCGGCTTTCCAACGGTGGAAGCCATCGTCGGCGATCGCGTGGCCGCGGGGCTGGCGGACCGCTATCTGGCGCATGCGGGATACGAGTCGCAGCAGACGTCCGAGCCCGAGGACCAGCAGCGGCCGGACAACCTGTGGGCGCCGGTGGACGAGGAGCGCGACTTCGGCGCGCATGGCCGATTCGATCAACGCGCGCGATCGTCAAGTTGGGAGCTGGCGTTCTCGAAACACCGCCGCGCGTTCGCGACCGCGGCCGCGGTCGCCATCGCCGCCGGGCTGTTCCTTCGACGGTAACGGCAGGGATCAGGGATTAGGGAGCAGGGATCAAAAGCATTTCGGCTGTCGTTCCTCCCGACCGATTATTCGAACGACCGGCTGCCACTGTGGCGGATGGGAGCGGCCGTGGCCGCCGGCTCGGCGGCAGCCATCACCATGCTTCGGCGAACAGCGCGCAGCGCACGCTAGCGGCGCTTCTCAAACGCTCGAGCGCGGATTTCGCCGGGCGAGCCTTGTCAGGCTCGAAGTGAAATCTGCGCTATGCCGGAAGCTCGGCGGTTGTCTCCTTGCGGCCGCGAAAGACGGCGATCGCCGCGGGAATCGTCGTCGCTGCTCCGATCGACACGAGCGTCAGGCCGAGGACGCGGCGGCGCGACGCCGAAATCTTGTTCGCGACGAGGAGTCCGACGCCGGCGGCAAGCGCCGCGCGCGTCGCGACAACGAAGCCGAACATTGGCATACCAAGTACAACAGTTTTCATGGCGCGGAATCGGAAGCAAACGATGCGCCGACGAGCGCACGTCTGTCTTTCTGCGAGCGACTTACGTATCGAAGCCGTCGACAACGCGGGCGCCGGCCCGTGACAGCTCGTCGATCGCGCGCTCGACGTCGCCGGGATGGAGGTCGATGCCGGCGATGGCGTCGCGGAGAATGCGGACGTCGAAGCCCGCGCGGACACCGTCGAGCGCGGTTGCTCTGACGCAGTAGTCGGTGGCAACGCCCGTGACGTACAGGCGCGTGACGTGGCGCTGCTGCAGGTCGGCAAGGAGCGTCGCGCCGTCGGCCGTGTGTCCCTCGAACGCGGAATAACCCGGCGCCGACGGGTCGTCACCTTTGGCAATGACGATCGCATCCGCGGGTAGATGCAGGCCCGCGTGAAACTGCGCGCCCTCTGCCCCCTGCACGCAGTGCGGCGGCCATTCGCCGCCGAATTCCTTGAAATGGGTCGTCACCGCCGGATGCCAGTCGCGCGAGGCATACACGGGCATGCCGCGCCTGCGCGCCTCGGCGAGATATCCATTCAATGCGGGGACGATGCGATCCCCGTCGGGAACGGGAAGCGCCCCGCCGGGACAGAAGTCCTTCTGCATGTCGACAACGAGCAGCGCAGCGGCCTGATCCTTCACACGATTCCAGCGTACACGGGAGGGGACGCATTACACCACAAAGCCTTCTCTCAGCGGATCGTCCTCGTTGACGAAGAACGTGTGCTCACCGGTGATCCACGCCGTGCCCTCGATCTCGGTGACGATCGCCGGGTAGTCGCCCACCTGCGTCCGCCGCACGACGCGGCCGCGATGCAACGTCCCGATGACGCTCTCGTGCACGAACGCCTGGTCACCGGTGCCGCCGACGCCGTGCGCAGCCTGGTCCTGCAGCAGGCCCATCGCCTCGAGCACCGCCATGACCGCGGAGGTGCCCGTCGCGCACGGCGATCGATCGACGGCGCCGTCGGCGAACACGGTGACGTTGCGCAGGTGCGCTTCGGGATCCTGTGGCGGGCCCGTGAAGATCACGCCGGCGACGCCGGACAGGTGAGAATCGACCGGATGCGAAACGTCCGTCGCCGCGTTGATGGACGCGCGAATCTCCACCCCGAGGCGCCGGAGGTCGGGGAGCCGCGCGATCGTCAGCGGAATGCCGATCGCTTCGGTGTCGGCAATCGCGTAGAACATGCCGCCGAAGGCGACGTCCACGCGCAGCTCGCGCGCACCGAGGCGAACCGAGTGGCCGCCGGTGAGGACGAATGACGGGACGTTGGTCAATATCACTGAGTCGACGGACTGACTGTCGCCGCGCGCCTGCAGGCGTGCGCGCGTGTGGACGGCGCCCGCAGGCGTATCGAAGACGAGGCGCCTCTCGGCAGCGTCGGGCGGTCGGCCGACGACCATCAGGCCCGATTCAATCGCGATCGTCGCCACCGCGATGATGCCGTGCCCCGAGAGGCTTGGATACCCGTCGTTCTGCAGGAAGATCACGCCGGCGTCCGACCCGGGCGCGACGGGCTCGGTAAGCATCGCGGCGCACATGTCGCGGTGACCGCGCGGCTCGATCACGACCGCACGGCGCAGCTGGTCCGCGTGGCGCTTCATCCAGTCGCGCTTCTGTGCCATCGTCTTACCGATGGGCCGCGGCGCCCCCTCGACGATGAGGCGCAGCGGCTCGCCGGCAACGTGTGCATCGATGGTTTTCAGGACCTGGCGCATGCCTCTCCTTCCCGTCCAGCGGGCCGTGGTCGTGACGATGGCGGTGCTCGCCGCGTGGCCCTGCCCGGCGGCGGCGAACCCCGAATCGACGCGCCTCCGGGCGCGCGCCTACGAGCTCGCGCTGAACCTCGATTATGACGAGGCGACGCGCGAGATGGAGGCCGCGGCGAAGGCCGACCCGAACGACCCGGCGGTGGAGCGCGGGCTGGCGACGATTCCGTGGCTGCTGATCTCGTTTCGCCGCGGCGCGGCCACCGTCGACGAATATCTCGGCGGCGTCACGCGGCAGAACGTGGCGCTGCGGGAGCCGCCGGCGGACCTGGCGTCGCGGTTCAACACGCACATGCAGCGCGCGACGCTGCTGTCGGAGGCGCTGCTGCGCGCGAAGCCGCGCGACGCCGACGCGCACTACCAGGTCGCGGCGACCGTCGGCCTGCAGGCGTCCTACATCGCGACCGTCGAAGGGCGTATCGTCGGCGCGTTCCGCGCCGCGCGGCGCGCGTACGACGAAGGGGAGACCGTTCTCGAGCTCGACGCGTCGCGCAAGGACGCGGGACTCATCGTCGGCACCTACCGCTACGTGGTGAGCCTGATGTCGCTGCCGCTGCGGATGATGGCGTACGTTGCGGGATTCGGCGGCGGCAAGGAGCGCGGGCTGCAGATGGTCGAGGAGGCGGCCGGCTTCGCGTCGGAGGCGCAGGCCGATGCGCGCTTCGCGCTCGTGCTGCTCTACAACCGCGAGGGGCGCTACGGCGATGCGCTCGGTCAGATCGCGGAGCTGCAGCGCCGGTATCCGCGTAACCGGCTGCTCTGGCTCGAGGCGGGCGCGACCGCGCTGCGCGGCGGGCGCGCGGCGGACGCCGAGTCGCAGCTCAATACCGGCTTGCGAATGCTCGGCGCCGACAAGCGGCCGCGGATGTTCGGCGAAGAAGCGCTGTGGTACGCGAAACGCGGCACCGCGCGCGTCGCGCTGCGGCGGCTCGACGAGGCCGACCCCGACTTGCGTCGCGCGGTGATGCTGGAAGCGCGCGGCTGGGTGAAGGGGCGTGCCTATTCGGAGCTCGGCAAAATCGCGGATTTGCGCCGCGACCGTGCCGGCGCGCGCGCGAACTTCGCCAGGGCCGTGATGCTCTGCGAGGAGGACAACGATCCGGTGGGGGCGGACAGCGCCCGCCGCTGGCTCGACGAGCCTTACCGGTAGATCCGCCAGATCCGCGCGTGGGCCGTGGCTCGCCGTTTGCAGCTGAGGTAAGAGCCTGCTGATCCCGCCGGGGTCAACACAATGGTCCGGGTCATCACGTCATTTTTCGTCGCGTTGGCGCTTGCGGCGAGCACGCTTCCGGCTGACGCGCAGGGACGCGGGCGCGCGGGCGGCCGACTGGGCTCCGCGCCGCCCGGTCTCACGCGCGGTTACCAGGACCCCGCGTACGCGCGCGGGTATGCCGACGGTTTCCGGAACGCCCAGGACGACCGCAACGATCGCCGGAGCTACGATCCCGTGGGCCATCGCGAGTATCGCGAGGCCGACCAGGGGTTCAATCGGTCGTACGGTTCGCGCGACGCCTACAGGGACAACTATCGCGCCGGCTTCCGCGCCGGCTACGACGCCGGCTATCGCGACGGTACCGGGCGTCGGCGGTAGCGGCGCACACAGGGTCCATAGCAGACTCCGACTCGCATACGGCCTGCCTCCGACTCTGACCCGCTGGCGTGACGTCAGGGTGGCGTCATGAGACCACTGAGTCGCTTCGTGTCATATCGATTTCTGATTCCTGCATATATCAACTCGAAGCTCTGCCATCCCTCTTAATGGTGGAGGTCGTCGTGTCGCTTATTCCCCTGAGGGCCGTTTCACATTTGCCGGCAGCGCCTGCGCCGCGCGCCAGCCTGGGATCGATCCTCATCGTCACGTCGAGCCGCGCGACACGAACGATGTATGCCGAGTACCTCGTGTGGCGAGGGGTGGCAGTACTCGAAGTCAAGAACGCGACGGCCGCGCTCGCGCACCTCTCCATGTTCACGCCCGACGTCGTCCTCATCGAGGACAAGCTCGAGGACGGACGCGGAGTCGACCTCGTGCTGACGCTGCGGCGCTCGCGGCAGACGTCCAACATTCCCATCGCGCTGCTTTCCGGCGACGTCTTGGGCATGACGCCGGTGCGCGCGCACCGCTTCGGCTGCGACCTGCTGATTCCAATCCCGTGCCTGCCCGACGCGCTCTTCGACTCGCTGGTGCAGCTCGCCGGTGACGGCGTCGCGCATCGTGAATCAGGCGAGCTCGATTCGTGGCTCTTCGTGCGCAACGACGAATCGGTGCGGATCGTGCGCCGTGGCGATTTCGAGCTCATCGTGTCGGGACCGAAATGGAAGCGGGCCGTCTACCAGTTCCGCTCCGAGCTGGAGCTCTCCACCTTCCAGGCCGGCTACGAGCAGCGGCTCGTGAACGAAGGCTTCACCTTCGAGGCATTCCGCGCCGACCGGCGGCGTGTGCACCCGCCTCGCGTTCAGTCGTCCGCGGCGCATGCAGGCGCGCGCGGCGAGGGGCGCCGGCATTCGACCCTCGCGCCCGTCTCCACGCGCGTCAACTGCCGCAACTAGCCGATCGCCAGCCTACGGCTCGCCCGGAAGCGGCCGGAAGGCCGGTGGCGGCACACGGCGCTTCGAGGCCGACTGGTACGCCGTCGCGGCTTTCAGCGCCAGCGGCTCCCTCCCCGGCTCCACCAGAAAATTGATCGAAAACGGGATGCCTGGCGCCGGCGCCTCGGTCGGCGTCGTTCCCGTGCGGCTGCGGTAGAACTTCCGGCCGTTGGCATCGGTCGCAAGCTCGAACACCGGGTCGTAGGCGACCCTCACGTAGCCGGCGGGGATCAGGATTTCGGTGATGCCCGCGTTCGGGCCCAACGGGTACGAGATCGCGCGATTGTTCACGTTGGGCTCCGGCGCCAGCCCGATCTTGCCCGGTGGCAGCGCCGTGTGCAGCTGGATGACCAGATCGAGCTTGTTGTCCTGAATGACCTTCATCAGCACGCGTTGCAGGAACTCGCGCCGCTGCATGTTGTCGGCAATCCCCTTCGGCGGCTCGTAGAGGTTGTCGATCTCTTCCCAGTTCTTGAACGCCGCCCGCTGGTCGTCGCCCCAGAACTTCGATCGGGCATTGAGCGACGGCCAGTCGACGAGCGTTTCCGTGTATCCCCGCTCGGCCCAGTCCTTCGCCCGGCGGCTCAGGTACTGCGGGATGTGGAAGCGGAACGTGCGCGACTGCGCCTCGCCGCCAGCGAGCACGCTGCGCAGCGTCAGGTTGCGCGGCGACGGCTCGAGCCCTTCCGCCCAGCGCACCATCCAGTCGGCCGCCGCCATCGTTCCCGTCCCCTTGCGCACCCCGGGAGCGAACTCGGTCGGCTTGATCTTCGCCGCGAAGTCCGGGTAGAAGGGCTCGTTGGCCGCGGTCAATCGCAGCAGCAGGTCCGGATAGAGGACCGGCGCCAGCTGCGCGATCGCGCGATCGATCGTGGTCGACATGTTCTCGACGTCGGGGTCGTCCACCCAGCCCGGCGTCACCGACTCCACGAGCGTCGCCCCCAGGTAACCGCCGAGCATCGTCTTCATTTCCGCGGCGGCCGCGTCGACGATCGGCTCGTCGACCTTGGCGTGCTTCACCATGAACTCACGGATGATGCCGATCCGCATCCCCCTGAGCGCGCCCGGTCTTCCCTCTGTCACCGCGTTCGCGTACGGCTCGGACGGCAGGCTCGCCCGCGGCACGGTGGTGAAGATGTCGCGCGGGTCGTAGTACCCGCGATCGGCGTTCTTCAGCGCGTCGAGCACCTTCACGGCGTCGCCGACGGAGCGGCAGTGAATGCCGGCGCGGTCGTTGTAGATCTCCGCGCCGATGGCGCCGCCCAGAAACGACAGGTGCGCCTTGTGCGGCAGGATGAGCGCCACCGAGTTGTGATTGGCCGGCCCGCGGCACGACTGCCCCGTCTCCTCGCAAATGCTGCACATCACGAGGTTCGTGCTGACCGAGACGCCCGAGCCCGAGCTCGACCCGATCGACGCGGCGCGCGTCTGGTCGTACGAGTTGCACGGGTTGCCGGCCCACGTGCTGCGCTGATAGCCCAGCGTCGACGGCAGCACTTTCGTCGGCTCGTTCCGGCCTCCCGGATCGCCCGGGCCGCGGCCGTTGTACTCGGTGGTGTTGGCTTTCGCGTAGATGATCGCGCCCTTCTGCCGCAGCTCGGCGACGAGCGTGTGATCGCGCGCGGGGAAGTCGATGTCGTAGCGCGCGTCGGCGCCGCCCGTCGACCGCAGGTCCTTGACGTCGTACGAGTCCTTGAACGAGAACGGAATGCAGTACATCGGCAGGTTCTGCAGGTCCGGGTTGCGGCCGTACTGCGCGTCGAGCTCCGTCGCGCGCTCCAGCGCGTCCGGCTGGCGGCGGAACTCCTCGCACACCTTCGGCGCCCCGGGCGGCAACGGACCGGCCGAGGGATGCCGATCGAAATCCCCCTTGCAGGTGACGGACCGCTGGCCGCGGATGTTGACCATTCCGAGCGCCCGGACCTGCCCCGCGTTCGGGATGCCGACCGTCATGCCGTACTGCTGCTGCACGGCGGGGTCCGATGAGGTCGGCTCCATCCGCCCGAACTCGATCGGCGGCGTCTTCCGCGGGTCGTCCACCGGCAGGCTCGCCGTCGCCGCGACCGCCGCGGCGTATTCACGGTAGCCGGGCAGGTACGTCGGCGCCATCGGCTCGGTGACGAGCTGATTGCAGGTCCCGTTGTACGCCCTGGCCCTGTTGATGTACGCCTGCACCAGGGCCCGGCAACTCACCTGGCCGAGCTGAATGCCGCGGTGCACGTCGGCAATCGTCGCTTCGAGGAGATGAAACTGGAAGGGCGGCGGCTGCTGTGTGTGGACGCGGTCGCCGCTGAGCGCGGCAAGACTGAGCACAAGGACAGACCGGATGATTCTGGCGACAGACATGGGCCTCTCCAGCCGTTCGGATACTGGGGAATTCAAACGGCGCCGGATTGTATCAACTCGACGGCGCGCAGTCTCGCGGAGAAGTTGGGAGTATCATCGGCGCGGTTGATCGACAGCCAGCGAGGGCGTCCGATGCGAAATGGGCTCCTGGTCGTAGCCGCCGTCGTCGTTGTAGCCGGAATCGCGGTGGCTCGCCTCGGCGTGACACCGGCTGCAGGGCGGGCTGAAGCCTACACGGCTCCGCGTACTGCCGACGGCAAGCCGGATCTGAACGGCGTCTGGCAGGCGTTCAGTACCGCGAATTACGACCTGCAGGCACATCCTGCGAGAGCGGCGATGGCGCTGCGGCCGGCCCCCACACGAACGGAGCCTGGCGGTCTCGGCCGCGCCACGCCCGCCGATCTTCCCGCGGCGCCGGTGCGCGCACTGGGCGCGGTCGGAGGCGTTCCGGCGGGCCCAGGCGTCGTCGAGGGAAACGAGATTCCGTATCAGTCGTGGGCGGCGGCCAGGAAGAAGGAGAACTTCGACGACTGGTTGACGCGCGACCCGGAAATCAAGTGCTACCTGCCCGGGGTCCCGCGCGCGACCTACATGCCCTATCCGTTTCAGATCCTTGAGAGCACGAACACGATCCTCATCGCCTACGAATTCGCCGGCGCAACGCGCACGATCCACATGGAGGACGCTGGCTCGAGCCCCAGCGACACGTGGATGGGATGGTCGCGCGGACACTGGGAAGGCGACACGCTCGTCGTCGACGTGACCAGCTTCAACGACCAGACCTGGTTCGACCGGGCGGGCAACTTCCACAGCGACGCGCTGCACGTCGTCGAGCGGTACACGCCGGTGAGCCCGTACCACCTGATGTACGAGGCGACCATCGAGGATCCGAAGGTGTTCACGCGGCCCTGGAAGATCAGCCTGCCGCTGTATCGCCGCTACGAAAAGGACGCCGCGATCCTGGAATACAAGTGCGTCGAATTCGTGGAGGAGTTGTTGTACGGACAGGTCGGGATCCGCGATCCCGGAGCGGAGCAAACGCACAAGTGACTGCGAGGATGGCCATGAAGCGCGTGTCTGTGCTGTGTCTCGGCGCACTCGCACCTGCGATGCTGCTCGTGTGGTTGTTACCGGCGTCACCGGCGGCGCAGGACCCCGCCACGGCGAAGGCGGAGACCGCCAACGCGTGGACGCCGTCCCGCACGCCCTGGGGCGACCCCGACCTGCAGGGAGTCTGGAGGTACGAAGCGACGATGCCGCTGGAGCGGCCGAAGAACCTGGCGGGCAAGACGTTGCTGACAGACGAAGAGGTGGCGCAGAGAGACGCGGTCGAACGGGAGCAGGAAGCGAAGCGGCTCGCCGGCGAGGAAGGAACCGCGGTGGGACGCCAGTCGGTGGCCGACTCGCCGATCCGCGGCAACGAGTACAACAGTTTCTGGCAGGATCACGGAAGGCCGAGGAAGGTCTACAACCGCACGTCGCTGATCGTCGAACCGCCGGACGGACGGCTGCCCTTCACGCCCGACGCGCAGAAAGCGGAGGCACGCAGTGCCGCGCGGTATGGCGTCGGTCCCTACGAGTCGTATCTCGATCCCGACACCGGCGAGCGGTGCCTCACCGACGGCGTGACGGCGCTGATGTGGCAGGGTCCCAACGGTGGACACAACCGCATCGTGCAGAGCCCCGGCTACGTGACGATTCTCCACGAGGAGTACCGGGACCGGCGCATCATCCCCGTGGACGGACGGCCGCACGGGTCCATCCGTCAGTGGTTCGGCGACGCGGTCGCGCGATGGGACCGCAACACGCTCGTCGTCGACACCATCAACTTCGCCGACAAGACCAATTACGAGTGGGCCAACGTCTGGACGCGTCCCTCGGAAACCCTGCACCTGGTCGAGCGGTTCACGCGCAGCGACGCCGAGACCATCGACTACGAGATCACCGTCGAGGACCCGACGACCTTTACGAAACCGTGGAAGGCCGTGATTCCCATCACGCGGCTGCCGGACAAGACAGAGATCTACGAGTACGCGTGTCACGAGGGGAATTACGCGATGGCGAATCTCCTCAGCGGCGCACGCGCCGAACGGGGAGGGCGGTGACGAGATGAAGACGACTCCCATGCGCACGCTCGCGGGGGTGCTGGCCGGCGCGGGGCTGTTGTGCGTGGCGGCTTCGGCCGCGGCGCATCATGCCTTCGCCGCGGAATTCGACGCGAAGAAGCCGCTCAAGCTGCGCGGCACCGTCGCGCGGATGGAGTGGATCAATCCACACACGTGGATTCATCTCGACGTGAAGACGGCCGGCGGCAAGGTGGAGCGCTGGATGATCGAGGGTGGTCCACCCAACGCGCTCTACCGGCGCGGCTTCACCAAGGACTCGCTGCCGGTCGGCGCGGAAATCGTCGTCGAGGGATTCCGGTCAAAAGACGGATCGCTGCGCGGAAACGGCCGCGACATCACCTTCGCCGACGGCCGCAAGCTGTTTCTCGGTTCGTCGGGCACCGGCGCGCCAGGCGAAAAGCCAGGCGCACCGGCACGGTGATCAGAAATCGATCTGCACGCCGACGCGCGCGATGCGCGCCGGCAGGATCGACGCGGGCTGGCGGAACACCCCGAAGCTGGGATTTTCGGTCAGCACCGGACCCGCATTGAACACGTTGTTGATGTCGAGATTCACTTTCGTCCGCGTACGCCCGAAGCGCAGGGCTTTCCCCACCCGCAAATCGAACTGATTCCGGCGATCGCCGTACAGGGCGCCCGGCTCGACGACGTTGATCGTTGCGTTGGCCGCGCCGCCCGCGAGCGGCCGCCCGAGCGACTGCTGGACGAGGGCGTTGGACGCGACGAAGTCGCCGATCACCTGCGGTCCCGGCACGCTCTGCAGCGCGCCGCTGATGAGGACGTCGACCTTCGGGATCTCGTACGACCCGAGGAACTTCACCTGCGTCAGGAACGGCGACTCCTGGTGGCAGTACTGCGCGGGAAACTGCGCGCTGGTGTTGGGATCGTTCAGGACGGGAAATCCGGTGAGGATTTCGGGCAGCCGTGCGGCCACCTGGCAGTTGTCGATCGTCGTGCGTCCGCTGCTCAACCCGCCCTGCAGGCTGACGCCTCCCTGCGGGCGCATGCCGAGAATCAGGTCGAAGCCGTCCCAGTGCTCGATCTGCTTCCCGTAGTTGCTCGCAAACGTGATGTAGTTGTCGGCCGGCGTGCTGAACATCGCCGGCTTGATGTTGTACAACCCGCCAACGGTGTAGCCGCCGTCGCCGGGCAGCCGCTGGTCGCGGGGCGCCGTGATGCTGAACACGTCGAAGTCGCTCGCGGCCCGCGCGCGATCGTCGACGACGTTGAAGTTGCCGAAGACGCGGCGGAAGTAGCTGAGCTCGACGGACATGCGATCCATGAGCTGCTGCTGCACGCTGCCGGAGAACTGCCAGCTGTACATCCGCTTGCCCCAGCCGCGCAGGATCGCGGGATCGTAGGTGCTGCCGGGGCGCAGGGTGCCGAAATCGGTGTTGCTCAGCGCTCCGCACTCGCCGTTGGCGGCGAAATTCAGCAGGCTGCAATCGGGCCGGAAGTTGCCGTTGGCGTCGTTCCACGATCGCGTGGCGTTGGTGACGACGCGCTGCGCCGGGTTGAGCCCGTCGCCGAAGATCACGTTCGCGTCGCTGCCGCGAAGCGCCTGCCCCTCGACGTACTTGCCGAACGACCCTTTGAGCGCGGTCTTCCCGTTCCCGAACAGGTCGTAGGCGACGCCGGCGCGCGGCGAGATGTCGTGCCACGAAATGCCGTCGGTCGGCGGCAGCGTGAAATTGCGATTGGGCACGAGCGGCGCCGGCCCGATCCGCTGCTCCGGGAACGAGCTGGCGAAGTGGTCGTAGCGCAGCCCGTAGGAAACCGTGGCGCGCCTGATGGTCCACCGGTCCTGTGCGTAGACGCCGAGGTCGGCGTCGAGGTTCGCGAGCTGCTGGAACGGTGTGGCGTTCATCGTGATCTGGTTCGGCACGCCGTTGTTGAAACGGTACGAGTACGGCGCGTCGAAGTTCATCACCAGGTTCTGCTTGCCGCCGATGTTGTCGGAGACGCCGAGCTTGTAGCTGTGCGCGCCGGTGATGTAGGAGAGCGCCACGCGGAACGGCGTATCGTGGCTCTTGTTCCGCATGTTCGACACCGTCGTCGCATGGTGCGTGATCCCGAGCGCCTGATCCTGCACGCCGACCAGGTTCTTCGCGATCGCGTCGACGTTGTAGGCGAATACATCCTCGATGCTGTCGCCGACGTCGGGCAGCCCGAACGGATGCGTCCGGCGGCTGTTGATGAAGCGATGATAGACCACGGCTTCGACCAGCAGGCGCGACGTCAGCGGCGCCGTCCACTCGGCATTCCAGCCGCCGTTGGGCCAATAGCGCTGCGGCAACCCCGATTCCGCCGAGACGATGGCGGTCGTGGCGGTCGAACACTGACACGTGTAGGTGTTCTCGTAGGCGAAGGCCACCTTGTGAGTGGAATTGACCTGCCAGGTCACACGCCCGGCGCCGTTCCGCGTCAGCACGTCGCTGAATGCCGGCTGGTCCGGGTCGGGATCGTAGGCGAATGACGTCGGACTGAAGGCGTTCCGGTTCACGAACATGCCGGCCACCCAGTTCTGCGTCCGGTTGTAGAGCACGGTGCCGAAGAACCAGACCCGGTCGCGGAGAATCGGGCCACCGTAGGCGGCGTTCAGCTCGCCGCTGCTCTTCAGGTTGTTCGGCGTCTTCAGGCCGCGATCGCGCAGCGCCTGCGTGAAATTGCTGCCCGCCATCCCTTCGTTGGCAAACGAGCTGATGATCAGGCCGTTGAACGTATTGCCGCCCTCGCGCGGAATGAAGTTCAGACGCACGCCGGACCCGCGCTCTTCGGTCGACACCGTGGCCGTCTCGACCGCCATCTCGGAGAACACCGCCATGTTCGGCACGCCCTGCGTGTTCGAACCCGTTTCGACCGTGGAGATCGATACGCCGTTGCGCAGCATCTCCAGGTCGGTCGCGCGGCTGCCGTGCACGGTCAGCGCGCCGCCGCCGGTGGTCGGGCTGCCGCTGTTGCCGCCGACGTCCACGGTGCTGTTGTTGACGCCGGGGATCATCGCCGCCATGAACGACGGATAGCGGTTCACCGGCGCGTTGTTGATGACTTCCGCGGTGAGGACGCGCTCGCGGTTGGAGCTCTGCACGTCGACGACGGGTGAGGTGCCGCTGACGGTGACGGTTTCCTCGACCGCACCGACGCGCAGCTCGGCGTTGACGGTGGCGACGAATGTGCCACTCAGCTCGATCGCCTCGCGCTTGACCGTACTGAAGCCGGAGAGCGTGAACGTCACGGTGTAGACGCCCGGCCTGAGATTCTCGATGCGGTACTGGCCCGCTTCGTTCGTGGTGACCGACCGGCCTTTCTCGATCAGCGCCGGACTGGACGCCTCGACGCTGACACCCGGGAGCACCGCTCCGGACGTGTCGCGCGCGACGCCGGTGATCGACGCCTGCGCGTACAGCAGCGAGGGGATGAGAAGGAGTCCAAGGGAGGCGCACGCGGTCGTCGCTCGTGGCATAGGACCTCCTGACGTGGCTCGGATCTATCGGGCGGGCGCATCATAGCGCGTGCGCGCCGCATTCAGGCAACCTTCCTTCAGGGCGAGGCCGTCCACGCCGAGCGCGAAGGCGATCTGGACGCGCGATATGCTAGCGCGAGCGAGCCCCCGGTTTTCCGGGTTCGGAAGCACATCTTCCCTATGCGCCGCATCCAGCCGTCGCCGCCGAACGCGCTCACCCTCGAGCTTCTCAACTGGGTCGCCGAGCGCCCGCGCACGTACCCCGAGACCATGGCCGCCTGGCAGACCTCCTGTCCGCGCATGCCGATCTGGGAGGACGCGAGCGGCGCTGGCCTCGTGACACTGCTCGCCGGCGGCGGCGAGTCGGACACGGCGCAGGTCTGCCTGACGCCGCTCGGCCGCGCCGCGCGCAATCGCCGGCCGGTCACGGTAGCGATCCTGGATGACTACTTCGACACCCTGCACACGCTGCCGTGCTTCGCCCGGCTGGCGCCTTTCGACGTCACGATCTGGAACGATCACGTCGAGGACGTGGACGTGCTCGCCGAGCGACTCGCAGACACCGAAGTGCTGGTGCTGATCCGCGAGCGGACGAAGATCCAGGCGCCGCTGCTCGCACGGCTCCCCAGGCTTCGCATCATCAGCCAGCGCAGCGTCTATCCCCACATCGATGTCGACGCCTGCACGCAACGGGGCGTGATCGTCTCCTCGAACCAGCACGCGGACACGCCGTCCTATGCGGCCGCCGAGTTGACCTGGGCGCTGGTGCTCGCGGCGATGCGGCAGATTCCAGAACAGGTCGCGGCGCTCCGGCAGGGGAAATGGCAAATCGGCGTGGGCGCGACCTTGCGCGGGAAGACACTCGGCATCTACGGGTACGGGCGGATCGGCAAGGTCGTGGCCGGGTACGGCAAGGCGTTCGGCATGCACGTGTGCGTGTGGGGACGCGAGGCGGCGCGCGCGCAGGCGCGCGAGGATGGCTATGGCGTCGCGCGCAGCAAAGAGGCGTTCTTCGAGGAGTGCGACGTCATCTCGTTGCACATGCGACTGGTGGATGCGACGCGTGGGCTCGTAACGTCGGCGGATCTCGGACGCATGAAGCCCACCGCGCTGCTGGTCAACACGAGCCGCGCCGGGCTCATCGCGCCGGCCGCGCTGGTGGAGGCGCTGCGAAGGGGCCGGCCGGGAATGGCGGCCGTGGATGTCTATGAAAAGGAGCCGCTGACCGATCCGAGCCACCCGCTGCTCGGCATGCCCAACGTCGTCTGCACGCCGCATATCGGATATGTGACGAGCGACGAATACGACCTGCAATTCTCGGACATCTTCGATCAGGTTCTTGCCTATGCCGCAGGCACCCCGATCCACGTGGTCAATCCCGCAGCCCTCGCCCTCGCGAGGAGCGCCTGACACTACCTGGGCACGGTGACCCTGGTCGATTCCATCCTGCTGGATCTCACGGAGTGGCTGTGCCGCCGGCTCCAGGTGCTCACCGGCCGGACCAACGTGTGGCTGGCCTTCCAACTGACCAACTTCAGCATCGTCGTGTTCTTTGTCTGGGCCGGGATGCATTTCCGGATTGGCGCCCGGCCATTCCGGATTGCGCTGGCGGCGTTCTGCGGCGGCCTGCTCTACCTGCTCACGCAGACACTCTTCAAGGTGCCGGTGGAGACGTACGAAAACAACGAATATCGCCGCGTCTCGCGTGGACTCCGGAATCCCAGGCGCATGCGGGACGCGCCGCTGCGCATCGCCTTCCTCACGTTCTCGCTGCTGCTGTTCTTCCCGGTCCTGTTCGTCGTTCGATATCCGCAGGTGCTCGCCACGCTCAACCTGGGAGTGAGCAGCTTCATCGTTGCGCACGGACTCACGCTGCTGACGACCGTGATGCTGTATCTGCTGGCGTGCGATCCACTGCCGCCGTGTCATGGGAAGGTGCGCGAGTGGTGGCGCTCACTCGTTCCCGCGCGACGTGTGCCGGCCGCCGTGGCGGAAGACTAGCGCCTGCTTCGCCCGGATGTCAGACCGCGTGTTTGTGCAGGTCTAGTGACCGACCAATTCCTCCTCGGTCCTGCCCTGCACCATCTCGATGCGGACCCCTCCCGGTGCAGAGACGAACCCGACGCGGAGATTTCGAACGGCGCGCGGCGCTTCCGTCTTCAGTCCCGTCGCCGCCAGCTCGCTGACCTTCGCGTCGACGTTCGTCACCGCCCAGCCGAGGTGATCGATCGCGTGGCCCTGGCTCGGCGCGGCATCGTCGCTCTTGTCCGCGAGCAGCAACACCGTCGGATTCGTGTATCTCACGGCGTCGACGCGTCCTTTCCACTTGATGCGCTCACCGCCGTAGGTATCGAGCAGCCATTTCAATTCGGCGTCGGGATCCGGCACGCGGAGGTGGACATGATGGAACCCCAGGCTCTGCGGATCCTGTAGCAGTTCGATCGTGATGCCGAATGGATCCTGGACGAACCCGGCTTTCGGCAGACCGGCCATCGTGCGTGCGGGCATGGTCACCTTCGCGCCTGCCGCCTCGAGCTCCTTCATCTTGGCGTCGACGTTCGGCACCGAGATGCCGATGTGATCGATCGCGCTTCCAGCGCTCGGCAGCGGGTTGTCGACCTTGGCAAACGCAAAGATCGTCCGGCCGATCACGACGCGGTCCGGCGTGGCGCCGAGCTTCGCCGGAAGGTACTTCGCGTACCAGGCGACGACTGCCGCCGGATCGGTCGCGTCGAAGTGCATGTGATCGTAGGGGAAGGTCTCCGCGCGCAGCGCGATTGCCGCGGCGAATGCGACGAGCAGCAACGTGGAAGCGAACACGTGTTGGTGCATACGGTCCTCTCTCTGGCGGCTCATTGTCACACAGCCTTGCCCGTTGCCACTGTACTTCCGCGCCTCGCCTTCCGTCCGCCGTCCGACTCCGTAGACGGATTGGTTGTACGATGCTCGCATGCGGCGGACGCGGGCATCGGCTCGATGGATGCGGTTCGCACTGGCCGTGGCGCTGGCGCTGGGACTGGCCGTCGCGAGCGGCGCGGCACAACGGTCGACCATCATGACCAACGGCCGAAACCTGCAGACACCCATCAACCACGGACTCCCCGACAAGCCGCTCGGTTTCACGTTCTGCCGCCTGCGGTACCAGAACATCCGCAGGGCGAGAAAGTCCGGCTGGGGCGACGACTATCCGCAAGCGGACTACAACTTCATGGTGCGTTTCTCCGAGCTGACCAAGACGAGGATCAGCCGGTGGAACAACGGCGATCCCGGCTTTGCGAACGTCACCGTCATGGATCCCGATCTCTTCCAGTGTCCGTACCTGCGCATGCAGAATGCGGCGAACTACGACTTCACACCGGACGAGACCGCGCGCATGCACGAGTACCTGCTGAAGGGCGGCTTTCTCTGGATCGACGACAACTGGGATCCAGACTTCGGCTACATCCGCCCGAATGTCCTGCGAATCCTCCCCGGCGCGACGATCGTCGACCTGACGGTCGAGCACCCGATGTTCTCGGTTTTCTTCCGCGTCGACCCGCTCCCGCAGATCCCCGCGCTCGGCTCGTGGCTGGGGACGCGTCAGGATTCCGAGATCGGGCCTTCAACCGTCCACTACTACGGTGTGTTCGACGATCACGGCCGGCTGATGGTGCTCGTCAGCATGAACTCGGACGTTTCAGACAGCTGGGAGCGGGAAGGCGACAACCTGGACTACTTCCACACCTACGGTGCAAAAGGCTATGCGCTGGGTGTGAACGTGGCCGTCTGGGTCATGACCCACTAGGTCGTCCAGCTGGGCGCGTGCCTCCCGGCGCGTCACACCAGACCGCGAGACAGCGCCGCGG
>Ga0134127_10000246_pt1 | contig 58204 bp, 56 predicted proteins | sample KB31753_FD_96459 | JGI IMG/M metagenome (GOLD analysis project Ga0134127, IMG submission 96459) | Terrestrial soil microbial communities with excess Nitrogen fertilizer from Kellogg Biological Station, Michigan, USA - KB3-175-3 | ecosystem: Environmental > Terrestrial > Soil > Unclassified ... | reverse complement strand
TGGCTATCATAATATCCTTGTATTCGTTGCGAATGAACAAGTCGATCCAGTTTACGACAGCAAAACTTACAAAGTAAAGCTTGTCCTGATCGTGGAATTTATATTTAGAGCTCATGACAGGTTAAAATTACATTGCAAAAGTTGCAATAGCAAACTACAGAAGCCTTTGAAACGGGTTACCTGTCAGCGGGGCACGAGAACACAGCCCGCAGCCACTGCGCTGCATTCTCGCGCCTGAATCGGTGGGATGCGCTACGGTAACTTATCGCCATGGTAAATAAGTTTAATGTCCTGATTAAGGGCAGTATCTTTTAAAAAAAAACAAGAATCGTTTAATAACCTGATCTTATACACCTTTCCACCAATGCTAACTTTGGTTGGGCTAACCATACTCCATGTCTCAATTAACTCAATATCTCCTGCGTCAGGTTTTTCGATGATATTTCTGTTTTTATATTTGATATAAATGTCGAATTTATTTTGTTTATTAAAATACCAATAAAAGCTTGCTGAGCTCTTTTCCCTCATAAAGTTTTGATCCTCTTTCCAAAGCCTGTAATTCGAATCTGCAATGAGTTTTCTCTTTGATTGTATTTCATCCCTGCATGAAGCACATGATATTGCTGCTATAATAAAGAAACAACATACAATGCTATTTCTTCTTTTTATTTTTCTTTTCATTTTTTCCCCCACGCCGGTTCAAGCGCCTCGCTTGAACCCAAACAAATGTAAGCGTCCCGCTTACAATAACGGTTTGATTGGCAGCTAAAAATCCGGTAAAAACGAGTTATGAACCAAAAAATACGGAATAACATTTGAAGATCGTTGGGTAACATTAGCGGGACGCTGACAAGCATCCGGGTTCAAGCGAGACGCGGGGGGTACCGATCAGCGGGGCACGAGTCGCCATTGCGCACTTGCTATTGCCCGACAGACTCGCGCCTGAATTGCGTAAACTACCGGACAGTACCTCGCTCCTGAATTGCGAAAATAACCGGACAGTACCTAAATACCTCCCGGTTTACCGTTTTTTATAATATCGGAATTTTAAGAATTATTGATAATCAAATACTTATCTGAAAATCAACAGCCTCGATACACTACCGTCCTTAACCCACTACCAAATTGAACTAATAATAACTAACCCGATATAAAAAACAAATCCATATACCGTCCAAATTACAACTTCTTTCGCTTTTCGATTATATCCATCGGCCTTAAAAGACCAAGCGACGATAAGCGGAATTACACCTGGAAAAACAAACGATAAAATTTTCCAATGCAAATTTAATGGCTTTCCAGCCTTTTTCGATTGAGCCTGCTCTCGATCTTCCCGCAATTCCTTTACGGCTTTAATTCTTGCGTCAGACAAGTTTCTTTTAATAAACTCTTTCCTCGCTGCATCAAGAGCAGCTGGTTGATAGTCATCAGGAGAGCTACTCAAAATAGCAATCAACTCGTCGTCACTGTGCCTTGACATCACATTTTCAAACTCATTCGCCATCTTTTTATCATTATGAGATTGGTTTATCCATGAAGATATTTCATCCTTGTAATTTAATTACTAAAATTAATCTTTATATTACAGTGCAAATTTAACCTTAATCTGTTAAAGTGCCGGATGTCTTACCCTGAAATAGGTTGACACATTAACGTTCATCCGATGAACAAAAATGAACGCTTTTTTGGCCTGAAATTTTTTTTTCGATGCCGTTTGTACCCCTTTTGATAGTGGTTTGATAGCCTTTCGAAGCCTTATCGAAGGTGTTTTGAATAGACACGAATGACACGAATTGTATCGAATTACACGAATTGTAACCGGGTTGGGACAGATTATGAATGGACACGAATAAAACGCCGTGTTTAGCTTTTTGGAAAAGGCACCAGGTTTAAGCCAACCAGGAACTGGTGCTCCTGCGACAGGTCGCCTACCATCACCCGTACCGGCTCGGGCAGCTTTTTGATCAGTGTGGGCGTAGCGATGATCTGTTCACCTTCAGCCAGGTGCGGATGCTTCAACAAATCGATCACCTCGATCGTATAAGCGCCATTCAGATGTTCCTCGCAATATTTTTGAAGATTGGCGATGGCGTTCGAAGACTTGCGGGTATCCCCGGCAATATAAAGGCAGAGCTTGAAATGTTCCTTTTTCACGATGCGACCTCCTCCGAAACGGGCAACAACTTGCGGACCACCTCAAAAAGTTCGGCCAGATCAAAGGGCTTATATAAAAACCCATCGCAATCCGCCGGTAAGGGCTCACCGGCACTGACATACGCGGAGAAAATAACGACGGGAATTTGCCTGTTTTCAGGAGTTTGTTTTAACCGGCGGCAAAGGTCGCCGCCGCTGGCATCAGCCAAATGGTAATCCAACAGGATGAGATTGGGTTTGAATTCCTGTACAACCTGTAACAGTTGACCACCCAGGGAAATATCCTTTACGATGTATTGCTCATAAAGGAGCGCTTCGGTGACGACCTCGAGGATGTCAAGATTATCGTCAAGTATTAAAATGCGTTTATGCACGGCAAAGATTTAAACCTAAAATAGGGTTGAAGGGATAAGTAATAGGGAACTTAAACGATCCGCGGTATGGTAGGTAATGAATATATACAGTTATAACAAACGAAACGTAAATTGTTTTCAGTCAATCAGGGTATTTATTGCCGTACGCCAATAAAGAGGGTTTATTTATTAAGAAATAGCGGTTTCATCCCGGTTAAATGGCCGGAAGGTCGCTTTGCGATTGTTGAAAACTTTTACGAATTATTTCGTCTAAGTTAAAACATTTGACTGACGCAGGGGTTTAGGTTATGGAGATTTACAGATTTTGATGAAAACCTACATGAATACGAATACTGAATGGCAGCAATGCAAGGTTGATGAGTTTTGGGGCGAGGTTGCACCCGGGGAGCATGTGCTGCAGTTATATGACAACGATGCCGGTTTGCTAAAAACCCTTGCCGGCTACGCGATGGATGGTTTTTTTGCCGGCGACAGTGTAATTATTATAGCAACCGCCACCCACATTTTGCAGCTGGACCACTTGTTTACGCAACAGGGGATCGACGCCAAAGTGCTGAAGGCGGCCGGGCAATATATTACGCTTGATGCCGCGGATACGCTTGCCAAATTTATGGTGGGCGGCATGCCGGATGAACGTCATTTTGTGGATACAGTGTATGGCGTGGTACAACTGGCGCGAAAAAATGGAAGAAATGTAAGGGCTTTTGGCGAGATGGTGGTGCTGCTTTGGGATAGTGGCCTGAAGAACGCTACCATCAAGCTGGAAAAATTGTGGAATAAGTTTTGCAAAACGGAGAGCCTTTCGTTATTCTGCGCCTACCCAAAAAAGAGCTTTAACGGCGATGCCGGCCCCGCCATGGCGCACATTTGCGCTGAACACAGCAGGCTCATTTCTGCCGGCGAAGATATTCCCTCGCAAATACTATATAAGCAGGTTGTTTAGGAAACGCGAACCTATGAATCAGCCGAACGGTTAATCACCAAAGGGTCAACTTCTTTCAGGACTGGGGAACGTGCTATCTTACATCTTAAATCTAACACATAGATCATTTACTATCAATGCTTTAAGCCTATAACTATGAAGTACAAAAGTGTTTACATGCTCAAAAATGGGCACCTGCAGCGTTTTTCCGCTTAAGCCTTTAAAACAAGCTTAAAAAGCGTTCATTTTAGTGTTCAAAAATGAACGCTTTTTGCCGTTTCAACTATGAAGTAATACTTCACACTTTTCGCATAGATCGTTCATTATCATTTTTTTAAGCCCTAACTGCAAAGTAAAAAAACCGGGCTTATGAAAAAAAATGAACACCCGCCATTTTTGGTGGAAAAAGCGATCCTAAAGCCAGGATTCACAACCTAATACACTTCCTGGTTCCTGACCCCTGGTTCTTGATTCTTGACTCTTGGTTCCGTCTCCCGCTATCCCAGGTTGCCTTTTTTCAACTCGCTGATGGCATGGCTGGCCGCCCTTGCGGTTAATGCCATAAAGGTAAGCGAGGGGTTTTGCACGCCCGTGCTGGTCATGCAGGCGCCATCGGTTACAAATACATTGGGGCAGTTATGGAACTGGTTCCAGCCGTTCAGCAGCGATGTTTTGGGATCTTTGCCCATCCGCACGCCACCAACCTCGTGGATATCCAGGCCCGGCGGCCAATGGTTATCATAAGGCGTAATATTCTTGCAGCCCGCCTTTTCCAGCATCTCTGAGCCGGTTTGCAGAAAATCGTTCATGAGCTTCACGTCGTTGTCGTCATAGTCCACCGATATATTGGCCAGCGGCACGCCCCAATCGTCTTTTTTATTTTTATCCAGGTAAACCAGGTTAGTTTCCTTGGGAAGCGTTTCGCCCTGCATCATCATGTAAATATCCCAGCCGCCCGCTTCTGAAATGCCATCCTTATACCCGGCGCCAATCTGCCGGCCCTCAACCTCGTGCCCCCACCCTGCCCGCGTGGCCGAATAAAATACCATGTAGCCGCGTTTAAAATCCATTTCCTGCTTATAAACGTTGCGGAAGTTAGGCATCATCACCGCGCATGGCCTGCGGCCATAGTAATAGCTGTCGAGGTGGCCATCAAAAGTGGCCGAAATATTGCCCCGGTAGTTTTGGAAAGCGATGAACTTGCCCAGCATGCCGCTATCGTTCCCAAAGCCGTTCGGAAAGCGGGATGACGTGCTGTTGAGCAGTATTAAATTGGTGTTGATGCAGGCTGCATTTACAAAAATGATCTTCGCATAATACTCGGTTGCCTGTTTGGTATGCGCATCGATCACCCTCACGCCTGTCGCCTTGCCCTTTTTATCGTCATAAATAACGGAATGCACTACGGAATTGGGCAAAATGGTAAGGTTACCCGTTTTATTGGCCGTAGGCAAAGTAGCTGAGTTTGAGCTGAAATAGCCGCCAAACGGGCAGCCGCGCTGGCACAGGTTGCGCGCCTGGCACTGCCCGCGCCCCTGGTCGAGGTGGATCTGTTTGGGTTTGGTGAGATGTGCACAGCGGCCAATAATGACGCTGCGGTCTTTATAATTGTCAACAATGCGCTGGCGAATCACCTTTTCCACCTCGTTCATTTCCCATGGCGGCAGGAACTCGCCGTCGGGCAGGGTTTCCAGGCCGTCTTTATTACCGGATATGCCTGCAAAAAGCTCCACGTGGCTGTACCAGGGGGCAATATCATCATACCGGATCGGCCAGTCAACCGCATAATTATCGCGTGCCGGCCCTTCAAAGTCGAATTTACTCCAGCGCTGGGTCTGCCGGGCCCACAGCAGCGATTTGCCCCCAACCTGGTACCCGCGTATCCAATCGAAGGGCTTTTGCTGGATATAAGGATGCTCCTTATCCTTTACAAAAAAATGGTGGGTGCTTTCGTCAAAGGCATAGCATTTGCTTACCACCGGGTTGTCCTCTTCAATCTTCAGGGTATTATAACTGCGGTGGTTAAAGTCCCACGGGTTTTTGGTAGCGGTGGGATAATCTTTCAGATGTTCCACTTTTTTGCCGCGTTCCAGCACAAGGGTTTTCAGGCCGCCTTCGCAAAGCTCCTTGGCTGCCCATCCCCCGCTGATGCCCGATCCTATGACGATGGCATCGTAGGTGTGATCACTGTTTGGCGTGTAATTAAATTCGTTTGCCGACATAGTTTGTTAATTGGTCTTTAAAGGTAATAATTTGCGGGATTAGTTTTTGGTAAGTTGTGAAAGTTGGAGCAAGTTGTAAGGGTTGTAATGAGTTGTAAAGGGTGTAAAGGGTGGAATTGTTAAAAAATTCGTGTCTCCGGTCCGGCATTAGTCACGGTGACTTTTGCTACCTTTGGTGAATATGCTTCAAATCAGCGAATTGTACGTTTACCCTATTAAATCATTGCCGGGAATTTCTCTTACACAGGCCCGTGTAACCGATCGCGGCTTCGAGTACGACCGCCGCTGGATGCTGGTGGATGAAAATAACATCTTCCTCACACAGCGGGTATTGCCGGAGATGACGCAGTTGCGCCCGGCCTTTGAAAAAGGCGGGATCAGGATTACTCATAAAACAAAAGGTGATTCATTTTTTATTTCGTTTGAGGCTGATGTTAATGCTGTGCCGAAGCAGACTGAAGTGGTGGTTTGGGATGATACCTGCCTGGCGGCATATGCGAGCGATGAAGCCGACAAATGGTTTTCTGAGGCGCTGGGCATCAATTGCCGGCTGGTGTACATGCCCGAGGAGAGCCGGAGAATGGTGGATCAGAAGTACGCATCGGCTGATAAAATCACATCATTTTCGGACGCTTATCCTTTTATGATGATCGGCCAGGCATCGTTGGACGATTTAAACAGCCGGCTGGCTGATCCGCTGCCGATGAACCGTTTCAGGGCGAATATTGTGTTTACCGGGGGCAAGGCATTTGAGGAGGATTTGTTGGACCAGGTTACGATAAATGGAATTGATTTTTACGGCGTGAAATTATGCGCGCGGTGCCCGATACCCACTATCAACCAAAATACCGGGGCGAGGGGAAAAGAGCCGCTTAGGGCACTTGTCAAATACCGGCAAAAGGATAATAAAGTATACTTCGGACAGAATTTGATTCACAGCGGCCTGGGAAATATAAGCGTCGGCGACACACTTGAGGTGAAGAGCTATCATACCCATGACCGCTTCATGATAAACGGCCAGGATCCGAAATTTACTGAAATTGATAAAACATTGGTATAATTGTGATCATATGTTATCTAAAAAAACAAAATATGCCATTAAGGCGCTCGTAATATTGGGCAAGAATATAGACCAGCCACCGATGCAGATACAAAAGATTGCCGAGGGGGAGCGGATTCCAAAAAAATTCCTGGAACAGATACTGCTCGACCTGCGCAACGCCGGCTTTTTATACAGTAAAAAAGGCGCCGGCGGCGGCTACAGCCTTAACAAAGATCCGAAGGAAATATTCCTTGTCCATATTATGCGCATTACCGGCGGGCCTATCGCCATGGTGCCTTGCGCCAGCCTTAATTTTTTTCATAAATGCGAGGAATGCCAGCAGGAAACTACCTGCGGCATACGCGATGTGTTTATTAAAGTTAGAGATGCCACCTTGAAGATACTAACAGAAACCAGCATTGCCGATATCATCGCTACGGAACAAAACCTGGTGATGAACTTATAGTTATTCGCTCACAAAAATATTTTGAGATTTGCATTATGGCATAAGCATTTGATTTGCGGATTGTTGTGCCGGTAACAAGGATAACCGATTGCGTGATGCCGGTCCTGACAATTAAACTGAATTTATTTTCAATGTAATTTTAACGTCAAATCCCGCTTTTTTAAAACAAATACGACAAATTCCGTATACTATGTATATATTTGTCCATTTGAAAATGAAAATGACAATTTTGACTATAAATAAAGCCATGATGTGTTGCTGTGTAACCTGCAACGGCTGAGGGCTTTGTACAACTTTTAATAATAAAGTTAAAGCCTCTTTGCCTCAACCCAAAGGGGTTTTTTCATATCACAAAAAAACTAAAACTAAATATGCAAAGCTTCAGAACGGAACTGGAGAACCCGGTAGTAGAAAAAGACATTATCGACCTTGAACAAAGGATCAGGGCTTTTCGTGAAGGAAAGATACATGATGAAAAATTCAGGAGCCTGCGTCTGGCGCGCGGCATTTACGGTCAGCGGCAGCCCGGTGTGCAAATGGTGCGCATTAAGCTTCCGTTTGGTAAAATAACCTTTAAACAAGTCTTGCGCATTGCGGATATATCCGATGAGTATGCCAGCAGCAACCTGCATTTAACCACGCGCCAGGATATCCAGATACATTATGTTAGCCTTGACCGTACGCCACAGTTGTGGGCCGACCTGGAACAGGATGACATTACGCTGCGTGAAGCTTGTGGCAATACTGTACGAAATGTAACATCCTCTCCCACTGCCGGTATCGACCCTGATGAACCTTTTGATGTTTCGCCCTATGCACAGGCTACTTTTGAATATTTTTTGCGTAACCCGATTTGCCAGGATATGGCCCGCAAGTTTAAGATCGCTTTTTCGTCGAGCGACAAAGACACTGCATTCGCCTATATTCACGATGTTGGCTTGATCCCCAAAATAAATGAAAAAGGCGAACGGGGCTTTAAAGTGGTGCTTGCTGGTGGATTAGGCGCCCAGCCCTTCCTGGCTGTCGCTACCGAGGAATTTTTGCCTGAGGATCAATTGATCCCCTATATCGAGGCGATTATCCGCGTGTTCGATCGCCACGGCGAAAGAAATAACCGTAACAAGGCCCGTTTAAAATATTTGGTTCAAAAGATCGGTTTGGAAGAGGTTTTGCGCCTTGCAGAGCAGGAGAAAAAGGCGCTGAAAGTAAAAACCTACTCCATAAACCGGGACACGATCCCTGCTCCCGCCCTTCCGGGTCAGCAAAGCTTTGTGGAAGTGGTGGTTAGTAACCCCCTGCGATACGAGCAATGGCTGATCACCAACGTTTTTGAGCAAAAGCAAAAAGGCTATTATGGCGTGTATGTTAAAGTTCCGGTTGGTGATATACACACTCCTGTCGCGCGCAAACTGGTTGAAGCCATAAAGCCTTACGTGGCCGACGAAATCAGGATCACCCAAACACAAGGGCTGCTGCTGAAGTTTGTGCGCAAAGAAGCTTTGCCGGCACTTTATAACGCTTTGACTGAGCTTGATTTGTCGGCGCCAGGCCATGACAGCCCTGCGGATGTTACCACTTGCCCCGGCACGGATACCTGTAACCTGGGCATATCCAACAGCATGACTTTGTCTAAAGTACTGGAGGATCTGATCTACAATGAATATGAAGAATTTATATTCAACCGCGAGATAAAAATTAAGATCAGCGGCTGTATGAATTCCTGTGGTCAGCACGGCTTGGCACATATCGGTTTTCACGGCAGCTCCTTAAAGGCGGGAACAAGAGTGTTACCGTCGGTCCAAGTACTTTTAGGTGGTGGGACCGTTGGCAATGGCGTTGGCCGGGCAGCTGAAAAAGTCATTAAAGTTCCGGCTAAACGGGCAACCCATGTATTGAGGGCTGTTTTGGATGATTATAAAACAAATTCGATATCCGAAGAGACTTTTCATGGCTATTACGACAGGAAGGGAAAGGACTATTTCTACCAGTTGTTAAAACCGCTGGCTGATTTGACAACCCTGACTGAAGATGAGTTTGTTGACTGGGGTCACGAGGAAACCTTTGCGACAGCCATTGGCGTGGGTGAGTGCGCGGGCGTAGTTATCGACCTTGTAGCGACTTTGCTTTATGAAGCTGACGAAAAATTCGGATGGGCAAACGAAGCCTTTGCCGAAAGCCGGTGGGCTGACGCGATTTATCATGCATATAACACCTTTATCAGCTCGGCAAAAGCATTGCTGCTGGATAAAAATATCAATAGCAGTACCCAGTCGGGCATTATCCGCGAATTCGACAACCATTACATCAATACAGGCGAGATCAACGTCAACGGCAGCTTCAATGATTTGGTATTGCAGATCAATCAAAACGAGCCTACGAAAGAGTTTGCCGAAAGCTATATCAACCAGGCGGCTGAGTTTTTAACAGCCGTAAAAGCAAAGAGAGAGGAATTGGTACAACAATGATAAATACAGAAAAAAGAATCAGGGAACCTCGTATTACATTACTGGGCGCCGGTCCGGGCGATCCGGAATTGATCACGCTAAAAGGCATTAAAGCATTATCCACCGCTGACGTTGTTTTATACGACGCTTTAGTGAATGAAGAATTACTTACTTACGCGCCGGAAGGCGCAGTAAAAGTTTACGTGGGCAAACGCTCCGGCGATCATACCTATTCCCAGGATGTGGTAAACAAGCTGATGATAGACTATGCTTTAAATTACGGCCACGTGGTACGTTTAAAAGGCGGCGATCCTTTTGTTTTTGGCCGCGGTTTTGAAGAATTGGATTTCGCGGCTTCGTATAGTATACCAACCCAGGTTATTCCGGGTATTTCAAGTTCAATTGGTGTGCCGGGATTGCAAAACATACCTGTGACCCATCGGGGTTTGAGCGAAAGCTTTTGGGTAGTAACAGGAACTACTGCCAGCGGAAAAGTGTCCAAAGATTTGTATGAGGCAGCGCACTCGAAAGCTACCGTTGTGGTATTAATGGGCATCCATAAACTTGCTGAAATTGTTGAAATATTTAAACAGGAAGGCAAAAACAAGCTGCCGGTAGCCGTAATACAAAGCGGTTCGACCGACAACGAAAAAGTAGCCATCGGGGTTGTAGATACGATTGTTGAAGTGGTACAGGAAAGTAAGATCACCTCGCCGGCACTCATGGTATTTGGCGACGTGGTATCGCTGCATCCAAAATTTCAACCTATCAGGGAATTTTATGAAACTATCGCTGCAGAATAACGAGTTGGAAGGGGACGCTGGAAAAGAAACAGGCGGAAATCAATTGTTCCCCGTTTTTTTGAAGCTGAACTATTTGCATACAGTGCTGATTGGTGCCGGTAATGTTGGCCTGGAAAAGCTGACTGCCATCTTAAATAACAGCCCGGATGCGAAAGTAACTGTAATTGCCCTGTCTTTTTTGCCCGAAATACACCTGCTGGCCGCCGAATATAAGGGCATTATTACCCGGCAAAAATCGTTTACAGCAAGTGACCTGGACGATGCGAACATTGTGGTTGCAGCCACCAATGATGCTGAGTTGAATGCCTATATCAGGGAGTCGGCACATGAACGCCGCTTACTAATCAATGTAGCGGACAAACCCGACCTGTGCGATTTTTATTTAGGCTCGATCGTGCAAAAAGGGGACCTGAAAATTGCCATTTCAACTAATGGTAAATCGCCCACAGTCGCCAAAAGATTAAAAGAGGTTTTAAATGAAGCATTGCCTGCGGAAATTGACACTACATTACAGCAACTGAGCCAGGTTCGTGATTCGCTGAAGGGTGATTTCACGGAAAAAGTAAAAACATTAAACGAGATCACCGCTGTGCTGGTTGGTGAGAAAGGAATTAAAGATAAAAGCGGCGTGAGCTAAACGCCGCACCAATATTTTATACCATGTTTGATTTATCAGAAAAATTAAAACAGCAAACCAGGGGGTTAGAGCCCGTTGAAGCATTAACTTTTTTGGCGGATTCGTTTCCCGGTAAAATTATATTTTCAACCAGCTTTGGATGGGAAGACCAGGTAATTACACATATGATATTTGATAGCAACCTGCCGATAAAGGTATTTACCCTGGAGACGGGGCGGTTATTTCCCGAAACTTATTATGTCTGGAACCGCACCATGGAAATTTACGGCCAGCCGATTCATGCATACTATCCGCGGCAGGATCTGTTGGAGCAAATGGTGACCAAAAAGGGGCCGAACAGTTTTTATGAATCGGTTGACAACCGTAAGGAGTGCTGTAATATCCGGAAGGTTGAGCCTTTAAAACGCGCTTTAGCCGGCAATAATGTATGGATAACCGGCATCCGGGCCGAACAATCGCCCAACCGGCAGCACATGGATAACATTGAGTGGGATGAGGTTAACAACCTGGTTAAATTTCACCCCATTTACAACTGGCATATCGACCAGGTAAAAGATTATATCAAGCTTTATAACATCCCCTACAATACGTTGCATGATCGCGGTTTCCCGAGCATCGGTTGTGCCCCTTGTACCCGCGCGGTACAACCCGGTGAAGATTTCAGAGCCGGCCGCTGGTGGTGGGAAGATCAATCCAAAAAGGAATGCGGTTTACATGAAACGCATTTGGAGAAGGCTGAGGTTAGTTAATTAGAGATTAGTTAATCAGAGGTTAGTTAATCAAATTTAAACTAATCTCTAATCACTAATCTCCAGTCTCTAATCTCTAATTCACTGAAACTCCGGCTTCAGCAAGGCCTTTTCTGCTGCCCTGAATTTCATCACTTTAGGCTCCGAAACACTTTGTATGTAACCCTGGTTGGGATGCAGGCGATAATATCCCTGGTGATATTTTTCGGCAGGGTAAAACACCTTAAATGGAACTACCTGCGTAACTATAGCGGCGGAGTAGTGTTTAGATTCGTTGATCTTTTTGATGGTCGCTATTAAAATATCTTTTTCCTCTGGCGTACGGTAAAACGCTATGGAACGGTAGTCGGTACCTTCGTCCGGTCCCTGGTAGTTCAGCTCGGTAGGGTTGTGCGCAAAAAAGAAGGCGTTTGCCAATGCGGCAAAGCTGATCACTTTCGGATCATAATAAACCTGGACACATTCGGCATGATTGTTTTTATCCTCACGGTTATTGCCCAGATCCTCGTAAGTTGGATTTTTTTGCGTTCCACCAGAATAGCCGGAAACCACCTTATCGACGCCCTTTAATTCCGACATCGCCTCGCTCATACTCCAAAAGCAGCCGCCGCCAAATGTCGCGACAGCTTCGCCCGGTTTTGGGGTTGGTAATGATGCCATACCTTCATCCTGTCCCATTGCGCACCCGGCAAAAAATAAGCTGCAGGCGGCATATAAAATCAATCTTTTCATGTTTTATTTAAGTTAATTATCAAATATACGTTAGTTTTCAGCGGTCGGTTGGTCATGGTGAAGTAAGTAAATACGTCAACCGGCCCGGCGCTTTTAGCATTATGTCGCAAAATGCTTTTAATCCTTACAAACTGTTTTGATTATTTAACTCCTGAATGAACAGAACGCTTAACCAGATCGAGTATCTGGCTTAGTCCATTCGTTTTTATTTCGAAAGCGGTACTCAGCAGCATTCCTATTTTACCCGGCGGCATACCTCTGCCATGAAGCCATTCCAGGTAATACACCGGCAGATCGCAAATCAATGTGCCTTTATATTTGCCAAAAGGCATTTTGGTGTGAACCACCTGTTTCAGTATCTCAGGGTCGGGTTGAACGTTTTCCACTGCACAAATATAGACGCTTTGCCGCCAATCGTGGCGGCTATATTTTCAGTTAAAACTATTCAAACACAAACCGGCAATTTCCGTTATCTTTTTTTACCTGTATATTATCTTTATGAGAATCAATTTCGAAACAACGGTGACCGGCACAGAAGGCCCAATCGACGGGATAGTGCGGCAAATGAATGACGATGCAAGCGCCTGGGAGTTTAGATCTATCGACGGAACCGTATATTTGGCGCTGGTGCGGGATGGTGAAGGAAACTGGATGCGTGCGGATGGAACTGAACCATATTTGTCCAGCTGGACAGAGGAACTGGTAAAAAAAATTGTTACCCACCTTTAATATCGAAATGGAAAAACGGGAGATCGGCGCCTCAGGCATAAAGGTCACTCCTTTTTGTCTTGGCGGGAATGTTTTTGGTTGGACGGCCGACGAAAAGCAGTCATTTGCTGTATTGGATGCCTTTGTTGATGCGGGACTGGAATTTATCGATACCGCCGATGTGTATTCAACCTGGGGACCCGGTCATAAAGGCGGCGAATCGGAAACGGTAATTGGTAATTGGTTGAAACGTTCAGGTAAACGCGACAAAGTGATCATCGCCACAAAAGTGGGCAAACCTATGGGCGAAGGAAAAAAAGGCCTCTCACGAAAATATATCACACAAGCGGTTGAGGATTCACTAAAACGGTTGCAGACTGATTATATCGATCTTTATCAATCGCACGAAGACGATATGAATACACCGTTATTGGAGACCATGGGAACTTTTACAGACCTGGTGAAACAAGGCAAGGTGAGAGCAATCGGAGCGTCAAACTATAGCGGCGCCCGCCTGCGCGAAGCATTAGCGGTTAGTACTGAACATAATCTTGAATCATACCAATGCCTTCAACCGGAATACAACCTTTATGCAAGGGAGCGGTATGAAAAGGAGCTTGAGCCTATTTGCAGAGAAAAAAACATTGGGGTGATCAGCTATTATTCATTGGCAAGTGGATTTTTAACCGGTAAATACCGCTCGGAGCATGACCTTTCGCAAAGCGCCCGCGGGGCAGGCGTTAAAAAGTTTTTAAACCCGCGTGGCTATAAAATTTTAGCGGCATTGGACAAAGTGGCTGCTGAACACCAGGTGACCCAGGCTGCGGCAGGTCTTGCCTGGATCATGGCCCGCCCCGGCATCACCGCCCCTATTGTCAGTGCGACAAGCGTAAAACAACTGCATGAGTTGATCAAATCCATCGAATTAAACTTAACTGCGCATGATATCGACCAACTGAACAGTGCCAGCAAATATTAAAGGCGTACACCGTATTTACCATTCATAACCAAAATCTATGTAATCATAAAAATCACTAAAAATCTGTGATAAAAAAAGGCCGCCTTACGGCAGCCCCCTTTTCACTATATATATTAATCGACAATCCAATTAAAACTTCGACTTGTTTTGGCCGTCGAACCGGTCGTGGCGGCCGTTCTGATCATTTCGGCCATTTTGGCCCCAATTTTGCCCGTTGCGCTGGTTGCTAAAGCCTTCGCCCCTGTAGGCATTCCGCTGTGCATCCCGGCCTCTAAACTCCTGGCCGCGGTTTTCAAACCGGCCGCCGTTATCGCGGTATTGTGGCTGCGGCCTGTTGTAGTTGTCCCGGCCGGCTTCAAAGCGATGATCATTGTCCCGGTTATATGGCCGGTATTCATCCCTCCGGTCGCGGTCAAAACGCCTGTCGCCATCCCTATCGGCATACCCTCCGTCGTAGCGGTAGTGGCCGCGGTCCCAGTTCTCAAACCTGTTGCCATTATACCTGCCTCTGTAAAAATCGTCGTGCAGATAAGGGCGGAAGGCTCTTACTTCGAACCTCCGGGCATTTCTCCAGTCGTAATTCGCATATTGACCGGGAAGGTATGCTGAGGATATCCATTCGCTGCCGTCAAAATAAAAGTAACATTGATCGGTGACGTCGTAATAAACCCCCAAGTCGGGCAGATAATAATAATCATCGTCGCCGTCGCCATAAGCCGGGGTGGCGGGAACTGCAGGCTGGTTATAGATGACCGGCTGCGCACGCAAGCCCAAATTTACTCCAACCCTGATCTGCGCATTGGCAGTATTATATAATAAACCACCGAATGCTATTGCTGATAATACAAGTAACTTTTTCATCTTTTTAGTTTTTATTTTGATCCCTTAACCAGCAGTTTTTTGTTTGTTTAATCGCTGGCGCCAGTTTCATTTTTTATATAACTATGACTATTGAAAAAGTTGATGGTTTAACGTAGCTTGCCTATTATTTTATGTAACTGAAATAATACAGAATTAAATTCTATATTATTACATGAATTTGAAATTTAATTTTTAAGCCAATGCTCGTTTGTACTTGCGCGATATCTATGGAAAGCGGGCGCCATGAGGTTTGAGACTTTTCCTTGAAGATACCCCCTTGAGAGCTGGATTGCATCTCCATTGCAAACATATTACAAGTACCTCCTCAAACAATCCCTCACCTGCCCTAAATATCCTATCCCAAACAAGTTCAAATGCACCAGCAAGGGGTATAGATTCCAAAGATCGACTCTTCCCTCCCATCCTTTTGCCATCGGCAAACTTTCATGATAGGCCTTATAAAACTCGTCGGAAAAGCCGCTAAACAGGGTAGTCATCGCCAGATCAAATTCGCGGTGGCCGAAACTTACGGCCGGGTCTATTAAATATGGGCGTTCGTCATGGTCAACTAAATAATTTCCGTTCCACAAGTCGCCGTGAATTAAGGACGGGGTCTCCTCATCAAATAAGCCCGGCAGGTTTTTGTAAAGCTGATCAAATGCCGCTCCATCCCGGTGGCTTAATAAGCGTTTATTAATGGCCATTGCTACCATCGGCTGCAGCCGCTCTTCAATAAAAAACGCTGACCAGGTGTCATGTCGCCAGTTGCGTTGCAGCAGCGATCCCATATAGTTGTCATGGTTTAAGCCAAAGTTAGCAGCGCTGTTTTTGTGCATTTGCGCAAGGTTTATGCCTAATTCTTCTGACGCTTTGGCTGTCGGCCTGCGGGTGACTATCCATTCCATTAACAAAAAGCTTTCATCATCAGCGTCGCCGCACAAAATTACCCGGGGCACCCTAACGGAACTGCTCTGCCCGAGTAATTTAAGCCCTGCCGCTTCCGTTTCAAACATTTTCGGAAATTTCGAGCGGCTGTTTATCTTAATAAAATAGTTACAATTTTCCGTTTCAAGGCAGTAGGCCCCGTTGATGCTGCCACCGCCAACCGGCCTGATGTTTAATAGTTCAACGCCCGTCGTCTGTTGCACCTGTTCAACAATCTCCCTTTTAACCATCATAAATAAATTTTGAATATTCCTTTCTAATCACAATACTATCGTTAAATTAGTGAACCAATATATCTTAAAACACAATTATTAAATGGAAAATGCAATCCCCACCCCCGCACAACCTGCCGAATATTGTGCAGCTTGTGCCACACAGGTTTTAAACGACGATGCTTTTTGTACCAATTGTGGCTACCCGCTCAAAGGTACCGAAAAGGATCAGCGCTATTTTATTGCCGAACGCAGTAACGCGATGATCGACATGTCCGAATACAACAATAAGATCAGAAAAGCCGGTAATTCGCTCTACTATTTATCGGGCGTATTTGTTTTGATCGCCCTGATTAGTTTTTTTAAGAACCAGGATGATCCGGGAGTGCTGGGTATTGTTGTTCCACTGGTTATTTTGGCCGCATTATTTTTGGTACTGGGGTCCTACAGCCGCAAAAAACCCCTGGCTTGCCTGGTTTCCGGTTTGTGCCTCTACATCATCGTACAAGTATTGCTCGCTGTTAGCAACCCTATCAACATGGCTAGCGGCATCATCTGGAAAATCGCGATTATCGTATACATGATAAATGGTATCCGGTCGGCTGTTGAATTGGAGAAATTAAAGAAAGAACATAATATCGGGTGATTTGATCACGGATAACGCTGATATCGCCGAAAAAAAGCCATGCGACCAATGTGGCAGCTTAATCGCTTTAAATACTCGGTTCTGTAATAGCTGCGGCACCAGGCAGCGTGACAGTGTTGAAGCCATTGTCGAAAACAAATGGCTGCGCATCAAGCAATCGGGGCTGTTTTATGCCATTACCATCGTTTTATGCGCATCGTGCAACTTTATCGATGCTTTCCAAACCCTTGGATGGCTGTTATTTTTTGTGGTCGCTTTAGCAATCATTTCCGTTAGCTTTTTTGCGTTTAACTGGGCCGAAAATAAAAGGCTGCTTCAGTGGGGCGATTTTTCCTTCCAAAAGCTTTGCGCCTATTGTGCGCTGGCCGTGGCCGGTTCCGTTTTCGTTCATTATTCCGTGGGCTGGCTAAACGTTACCATGTATTCGCGCCAGCAGGAAAACTGGACATTTTTAAAAGGCAATATTATAGGCGAGTGCCTGCTGGTTTTCTTTACTGCCGTTACCCCCGCATTATTTGAAGAGCTTGGTTTCAGGGGCTATTTGCTTCAAAACCTTTTAAAGGTAGCTGATGTGCCGCAGGCCCTGTTCATCACCTCGTTTTTGTTTGCCATCATCCACATGAGCTTTGTTTCGTTGTTTTGGCTGATACCGTTTGCATTGCTGCTGGGCGCCGTAAGGATTAAAGAAGGCACCCTGTGGTACGGCGTGTTTATGCACTTTTGTTTTAATTTTACAGCATGCATGTTTATGCTGTCGGGCTTGTAAAATGAGGCTGAACGAAAATTATGGAAACAAATAATATTGTTTGGAAAGAAGGCCGGTACTTTGTTGCCCAATGTCTGAATTTGAACGTTTCTCGTTTCGGCAATACAAAGGAAGAGGCGCTTGCTAATTTATGATAAGCAGTTGAGCTTTATTTTGAACGGTAATTGTGCCAAACAATTCATTCTAAGTAGAGTTTACTGGTTTGGTGAAAACTCCTCTATTATTTTTATCGAATATCTGCCGTTCGAGGAGTTATAGATGATATAAACCTGGCCGAATGTGACGATTAATTTGCCGCACCAGGTAATTTGATCTTTTATAAGGACTGAGAATTTTATTTTAGCACCCTCTACTGCGTAATTTGGCGCCAGAGCTGTTAAAGGTTTTCTACCTGGTAATGTCCGATGACTTTCGATTGTAAGTTCTCCAATATTTTTTGCGTCCAAATTCCCTTTTTTGTTGGTTCTATAAGGCAAAAAAATATCCATACCTTCATACGAACTATTTTTGAGCGGGCAGCGGATTCTGCCAATAGACGGATTGCGACCTTCAATGAAATTGGAATCTAAACCAGAATATGCCTGTTCAGAGGAGATCTCTGTGACATTTCCCGATTTCACTCTTTTGTATTGAGCCGATAACGACTGACTAAAAAAAATCGCTCCAAAAATAAATGGCAACAAGTATTTCAATTTCATTCCGATTGATTTAGGCTATCAAAATCTAAATTTAGCAATTCTTTATCCTTGTTACAAAAATACCTTAAAATGAAATACAAGTTCTGTGAAGTATGAACTATAGGCAATCGGTGAAATCAATCCTCAATCGGTGAAATCCCAAGCAAAAAACGTACTTTTGCGCTTTGATGGAACACATTCGTAATTTTTGCATTATAGCACATATCGACCACGGTAAAAGTACCCTTGCCGACCGGTTGCTTGAATATACCCACACCATAACCCAGCGCGAATCGCAGGCCCAGTTGCTTGACGATATGGATCTGGAGCGGGAACGCGGCATCACCATAAAAAGCCATGCCATACAGATGGATTATGAGCTGGACGGCCAAAAGTATATCCTCAACCTGATCGATACGCCCGGGCACGTGGATTTTTCGTACGAAGTGTCCCGATCCATTGCCGCCTGCGAAGGCGCTTTGCTTATCGTTGATGCCGCACAGGGTATACAGGCGCAAACCATCAGCAACCTGTACCTGGCTTTGGAGAATGACCTGGAGATCATCCCTATCCTTAATAAGATGGACCTGCCCGGCGCTATGCCCGAGGAAGTTAAAGACCAGATCGTGGAGCTGATCGGCTGCAAGCGCGAAGAAATCCTGGCGGCATCCGGCAAAACCGGGATGGGCGTACATGAAATTTTGCGGGCGATTGTTGAACGCATCCCCCCTCCTGTCGGCGAACCGGCTGCGCCGCTGCAGGCTTTGATATTTGATTCCGTTTTTAACTCTTTCCGCGGTATCGTCGCTTATTTTAAAGTAGTGAACGGCGAGATCCGAAAAGGTGATAAGGTAAAGTTCTTCGCTACTGAAAAGCAGTATAACGCAGACGAGGTTGGTACGCTGAAGTTAAAACAATCCCCGAGGGATGTCATTAAAACCGGTGACGTAGGTTATATCATATCCGGCATTAAAGAAGCGCGCGAAGTAAAAGTTGGTGATACTATCACCCATGTAGACCGCCCCTGCGAATCCGGCATACAAGGCTTTGAGGAAGTTAAGCCGATGGTATTTGCCGGTATTTACCCGGTGGATACCGAGGATTACGAAGAACTGCGCGACTCGATGGGCAAGTTGCAGCTGAATGATGCCGCGCTGGTTTTTGAACCGGAATCATCGGCAGCCTTAGGTTTTGGTTTCCGCTGCGGGTTTTTGGGGATGTTGCACATGGAGATCATCCAGGAACGCCTGGAACGCGAGTTTGATATGACGGTGATCACCACCGTACCCAACGTATCGTACATTGCTTATACCACCAAAGGCGCACCGATCACAGTGAATAACCCGTCCGACCTGCCAGACCCAAGCAAAATAGATTATGTTGAAGAGCCGTATATCAAGGCAGTGATCATTACCAAATCCGAATTTGTTGGCCCGGTAATGTCGCTGTGTATACAAAAGCGCGGATTTATTAAAAACCAGTCGTATTTAACATCTGACCGCGTTGAGCTGATCTTCGAGATGCCGATGGGCGAGATCGTTTTTGATTTTTACGATAAGCTGAAAACCATTTCCAAGGGATATGCATCGTTTGATTATCACCAGATAGGCTACCGGCAGTCGGATTTAGTTAGATTAGACATCCGCCTCAACAGCGAGCCGGTGGATGCACTGTCGTCCCTGATCTTCCGCGGCAACTCCTACGATTTCGGCAAAAAGATATGCGAAAAGCTGAAGGAGCTTTTGCCCCGCCAGCAATTTGAAATTATTATACAGGCCTCTATCGGCGCCAAGATCATCGCCCGCGAAACCGTAAAGGCGTTAAGAAAAGACGTTACTGCCAAATGTTATGGTGGTGATATATCCCGTAAGCGCAAGCTGCTGGAAAAACAGAAAAAAGGCAAAAAACGCATGCGGCAGGTAGGTAATGTGGAGATACCGCAGAGTGCGTTTATGGCGGTGCTGAAATTGGATTAAACCCGACCCCCTAACCCCCAAAAGGGGGAACCATGACGGGTAGGTATTTAATGTCAATAATCAAACGGTAATAAACTATTTATAAAAACAAACCGGCGCCTCAAGGCCTCGGGATTAAGTCCCCCCTTTAGGGGGTTAGGGGGTTTGGGTTATGCAGTTACTCGACGGAAAATACGTCTCGGAAAAAATTAAAACTGAAATAGCAGAAGATGCAGCTAAAGTGTTGGCTTCACGCGGCCGCAAACCTCATTTGGTGGCTGTGTTGGTTGGCCATGATGGCGGCAGCGAAACCTATGTTGCCAGTAAAATGAGAAATTGCGAGGCCGTTGGGTTTAAGTCTTCTTTGGTTAGATATGAAAATGACGTAACTGAAGAAGAATTATTGATTAAAATTGTTGAATTGAATGCTGACGAAGACATCGACGGCATCATCGTTCAGCTACCCCTGCCCAAACACATCGACCCGGAAAAAGTCACCGAAAAGATAGACCACCGCAAAGATGTGGACGGCTTCCACCCTATTAACCTGGGGCGTATGCAGCGTAATCTGCCATCATTTATCCCGGCAACACCTTACGGCATCACCCTGATGCTGAAGGAATACAACATCGAAACATCCGGCAAGCATTGTGTGGTAGTTGGCCGCAGCAATATCGTCGGCTCCCCGATGAGCATCCTGATGGCGCGTAATACTTACCCGGGCAACTGCACGGTTACAGTTTGCCATAGCCGCACCCCGGATATTAAGAAATTCACGCTGGATGCTGATATCCTGATCGTCGCCATAGGAAAAAAGAATTTTATTACCGCCGATATGGTAAAAGACGGTGTGGTAGTGATCGACGTCGGCATGAACCGCGAAACTTCCACCCTAACCAAATCAGGCTATAAGCTTTGGGGAGATGTGGATTTTGAAGGGGTATCGCAAAAAGCTTCATGGATAACACCGGTACCGGGGGGGGTGGGTTTGATGACGATTATCGGTTTGTTAAAAAACACGCTTGCCTCAGCCAATAAGGAAGTGTATAGGTAACCCAGGTTGCCAGTTCATAAGGGCTGCATCCGTATCCGGCTTATTGACAGTGAGATAATAACAACAGCGACAATATCTGCTCTATATTTTCTGTGCTTTTAAACTAAGGTCCATGCTTACAGCACGATTTGTGATAGCGCCGATTGAGACATAATCGACACCGGTACGGGCATATCAATAATGTTATCGAGATTGATACCGCCCGACGCCTCGGTCTCGTACTTACCGCCAATCAGCTCAATTGCTTCTTCCAATAGTTCCGGCGAGGAGTTATCGATCATGATACGGTATACATTGCCCACAGCAAGTACACGGCGCACATCATCAAGGTTACGGGTCTCAATCTCTATTTTCAGGTTGAGGTTGTTGGCCGCAAGGTACTCGTTGGTTTTCTGTATGGCCTGTTCTATACCGCCGCAAAAATCGATATGATTGTCCTTCAGCATGATCATATCGTACAAGCCCATGCGAAGGTTGTAACCGCCGCCAATGCGCACTGCCTGCTTTTCGTATTCGCGGAACAGCGGCGTGGTTTTGCGGGTATCGAGTATTTTGGTTTTGTAGCCTTTTATTTTATCGGCGTACTTATTGGTAAGTGTTGCGATGCCGCTCATGCGCTGCATGCAGTTAAGCACCAGCCTTTCTGCTTTTAATATGGTATGCACGCTGGCTTCAACGGTAAAGGCGGTTTCGCCGTTATTTACAGCATCGCCATCCTTTTTATAGAAGGTGAATTTTGCATCTTCTTCCTGGTGATGAAAAATATCCTGCGCCAGCTGCATGCCTGCCAGTATGCCATCTTCCTTTATTTTAAGTACCGCTTTACCTTTCGCATCGGCTGGTATGGATGCCAGTGTAGAATAATCTCCGCTGCCCACGTCTTCGAGAAATGCTGCGGCAATGAATTCTTGTGTTGTCAAACGCTCTGTATTTTTGGACGGAAAATTAAGTAAATACTACCAACTTAACGATAACAATTTGGTTAGTTGATTAGGTTGGATCAGGTTGATGAAGTTATACGTCAAATACCTTATCCAACTTAATCTAACTCAATCAACCATTCAACATCTCCACCGGCACCCTAAAATTCGTCCCCTCATCGCTCCAAACCATCGACGTAATGCGCCACAGGTCGTCTACCTGGATAAATTGGATGTAGTTAACCCCTTTGGGGATGTTATCAGTTTCGTGGTAGGCAAAGCTGTATTCATAAACACTGGTACGCTGGGCAACCCTGCCAAAAATATCCGTTTTTGAATAAAGCTCGCGCTGCATAAATTGAGTTAGTTGCCCCTCGCCGATCTGATCTTCCAGCGCCCTGACAAATGACTCCACAGAATAAGTGACCGGTTTGCCAAAGCTCATGTTGATCAGCAGCCCGTCTTCATAAAAAAGTTCCCGCACGGTGTCCAGGTCCGGCAACTCCCCATCCATAAAGCTTAACGATTCGTAAAAATCTTCGGTGACGTAATCTATCTGCCTTGTATTCATGTATTAAAACCTTGTTTTATCCGCTCGAAAAACGAGTAAACGCCCACATAAATATCCCGGCCCTCAATTTTTACCGGGAAGGTGTCAATATAATCATTTTGTCCCTCACTGCCCTTCCCCGTTTGCAAATCGTAGGAATAACGGTGAACCGGGCAAACCAGTTTCCCGTTGTTGCACCAGCCATAACCCAAATTACCGCCGGCATGCGGGCAGTACAAGCCAAAAGCAAACACCCTGCCCTCATGGCTTACCAGGCATATTTTTTTATTGCCAGCATTAACCTGTTTAACAAAAGGTTGGCCCGTGTATTCAACTCCGGCGATTTTATGCCATTTCATTTTCGAATTTCGGATGTTCGATGTCGGATTTACGCAAAGCGATAACATTCGTGAAAATTTGCCTTAGTTCGTGAAATTCGCGCCAATTAGATTCGTGACAATTCGCCTTCATTCGTGAAAATTCGAGTCAATAAATTGTGTTAATTAGAAATCAATCTTCAAATTCATGATCGACGGGTTTTTGATCACGTCATCCATATTGGTAACCAGCGTTACACGTTTCCGGTCGGCTGAGACGATGACATTCGGATTATTGATCTTTTTGATAGGTTTGGCAAAGTTAAGCACCAACTTATAAGGAGTTTCGATCAGCATGGCCTTGGCCATGGCAAACGCCGACTGCGTTTTCTTTAAAAAAGCCGCGAATTTTGCCTTATCAATGATGCGGTAAAATTTATGAGGTGTGATCTCGTACGAGTAGTAATCCTCGCCCGCTATAAGTGGTTGTGCATCAAAACCGGTGTGCTGTTTGGTGTCCGTAACTGCTTTTAATTGCCTGTCGAGTGATATTTTGGACAGATGCTGCAAATAATACTGCAGGTCGGCGATATCTTTAGCGTTGTGGGTAATGCCCACCTTCATCACGCTTTTTTTCAGGTTCATCTTTACCGACAGGTTGCTTGACTTTGCCATGTCGGCTTCATCTTTGCTCATTTTTTGCTGGGTGCTGTCGGGAAGAGCGGCGTAAAAGTTAAGAGCCGTATCCTTTACCATCGAAAACTGCGGCGTTTCCTTTACCGAATCAGGCATCAGGTTCATTAAAACGGAAATGGCGCTGCTCATGTCAAAAGTATACGCCACATTACACGCGCCATTGGGTTTAAAATCGTAGCGCTCCTCAATATCAAAGCAGGAAGAAAGCCCAAGCAATACGAAAAACAGTATCGGGTACCAGCGCCTTTTCATTATGCGAAATTTGAGGTAAGTATAATAAAAAAAAGCTGAAAGCTGAAAGCGAAAGAGTTGGTGGGCAGCAAAAATCATCCATGGGTCAGCTTTCTGCTTTGAGCTTTAAGCTTTCCGCTCAAAAAAGTATCTTTGCCGCTCAAATGGCACACGTAATCCCGGAAGATGGCACGCTGCTTCCTTTAATGGAAGAATTTTACACGATACAGGGCGAGGGATTCAATACCGGGAAAGCCGCTTACTTTATTCGCCTGGGCGGCTGCGACGTCGGTTGCCATTGGTGCGATGTAAAGGAAAGCTGGGATGCTGAACTGCATGCGCTCACCGTTGCCGACCAGATTGTGGAGAATGCCGCTAAATATCCTTCAAAGGCTGTCGTAGTGACCGGCGGCGAGCCGCTTATTTATAACCTGGACTACTTAACTGCAGCGCTGAAAAGCAAAGGGATCAAAACCTTTATTGAGACATCCGGCGCTTATCCCCTCTCAGGCCAATGGGACTGGATATGCCTGTCGCCAAAAAAATTTAAGGCGCCGGTTAAACAAGTCGCTGAAAAGGCGGACGAACTAAAGGTAATCGTGTTTAACAAATCCGATTTTGCTTTTGCGGAGGAGAACGCCAGGCTGGTATCGCCGGGCTGCAAGTTGTATTTACAGCCCGAATGGTCCAAACGAAACGAAATGACGCCGCTGATTGTGGACTACGTGATGAATAATCCGCAGTGGGAAATCTCTCTACAAACACACAAATATTTAAATATTCCCTAATATTCGTATCTTAGGACAAGATATTGGTAATTTAAGGAATGAGAGGTCTGTTCTTCATTTGTGTTCTATTTTTAGCGCCTGTTCTGCTTTTCGCCCAGGAACGCCAATACTCCACCACCAATAAACAGGCGATCAAATATTTCTCGCTGGCAAATCAAAGTCTTGATGAAAATTTGAACGACCAGGCCCTGACACAGCTGCAACAGGCGCTGCATGCTGACAGTAACTTTTTTGAGGCCCATGGCCTGCTCGCCGATCTGTACCGGCAAATGCGGCAGCATAAGGAAGCCGTTGAACAATACGAAAAGGCGATGGCATTGAACCCGGAATACAGCCATGCCGCATACCTTAGAGTTGGCGACGAAGAAGTACACCTGGCCAGCTATGAAAATGCTAAACGCCATATTGAAAAGTTTTTGACCTACCAGGATATCAGCCCGCAGCAAACCCTTCAGGCTAAAAAATTACTGGCGGACTGTGATTTTAGTTTAGAAGCATTAAAACATCCGGTTGCCTTTAAGCCCGTTAACATGGGGCCGGCCATTAATACAGCCGACGATGAATACCTGCCTGTTGCCACGGCCGATGAAAGCGAACTGATATTCACCCGTAAAATTGCCAACAACGAGGATTTTTATAAAAGTTTAAAGGCCAATGGTGAATGGCAGCCGGCCACTTACCTGAGCAATAATATCAACACGCCTGAGTACAACGAGGGGGCGCAATCTATCACCCAGGATGGCAAATACCTGTTTTTTACCGGATGTAACCGGCCCGATGGCCTGGGCAGGTGTGATATTTATGTAGCCGCAAAAAAAGGCGATGACTGGGCCAAACCTTTTGACCTGGCCCCTCCGGTAAATACACCTGGTTGGGAATCGCAGCCTTCCATCAGCTCGGACGGACGGACATTGTATTTTACAAGCAATCGAAAAGGCGGCTATGGCGGTTACGATATCTGGAAATCGGAGCTAACGGACAAAGGCTGGGGCAACCCCATAAATCTCGGCCCCAATATTAATACGGCATTTGACGAACAGTCGGCGTTTATCCATCCCGACGATAGCACTTTATACTTTTGTTCGAACGGGTGGCCCGGGCTGGGCGGAATGGACTTATTTGTAAGCCGTTTAGGGAAAGACGGGCAATGGGGAAAACCTGTAAACATGGGCTACCCCATCAATACCAATGGTGATGAGAATGGTTTAACCCTGACCGCCGAGGGCAGCCACGCGTTTTATTCGTCAAATAATCTTAATGGTTACGGCGGTTTTGACATCTACACGTTCGAATTACCCGAAAATCTCAGGCCGCGCCTGGTTACCTATGTAAAAGGGACCGTGAGCGATGCCAAAACCAAAGCTCCGCTGGAAGCTGCGGTTGAGATCATCGATCTGCAAAAGAATGAGCCCATTTATGAAGACTACAGCGACCCGCAGGAGGGGACATTTCTGGCAACCCTTACCACGGGTAAAAACTATGGCTTAAATATTTCCAAAGCAGGATATTTGTTTTACTCACAAAATTTTTCGCTGGTTGGGCATGAACCAAAAAATCCGTTTATCATATCGGTATTGCTGCAACCGATAGAGATCGGCAGCAAGGTTATTCTTAATAACATATTTTTCGATACCAATAAGTTTGATTTGAAACCGGAATCATTAGCAGAGCTGCAAAAGCTGGTTGATTTTTTGACGGTTAACCCGGGCCTGAAAATCGAGATCTCCGGCCATACCGATAATGTCGGCAACGACCAGCTGAACCAAACATTATCTGAAAATCGCGCCAAGGCCGTCTATCAATACCTGGTTGACAATAAAATAGACCCGGGCAGGCTGCAATACAAAGGGTATGGTAAAACCCAGCCTATCGCCGCAAACGACACCGACGAAGGCCGCGCCAAAAACCGCAGGACCGAGTTTAAGATTGTTGCTAAGTAGTGATTAGAGGTTGGAGATTAGAGATTAGTTTTTTAGTGCTTATTTGGCGACTATAGCGAATTATAACTCCTCACTCATGAACAGGTTGGCGCCCATCTTTATTATCGTTTGCATTTTATCCTGCTCCCCGGTTTATAAAACCATGCATGCCGGCAGGCCATGGCAAAATAAAATACAAGCCATTCCAGGCAAGATTGAGTGTGAGCTATATAACGAGGGTGGCGAGGGCATCGCCTATCACGACACGGACAGCATCAATAACGGCAGTGGCAAACTAAACCCCGCCAATGGCACTTATCTAAACGAATTCAGGATGAAGGAAGGTGTTGACATCAGCTATATCAAACCACACGGAATCGATGACAACCCCTATAACCGCGTTCCCCGCGATATGGGGCAATTGTATGTGGGATGGACAAAGCCCGGCGAATGGATAAACTACACGGTACGGGTTCAACAAACAGCCGCATATAAAGTTGGTTTAATGTACACCGCTAATGGTGATGGGGCAATCTCGCTGGATTTGGACGGAAAAGCCATTACAGGCTCCTTAAAAATAACTTCAACCCACGATGACCGTGATACCGTTGCCTGGCGGCAATGGCACCATTGGAATAAGTCGGATTCATTAACATCTATTGTTTTAAAAAAAGGAATACATGTCCTAACGCTGCACGTTGTTGCCAACGGTAATATGAATTTTGATTACCAGGAGTTTCGATAAACCTTCTTTAAAACGAAGAAGACTTGCCAAGTTTCAAAAACTTCGCAAGCCTCCCTTATCTCTTCATCTGCACATCTGAAATCTGCACATCAAAAAATCAATTCCCCATTTCCGACAGGAACTTGATCCGCATCAGTTGCACTTCTTCCAGCGTGTATTCATCCGCGCCAAGTTCGCCTAAAGCGTCTTCGATGGAATCGGTCTCGGCGGTCTTAAAGTAGTCGTAAATCTCGTCCTGCTTGTCCTCATCAATTACTTCGTCAATGTAATAGCCCAGGTTAAGTTTGGTACCGGAGTTTACTATGGTTTCAATTTCCTTTAAAATTTCGTCATAGCTAAGCCCTTTTGAACGTGCGATATCGTCCAGGTTGATGTGACGGTCGATATTTTGGATAATGAATACCTTATTCGCCGACTTATTGGCCGCGCTCTTGATCACCATATCAATCGGCCGGTCTATTTCGTTATCCTCCACATATTTCTGGATCAGATCGGTAAACGGTTTACCGAACTTCATGGCCTTGCCTGCTCCTACGCCTGAAATTTGCTTTAACTCTTCGTTGGTGATAGGATAATGGATACACATTTCCTCCAGCGAAGGGTCCTGGAAAATAACAAACGGCGGTAGCCCTTTTTGCTTTGCCAGCTTTTTGCGCAGGTCCTTCAGCATCTGCAGCAACTCGGTATCCAGCGCGCTGCCGCCTGTTTTAGGCCCGTCTTCCGAATCATCGTCATCGGTAGCCTCCATTGGCCGGTTAACAATAAACCGGATGCTGTACGGGTTATCAATAAACGACTGGCCGGTTTTGGTTAAACGCAGTAAGCCGTACTGGTCAATATCTTTCGACAGGAAGTTGTTCAACAGCGCCTGCCTCAATATCGAGTTCCATAAGTTGCGGCCATCTTCTTTGCCCGATCCATAATAATCCAGCAGGTCGTGCTCGTAGTTCTTTATCTGGGCGTTGTCTTCACCTATCAGGATGTTAATGATATGTGCATCGTCAAACTTCTCGCCGATCTGTTTGATCAGGCTAAGCGCCCTGTGCAGGTGTACCTCGCCGTCAAAATGCTCCTTGTGCGCGCAGCAGTTATCGCACATGTTGTTACAGCCTGCCTCGTTAAAGTTTTCGCCGAAATAATGCAGCAATTGTTTACGCCGGCATACCGATGATTCGGCATAGTCGATAACTTCTTTTAGTATCTGGGTACCTATTTCGCGCTCCGAAACAGGCTTGTCCTTCATAAACTTTTGCAGCTTGTCAATGTCCTTCTCAGAGTAGAATGCAACGCAAACACCTTCGCCCCCATCCCGTCCCGCGCGACCGGTTTCCTGGTAATAGCCTTCCATGCTCTTGGGCACATCGTGATGGATCACGTAACGCACATCGGGTTTATCAATGCCCATGCCGAATGCGATGGTGGCGACAATCACCTCCACATCTTCCATCAAAAATTTATCCTGTGTATCAGCCCTCACCTTCGGATCCAGGCCCGCATGATAAGGCAAAGCCTTCACACCGTTCAGGCTCAGCACTTCAGCAACTTCCTCTACTTTTTTACGGCTAAGACAGTAAATGATGCCTGATTTTCCCTGGTTTTGCTTCACAAACTTTACAATCTCCTTGATCACATTCCGTTTGGCCCGCACCTCGTAAAACAGGTTTGACCTGTTAAAAGAAGATTTGTAGATGGTCGCATTGTTCATCTGCAGGTTTTTTTGGATATCCTGCTGCACTTTCGGCGTAGCGGTTGCGGTTAATGCAATGATGGGGATATTATCGCCGATATTGCTGATCACCTGCCTGATCTTGCGGTATTCGGGCCTGAAATCGTGTCCCCATTCCGAAATACAGTGTGCCTCGTCAACCGCGACGAACGAAACATTATTTAACCTTAAAAAATCAATATTTTCCTGTTTAGTCAGTGATTCAGGCGCTACATACAACAGCTTGGTTTTTCCGCCGAGCACGTCTTCCTTTACTCTTGTAATATCCGATTTGGTTAGGGATGAATTTAAAAAGTGGGCAATGCTGTCCGACCCGCCAAAAGCCCTCAGCTGGTCAACCTGGTTCTTCATTAAAGCGATCAAAGGGGATATCACAATCGCGGTACCTTCACTCATCAGGGCGGGTAACTGGTAGCACATGGATTTACCGCCACCGGTGGGCATAATCACAAATGTGTCGTTACCTGCTAAGATGTTGGTAATGATCGCTTCCTGCTCCCCCTTAAAATTATCAAATCCAAAAAAGTTCTGGAGATTGTCAAAAAGCGATTTTTTAGTTTCTATCATTATTAAATACTCTATTGTTACGAAAAGTTTAAATTAACAAATTTTTATCAATAAACGATGGAATTTCTTTAAAATTTTATACTAAAATGATTATTCGTTTTAAAACAATTCATTCAACTTTTTGCTTAAACTTAGCGTAATACCAGCTTTGTATATTTAATTTTTTTTAATCCTTAAATTACAAATTATTGTTCAATTTTGCTTCCGTTATCAGAATAATATTGTTTAAAAACAAATGAATAAAAACTACTATGCCATCATTATGGCGGGCGGCATTGGCAGCCGTTTTTGGCCAATCAGCCGCACTTCACACCCTAAACAGTTCATCGACATCCTTGGAACCGGGAAAACACTGATACAAAACACCTATGACCGCTTCCTGAAAGTGTGCCCTAAGGAGAATATTTACATCGTCACCAATGAAATTTATACTGGCCTGGTAAAAAAGCAACTGCCGGATATGGCCGACAACCAGATACTCACCGAGCCTGTAATGCGCAACACCGCTCCTTGTATCGCCTATGGGTCGTTTAAAATAGAAAGCCTTAACCCGGACGCCGCCATAGTGGTAGCGCCATCAGATCATCTTATTTTAGATGAAACCGCCTTTATACGGTCTATCGAAAAGTCATTGGAGGTGGCCTCGCAAAACGGCTGCCTCGTTACCCTGGGCATCAAGCCTTCGCGACCGGATACCGGTTACGGTTATATCCAGTTTACGGATAACACGCTGGTGGATGATTTTCATAAGGTAAAAACCTTTACCGAGAAACCTACGCTTGATATAGCCAAAACTTTCCTGCAAAGCGGAGACTTTTTATGGAATGCCGGCATATTTGTTTGGTCGGCGAAAGCTATTGTCAACTCTTTCAACCAGTACCTGCCCGAAATGTACGAGATATTTGCTGAAGCCCGACCGGTTTATAATACGGATGACGAAAAAAGCCACATCCACAAATCATACCTGCAATGCACCAATATTTCTATCGACTATGGCATCATGGAAAAAGCCGATAACGTGTACGTTCTGCCGTCCGAATTTGGCTGGAGCGACCTGGGTACCTGGGCGTCGATTTACGACCTCGCAGAAAAAGATTATGTAGGCAATGCGGTTATCCCGTCGGAAAAAGTGATCATGTACGATTCATCAAACTGCATGGTAAACGTGCCTGGTGAAAAGCTGGTAATTCTGCAGGGCTTGCATGATTTTATTGTTGTTGAAGCTAACAACACGCTCCTCATCTGCCCCCGCGACCAGGAACAAAACGTAAAAAAGGTAGTGGCCGATGTGAAACAGCAGTTTGGGGCGAAGTATATTTAACCCCGACCCCCTCCGCCCCCTAAAGGGGGAACTTAATGCTAAACTCGTTGAGCGAGGGATTCTATTTCATTGGAATAGCTGACCGCATTTCTATTCGTGTATTTTTAAAATGATACGTAAAGCCTCCTGTCCCCCCTTTAGGGGGCTAGGGGTTTCTCTGCCTTATCGCCTCATAAAGTATAATTCCCGTTGCCACTGAAACATTCAGCGATTCAATCTCTCCGAACATCGGTATTTTAGCCAGATGGTCGGCTATCCGGATGATCTCATTCCTTACCCCATCCTCTTCCGATCCCATTACAATAGCGGTTGGCGCGGTATAATCGGGCTTGTAAATAAAATCATTTGTTTTTTCGGTACAGCAAACCAGCTGCAGGCCCGATTCCTGCAGGAATTTAACCGTTTGGAGGAAATTATCATGACGGCACACTGGTATCTTGTATAAAGCTCCAGCCGAGGTCTTCACAGCATCAGGGTTGATCTGTGCCGAACCTTTGGCCGGGATAACGATAGCATGTACTCCTGCGCACTCCGCCGTCCTGGCGATAGCCCCCATGTTACGTACGTCGGTGATGGCATCAAGGACGAGTATTAGCGGCACCTCCCCTTTTTCAAATACCTCCGGGATGATGTTTTCTATTTTTTGATAGATAATAGGCGAAATAAAGGCAACGGCCCCCTGGTGATTTTTTGGGGTGAGCCTGTTCAGCTTTTCAATGGGTACCTGCTGGGCGGTGATGCCAAATTCATGCAGCAGCGTTTGTAATTCCGTTATTAATCCACCGCTGAGCCCCCGCTGAATATATAGCGACTCAATTTCCTTGCCCGATTTAATAGCCTCTATAACAGCACGTATACCGAAAATTAGCTGGTTAGTTTCGCGGCTTTCGCGGTAGTTTACTGACATGGTGTTAATAAATTGAAGGGGCAAAAGTAGCCATATTTATTAACTTTGATAGTGGGTTAGATGCCGCTGAATAATTATTGATTTTTGATGAAATTAGCAAATTTTAGTTATTAACAAGCTTATTAAAGCTTGATTTTCAGGATTTAAAATACTTCCTAACAATCGGGTGTTGATTACCGACTGCCAAATTTCAAAAAAACAAGGCATTTGTTTAAGCTTTTCAAAAGATGCTAATTGTTAATAAGCCGGTAAATTTTTGATATACTTTTGGTGCTATTATGATGGAGAACGAGAACCAATACAACAAGCCGAACACTGAAAGAAAAAGCCGGATAACCAACCCAAGCCCGTATAGCGGTTTGGGTAAATTACCGCCGCAGGCAGTCGATCTGGAAGAAGCAGTTTTGGGGGCTTTGATGCTGGAGAAGGATGCATTATCGTCGGTGATCGACATTTTAAAGCCTGAAGTTTTTTACAAAGACAATCACCAGAAGATCTTCACGGCGATAAAACAATTGTTTGAAAAATCGCAGCCGGTAGATATCCTGACGGTTACGGCAGAACTGCGGAAGCTGGGCGAATTGGAAATGATCGGCGGGGCCTATTACATCACCGAGCTCACCAATCGTGTGGCATCGGCTGCCAATATCGAGTTTCACTCCCGTATCATCATTCAAAAGTATATACAGCGTGAGCTGATCAGGATATCTACAGAAGTGGTGCAAATGGCTTATGAAGATACCACTGACGTGCTCGACCTGCTCGACCGCGCTGAAAAGAACCTCTTCGAGATCGCCCAGAACAACTTGCGCCGCGACTCGCGCAAGATGGACGACCTGATGCATGAGGCATTAAAGGAAATTGAAGCGCTGAAGGATAAAAAAGACGGCCTTACTGGCGTGGCATCTGGCTTTACAGATCTTGACCGCATGACCTCGGGCTGGCAGAAATCAGACCTGGTGATCATCGCCGCCCGCCCAGCCATGGGTAAAACGGCTTTCGTATTAAGCTGCGCCCGGAACGCCGCGGTCGACTTCAACAAGCCTGTGGTGGTGTTCTCGCTCGAAATGTCGTCAGTTCAATTGGTAAACCGTTTAATCTCCGGCGAAACCCATATTGAACAGGAAAAGATACGTAAAGGCAATCTGGAAGAATGGGAGTGGGCGCAGATCCACTCCAAGATCCGTAGATTGGAACAAGCGCCCCTAATTATCGATGATACCCCGGCACTAAATATATTCGAATTCAGGGCCAAGTGCCGCAGGCTTAAGTCGCAGCATGATATCCAGCTGATCGTGATCGACTACCTGCAGCTGATGCAGGGCAAAGCCGATGGCAAAGGCGGAGGTAACCGTGAGCAGGAGATCGGCAGTATATCGCGCGCATTAAAATCGGTTGCAAAGGAATTAAATGTACCGGTAATTGCACTTTCGCAATTAAGCCGCGCAGTTGAAAACCGGCCTGGTGGTTCCAAACGGCCAATGCTTTCTGATTTGCGGGAATCCGGCTCAATCGAGCAGGATGCTGATATGGTATTGTTCCTTTACCGGCCCGAATATTATGGTTTGGAGGTCGATGAGGATAATAACCCAACCCAGGGTGTTGGGGAGGTGATCATTGCCAAGCACCGTAACGGCGAAACCGGCAGGGTAAGGCTCAAATTTGTTGGTAAATACGTTAAATTCACTGATCTGGAAGACAATATGGGGGGTGCATTCCAACAGGGAAATCCTTTTGCAGCTATCGCTCCGTCGCAGGATTTTGAAAAGCCCAGCAACTTTATCATCCGGCCATCCAGCATGAACGATATGGATGATGAACAGCCGTTCTAAATTTTGAACATAGCCAAAACACGGGAAAACCTTATATTTGTGTAGAAATTTCAAACTGACGTAATGGTTTTACAAGTGATCACTCCGGAAAAGGAGAATTTTGAACTACCGGTGTCCCTGCCAAAAAGTTATTTGGGTAAACAGGTGCATTGCCTTTTCTATATTGAAGAGGAGGCACAGAACGTTCCTACCCCAACTATATCAAAAAAAAAACATCTGATTTTTTTGGCATTCTAAATAAAGAGGAGGGCGAAAAATTTGAAAAGCGCATTAATCAGCTCCGTGGAGAATGGGACAGAAATACTTGATCGATACCAACGTAATTTCTCATTTATTCGCCTCAAAAATTCCAGAAAAAGGGAACGGAATTTGTACGAAGTGTTATTAATTCAGAGCTCATAATTTCAATTGTAGTTGAAATTGAGGTGTTATCTCATACGGATATCCCAGAGAGCGTATGCCGCTGATTGAAGAATTTGTCACGTTGGCCACAATCATTCCACTCGACAAAACGGTTGCAAGTAAAACTATCGAATTGCGCCGGAAACATCGCAAGCTAAAACTCGGTGATGCTATTATTGCCGCTACTGCGATTTTATATCAACTTACTTTAATTACAAACAACACAAAGGATTTTGTCAATATTAAAAATCTAAAAATAATAGATCCTCACACAATTTGATTCATCCAATAGGTCTCCCTTTACGGGGCCGTGGGGTTAAAACAACAACCCCAACCCTATCCCGAGCAAAATAATTACCGGCGCCTTGATTTTGGTGAAGTTTAATAGCAGGAAAGTAGCCGTCATTACGATATAGGCCATCCAATGTATGCCGAATGGTTTGGTAAGTAATATTAATGCTGTTGCCATAAAACCTACCGCCACCGCGTTTATACCGCTGAGCGAATTTCTGATCATCGTGATTTTCTTCAGATCTTCCCAAAAAGGCACGATGAATAAGATCAGGATAAGACCGGGGGTGTTCAACCCGATGACAGCTACCGCGCTGCCTGCAATTTGGCCCATTATACCGTGGCTCTTATTCCCCATGCTCAGGCCCCCTAAAAAAGAAGAGAATGAAAATGTGGGACCCGGCAAAATTTGTTGAAGCGCATACCCCGAAAGAAACTCAGAGCTGCTTAAATAGTGTTTTACCTGCACAAATTCGGTGAAAAACAACGGTACCAACACCTGCCCTCCCCCAAATATCAATATGCCGTTTCGATAAAAGTTTTCGAACAAGCGTATCGGCATGCTAAAAGGGGATGTTTGTCTTACTACGGCACCCAATGCCGCGAAAAATAGCAGGATGCCAATAAAATAAGCCACCTTATTAGGGTTAACATTGGCAAATAATCTGACGCGCAGGGCGCTCTCCTGCGGCGGCGTCTCCAGCGCCGACGATACGATCCCCCCCAACAAAACCAATAATGGAAACGCATAAGCGTTTTGCAATATAAGCGTCACAATAAGTGACCCGATGGCCAGCATGGTGCTCACTTTACTCTTTAAAAAACGATTGGCAAACGTATAGGTGGCATACGCCACAATGCCTACTGCCACGGGCTGCACAAAACGCAATACATGGGTAAATTTGGTTTTTCCGGCAAATTGATTGTAACTGATAGCCGCCAAGCACATAATGACGGCAGATGGCAGCATCCATATCAAAAAAGTGATGATGGCGAGCCGCAGCCCTCCCACTTTCCAGGCTATGCCCACCAATGTTTGGGTTGACGAAGGACCGGGTAAAAGCTGCGCCAGGGCATTCAATTCTATCAATTCCTCTTCGGTAACATAACGCCGCTTCTCGACAAATTCACGCAGCAAAACAGCTATATGCGCCTGCGGACCGCCAAAGGCCGTGAACGTATAGATGACCACATCGCGCAAAAAGAGTAGTTGGCGTTTTTTCACTTTAGTTTACTGGTTCACTTGTTCATTTGTTCACTGGTTCATTGGTTTTTTGCATCGGTTTATTGAGTTTAACGTTGGCAGCAATTTTACCACTTCCGCCATATCCGCATTACCACCAATGAACTAATGAACCAGTGAACCAATAAACTAATAATCCATCAATTCATCATAAACCGCCTGCAGTTCCGAATATGCATGGTTATCCCGTTTCTCTTTGGTTAGTTTCATGCCGGCCTCGTAAGTTGTTATGGCGTCCTCTCGGCGGCCAAGGGCTTCATAAAGTTTGCCAAGGTGATAATACGTCCCTGTATAGTCGGCATGGTTTTTTACCAGTTCTTCATAATACTCAAGCGCTTTATCAGCCTGGTTCAGGCGCAGGTATTCGGTCGCAAGGGCATATTTCAGGAACGGGTCGTTGGGCTCGTTCTTTATAAATTCAAGTAGTTTTTCTAATCTGTTCACCTGCATTTTAAACTCTGTCTTTTTTAATTAAATTTGCGCAAACCTGGTTGTGAGATTTCATTCGTTACTGGCAACTCACAGGTTTTTTATATTTTACCATACGCGCTATGAAAATACTGGTTTGCATAAGTAATGTACCTGATACCACCACAAAAATAACTTTTACAGATAATAACACGCAATTTAATACGGCAGGGGTACAATTTATACTCAATCCATACGATGAAATTGCACTTGCCCGCGCCATAGAGCTTACCGATGGCGGCAACGGCTCGGTAACAGTGATCAATGTGGGGGAAGCCAGCACCGAGCCTACCATCCGTAAAGCACTTGCCATCGGCGCTACGGACGCTGTGCGCGTAAATGCCAAACCGCATGATGCCTGGTTTGTTGCTTATCAAATTGCGCAATATGTGAAAGCAAATCCATTCGATTTAATATTGACCGGTCGCGAGTCTATCGATTATAACGGTTCGAAAGTTGCCGCGATGCTGGGCGAGTTACTGGATATACCTTCAGTTTCCATCATTAAAAAACTCGACGTAAATGGCGGTAAGGTAACCATTGAACGTGAAATTGAAGGCGGCAAAGAAGTTTTAGAAATCCCGCTGCCGGTAGCATCCGGCTGCGCCGAGGGTGTTGCCGAACCTAAAATACCAAATATGCGGGGTATCATGTCCGCCCGCACGAAGCCGTTGACGGTTATTGAGCCCACCGAAGTAAAAACATTTTCGGAAGTGCTGAGTTATGAAACACCGGCCCCGCGCGGGCAGGTAAAACTGGTGCCTGCCGATGATGCTGCCAAACTGGTAACATTATTGCACGAAGAAGCCAGGGTAATTTAATTTAACTGTACCATCTTAAAAAACATTATGCCTGTTTTAGTCTATACGGAAAATGCTGAGGGGAAATTCAAAAAATCAACCTTTGAGGTGGTTTCCTACGCCCGCGCCATCGCCGATCAAAGTAACACGACGCTAACCGCCATTTCGATTGGGAATGTAAGTAAGGATGATTTAAATTCACTGGGAAAATACGGCGCGAATAAAGTGCTGAACGTGTCAAACGATCAACTCAAAGACTTTGTTAACCAGGCTTATGCTTCCGTAATTGCCGATGCCGCCAAAAAAGAGGGCGCCAATATCGTGGTGTTGTCCAATTCTTTTTCGGGCCGGGGGCTGGCGCCGCGGATCGGGGTTAAACTGGAAGCAGGCGTGGCTGACGGCGCAGTTTCATTGCCTGAGCAATCTGGCGGTAAGTTTATTGTTAAAAAAACCGCCTTCTCGGGGAAGGCTTTTGCCAGGGTTGAGCTGACTTCGCCAAATAAAGTAATTTCGGTTGTTCCAAATTCTTATAAAGTTGTGGAAACGACCGGGACGGCAACCCTGGAAGATTTTAATGCGGATGTAAAGCAATCTGACCTTACATCGGTTATAAAAGAGATCGTGCGCTCGACCGACAAGGTTTCCTTACCGGATGCCGATATTGTGGTGTCAGGCGGAAGGGGCCTTAAGGGGCCTGAAAATTGGGGTATGGTGGAAGAACTGGCCGATTTGCTGGGCGCGGCGCTGGCGTGCTCAAAACCGGTATCAGACTCCGGTTGGCGCCCGCACAGCGAGCACGTGGGACAAACGGGTATTGCAGTCAGTCCAAATTTGTATATTGCAATTGGAATTTCGGGCGCAATACAACATTTGGCTGGTGTAAGCTCATCAAAAGTGATAGTGGTAATTAACAAAGACGCCGAGGCGCCGTTTTTCAAGGTGGCGGATTACGGCATAGTGGGCGATGCATTTGACGTGGTGCCAAAATTGATAGCAGCAATAAAAGAATATAAGGCTTCGGCATAAAGAGGATACGTTGTGATGGGTAACGACATGAAGAAAATAAAGCTGGATATAGTTGGCTTATCCTACAGCCAAACGCAATCCGGCGCCTATGCCCTGGTTTTAGGCGAAGTTAACGGCCGCCGCCGCCTGCCGATCATCATCGGCGCATTCGAGGCACAGGCCATCGCCATCGAAATAGAAAAGATGACGCCAAGCAGGCCCTTAACCCACGACCTTTTTAAAAGCTTTGCCCAAGCCTACCACATTACCGTACAGGAAATTATTATCTACAACCTGGTCGACGGTATTTTTTACTCTAAGCTGATGTGTTTCGACGGTAAAAAAACCGTTGAGATAGACGCCCGCACCTCCGACGGCATTGCCATAGCGGTGCGCTTTGACTGCCCCATTTATACCTACGAGTTTATCCTTTCAACGGCAGGCATTGTCATCGAAGGCAATGATTTTGTTTATCTCGAGAATATCAATGAACCGCAGGAAGAGAAAATAGTAACGCCGGCCGGCGGCTTCAATTCGCTAAGCGTTGATGAGTTAAAAACCCGGCTGCAGGAAGCACTGGCCGAGGAATCCTACGAAAAAGCCGCCAAGATCAGGGATGAACTTAACCGGCGGAAATCCTCCTGATTTCGGATGTTCGATTTCGGATTTACAATTTTCGGTAAAACCTCTTCATTTCCATCAATTTAAGCCGTTAGTGTTTCAGTTTGAATTTAACTTAATTTTTTGATGTATTATTACATTTGAATCTGGCACGGCATGGATACCACTTCCTATTTATCCTTATTTCAGCAAGCTGTTGACAAACTTGACAAAACACTGCTGAATCAAAAGCAACTGCAAGTGGAAACGGGCATTTGGTTAGACGCTGTCGTTTTAAGATTAGACAAACAGCATTGGGCAAATAATCCGGGTGCAAAACCGCAAACAGGCCCTGCTATTTTTTTCTCTATCTGGATCAGTAATACCGATATCAAAGAGCATAAGTTATATTACAATATCCATGCGCTAAAGTTAAGAAAGCTTAATAACTACAGGCTAACCAGCAGAAAATTTGCTGACGACTTTAGAGAACAGTTTAAAAGTCTTGAACACAATTGGCCAAACGTTAGTATGAAATTCGGGCCGCAAACATTGATGCAAGGATGGAAAATAATTGACTTAGATTCCCTCATAGCAACCATTTTAGAGATGGCCAACAAATTTATTGAAATTGATATTTTAATCGAAAACCTGCTGTTAATGGAAAAAGTTAAGTTAAATTCAAACTGATACACTGCCATTTAAGCCAAACCCTTTAGATTTCATATTTAATTCCTTATTTTCCGGACGAATATGAAAATGAGTAATCTCTTACTTAAATCATGGCCTTATGAGCATTAAGCTGCGCTTAATAGTACTTAACTTCATGCAGTATTTTATCTGGGGCTCGTGGCTGATTACCATTGGAACGTACTGTTCTGTAACAAAAAATTGGTCTTTTTCACAATTTGGCGCAATCTTCTCAACCATGGGGTTCTCCGCCCTTTTTATGCCTGCCATTGCCGGGATATTAGTGGACCGACTGATCAATGCCGAAAAACTTTTTGGCATTTTTCATATACTTGGCGGCATTGCGTTGTGCTTCGTCCCATTTATAAACACACCCGTCGCTTTTTTTTGGATGATGCTGCTTGTCGTCATTTTTTACATGCCGACCATTTCATTGTCCATAACGGTAGCCTACTCGATTTTAAAAACAAACAATATCGACGTGGTGACCGAATATCCGCCAATAAGAACCTGGGGAACCATAGGCTTTATCGCAGCATTATGGACCGTCAGTCTTACGCACAACGAAACTACTTCCAACCAATTTTATATTGCGGGAGCTGTTGGTATATTATTAGGGCTGTATGCTTTTACATTACCGCAATGTCCGCCGTTGTCCCGTAAAACCAGCACCAAATCATTTGTGGAAGCATTTGGTTTAAAGGCTTTTACATTATTTAAAACACCGAGGTTTGCGGTGTTTTTCATTTTTTCAATGCTACTGGGCGCCGCATTGCAGCTTACTAACGCCTACGGAACAAGTTTTCTGCACGGGTTTACCCAGCCAAAATACCGGGGCTTGTTTGCGGTGAAATATCCGGCTGCTCTTATTTCAATATCCCAGGTATCCGAAACTTTATTCATATTGGCTATTCCTTTCTTCCTCAAAAGGTTTGGCATAAAAAACGTAATGATATTCAGCATGATTGCGTGGGTGTTGCGGTTTGGCCTTTTTGCATTTGGTGACCCTGCGGGGGGCCTTTGGATGCTGATTTTATCGTGTATCGTCTACGGCATGGCATTTGATTTCTTTAATATTTCCGGGTCGCTTTTTGTTGAAAGTCAAACTTCTCCCGAAATCAGGGGCAGTGCGCAGGGTGTGTTTATGATGATGGTAAACGGCGTTGGCGCCTGTTTGGGCAGCATCATCAGCGGGCTTGTTATCGATAAATTTTTCGTCTCACCCGATCATGTCAATAATTGGCATGGCATATGGCTTTCCTTTGCCGGTTATGCGCTCGTCATTGCCATTATTTTCCCTTTTGCATTCAGATACCAACACGATACTGCATGGAAACATGCAATTGAAAAAGCATAACACCTTAAACCGACCATGAAAAAGCATTACCGGCACGAAAATGATTGCTTAAACTGTGGCACCGAGCTCCAGGGCAAATACTGCCATGTTTGCGGCCAGGAGAACCTGGAGATAAAGGAGACGTTCGGCCACATGATGAACCATGCCATCAGCGACTACTTTCATTTCGACCACCAGTTTTTTCATACGCTGAAACCATTACTTTTCAAACCAGGCTACCTTACCAACGAATATATGGCCGGCCGGCGTGCACAATACCTGCACCCGGTTAAAATGTACATATTCATCAGCCTGGTTTATTTTTTACTGGTATTTCAGCAAAAAACCAACGTGGTTCAAATCAACGAACCGCCCGGCTCACTCAAGGAGCTCGCAATAGCAGCCGGCCAAATCAATAAAACGCCGTACCTGTCGGCTGAAGGGAAAAAAAAGGCTGTAAACGAGCTTTATGCTGATGCCGGCTTTAAAATAAAAAATAACCAGTGGGTGAAAGACACATCAAGAGCGGCACGGCAAAGAGTTGTGCAAAACAAACATTTGGTAAATCCGACCACATCCGACACCACCTTCCAGGCATACCTGGCCAACCAGCAAAAACTCCCTGAAACCAAACGCGACGGTTGGTTTAAACGATATTGGAACGAGAAAGCATTTGCCATAAACACACACCAGATAAATATCATAGAGACTATTGAGGACAGCATTAAACACAATTTTCCGAAGTTGATGTTTTTGCTGCTGCCTTTATTCGCACTAATATTGATGCTGACCTTTTATCGGAACAAAAAATTTTATGTTGAGCACCTGATTTATGCATTCCACCTGCATTGTTTTATCTTTCTGTTTTTATCTATCATCTTGCTCGCAGGGTTTGTTACCCCGGCCAGCTGGAAAATATTTGACGGCTTGCTCGTGTTTGCAGCCGCCATTGTTATCATCTGGTATGTTTATAAATCGCTGCGTGTGGTTTATCACCGAAGCTGGTGGCGCACCATTCTCAAAATGGTTGGGATGTATATCGTATATTTTTTCGTTTTTTTGATCTGCATTTCATTGCTGGTGTTCGTAACCATATTTACCGCTGCCTGACCAGGTTTTACTCCGTGCGGTTACGCCGATGATCACTCCAAAGTCCCCGTCAGTTTGCAGCCAGTTTTTACCGGGAATATAAGCACGTGAAACAAACCCATCCAGGTAAAGCGCATTTTTGCAGCCTTTCGATTTAAAATAAGCAGCCAGGTCGTAGAAGTTAACAGGTACTTTCGAGATGACGAAAATAACCCGGCTATCAGGCAATATCCCTACCCCATTCCGGATGTTCAGGTTGGCTGAACCCTGCTTAAACACCGGGCCTATTTGCCCATCGATCACCAGCATCGGCCCCGATTGCGTGGCATATTTTACTGTGCCGCTATTTTGAAAGCTTTTGGTATCGCGAACAACAGGCACAGCATCTTTTGTAATATAAAACACACCGTTAGGTTTCAGGTAAAAATTCCCTTCGCCCGATGAAGTGTCCAAAGGTGATTTAACGACGCCATGCTCTATAAAAAGCCCTTTTGGCGAGTGGTCGGGTCCATACATGCCGCCATTCATTGCAAATAGCAGCCTCAGCTTGTTTTTCTGAAGTGACGATTGCAGGTTGGCAATGCTGGAAAAGATTTTACCCTGTTCATCTTTCCAGTACATAGCTACATTTTGCTTTCTGCAATTTGCGGTATAGCTGATAAAACGGTCGTCTTCCGCCTGCTTTCGGGAGCCAAGCGCAACCATGATTGATAACGATACCAGGCCGACGGCCATCAGCAATACGGTAAGAGTGGCTTTTCTCATGCAATAAATTTAAGGAATTTGACGGGAGTTATCAGATATCGCTGTTTGCAGATACCGATCATACCATCTAATTACCGAAAGCGTCAAGCGCTTCGGATGGCTGGCCCGATGGGGTAAATGCGCCGAGCGTGTACCCCTCCCAGTTATACGCTTCCGGTTCCCAATAAAATACGCCCTGGCCGTTGCCGTTAGCTACCGAATTTACTTTTGTGATCAGATCGCTCAAAAAACCTCTTGCCGTAGCCGGCGCATCCGCCTCCATGCCCACTTCAATCACCATGCAGGGTGTTCCGTAGCGCGACACCATGTTGTTTATATTTGCCAGGCATTGCGTATCATAAGTTTGCCAATTGCTTGTGGATGGATAAAGCGACATGCCAATAATATCCCATTGTGCGCCGTTTGCTTTTAACCCGTCAAACATATATTGAAACAGGCTATTATCATAACCATTTGAGATATGAACGATCACCTTTGTAGTGCTGCTTACTGATTTTACCGCTTTATAACCCTGCTCAACAAGGGCCGCAAAGTTGGCCATGTGGGTTGACGCACGCCCATCCTCCCAAAGGATGCCGTCATTTGTTTCGTTTCCAACCTGCACCCAATCCGGTGTAATGCCATGATTTTTCAAGGTATCCATCACGCCGGCGGTGTAATTGTACAGAGTGGATTTAAGTGTGGCAAAGTCAAGCGAAGCCCAGGCTGCCGGTTTAGTTTGATGCCCGGGATCGGCCCAAATGTCGCTATAGTGAAAATCTATCAGCAGCTTCAGACCGGCATTTTTTGCCCGGATAGCCTTTGCAAGCACATCGGCAGTGTTGCACCATCCATCCGACGGGTTAACCCAGGCGCGAAGCCGTACCGAATTAAAGCCGATGCGTTTGAGCAGCGCAAACAGGTCCATTTGGGAATTATTTTTATCATAAAATTTGTAGCCGGATGATTCCATCTGGGTAACCCAACTCACATCGGCGCCCTTTGCAAATGATGCGGATACAACCGGGGGCTTATAAGGGGCGGGCTGCGTTTGCACAGGTGGCGGCGTACCCGATTTTGAACAGGCCGTAATAAACAAAAATGAAACAATCCCACATACCTGCAGCACTTTTTTCATAAGGAGCAATTTTTTTAAATAATTGATTAAGCCAGCGGCCTGTACAAATATAAAAGAGAAAACGGAAAAATAAAATGTTAAGTTGACATTTTTTATTTGCGGGACTAAGGCCTCACTTTGTAACGACATGACCGACGATTACCGGGTCAAAATAAAACAAAATGTAGCTCCGCGAAGTTATTTATGAAAAACATAATAAACTAAAAAAAATCTGCCATGAGCACCAATTCAACCAAACCTGAAGAAAAGGGATTTTTCGAGAAGGTTAAAGAAACCATTGAAGAGCTTTGGGAAGGAACCAAAGACAAAGCCGAAGACATAAAAGATGCAGCCGAAGATAAATTTGACGACCTTAAGGACAAGGTAACCGCAAAAAAAGCGCCTGCAAAACGAAAGACGGCTACTACGGCACACAAGGTTATCACTAAAGCGAAAGGAGCGGCATCAAAAACAAAAGCCGCTGCAGCCGGCGTGAAAGCAAAAGCCGAAACTAAAGCCAAAGCGATTACCGCCAAAGCCAAAAAGGAGGTTGCCGACGTGAAAGCCAAAGCGGCCACTAAAGCAAAAACAACGGCTGCAACAACTAAAAAGACTGCTACAGCCAAAACAGGCGCCAAGGCAGCCGGCGCCGGCAAAAAGAAATTAGCTGCCGCTCACTAAGGATCAAGCGTTAACTTAAATCGTAAGGGTATTTCTGTTCAATCGGGAATACCCTTATTATTGGTGGCAATGCCGCCGGAACGGAAGCAACAATTTTTGGCGGGCCCGCATGAAGTTCAAAATCGCCTAAAAGCGAAAACGGAAGCCTCTTCTTGCGATTCGACTTCCGTTTCCTGACCCTTTGCTCAGCCGTGGCCCTGCACCGGGCACCAAGTTTTGTGTAAATTAACCGACTGACCATTCTGTTGCCCTTGCGGGTAGCTGATTCTTTCAGTTCATTAGCGGTTATCGTTCCTTTCCGTAAAAATTCCCGATCCTCTCTAATCCTCGTTGTAGTTAGTCCTCAATTTCGGCGGCTTTCGCCGTTTCCGTTTCGGGTAACTCAGGTACTTCCGTGATCTTTAGCTCGCCCGGAGGTTCGCCCGATTCAGTTTCTGTTTCCTGTGAGATGTCAAAGTACGTCGTTCTTGATGATTCTAAGATAGTGCGCAGGGATATGCGTGTCAAGTATTTTTTTTATTTATTATTAACAGTTTTTGCACAATTTTATCCCCCGTATTTATGACTAATACAAAGGCCGCTACCCTATAAATGCCTTTATTTTCGCGGTTATTAACACCAAGGTTATTCACATATATGCACAAAAACAGCCTTTTTGGCAAGGGTAAAAATTCTTAAAAACACAATTTTTTAAAATTTTCTTAAAACAGGACACTTTTTTTTAGCAGTGTTTTCTCTCTTTTCCCCTTTTTTTTTTCCTGCACACTTTCTAAAAAAATTTAAAAACTTGTTATTGCAGCAGATTTATTCTAAATATGTGCAGCAATCACTAACCAGCCATTAAAACCAATCTATGAAACGCAGCTATTACATTGTGGCATTGATCATGCTCACGTTTTTCGTTATTTCGTTTTTGACGAATATCATCGGACCCTTAAGTCCTGAATTTATTAAAGATTTTAAATTAAGTACCGGGTTAGCCGGCGTGTTGCCTTTTGCATTTTTTATTGCTTATGGTGTTATGTCCATTCCATCCGGCATGCTGGTTCAGCGATATAATGAAAAGACCATCATGACGGTCGCATTCGTGGTTGCTTTTTTAGGGTCGCTGTTGCTGGCGGTTTACCCCAGTTACCTTACCGCTTTACTGTCGCTCTTTTTAATCGGTTGTGGTATGGCCATGCTGCAAGTGGTGATCAACCCGCTTTTAAGGACGGCGGGGGGCGAAGAAAATTATGCCTTTACATCCGTCCTGGCGCAATTGATCTTCGGAGGCGCGTCCTTTCTTAGTCCGTTAGTATACTCCTACATGGTTGCGCGATTGGCAGATAGCCATACTTCGGGTATCGCTTCCGTATTGAAGCCACTCGTTCCGGGGAATATGCCGTGGATATCCCTTTACTGGCTCTTCACGGTGATCTGTATTTTTATGTTTGTGGTGCTCATCGTTTCCAAATTTCCGAAAGTTGAACTGCAAAGTGACGAAAAAGCGGGTCCTTGGAGCAGCTATAGAAGACTATTCAGCAAAAGGGTGGTGATCCTGTATTTCATTGCGCTGTTTTGTTATGTCGGCACCGAGCAGGGCGTCTCGTACTGGATGTCCGAGTTCCTTTCCCGTTATCACCATTACGATCCGAAAACTACCGGTGCCGATGCTGTGGCTTATTTTTGGGGTTTGATGACGGCCGGGGGCGTACTGGGCTTGCTGCTGTTAAAAGTAATGGACAGCCGAAAACTGCTCGTTTTGTTCAGTGTCCCGGCGATTATATGTCTTTCGGGCGGATTGTTTGGAAGTGCGCAGGTTTCATTGTATGCATTCCCAATAGTCGGGTTCTTCATGTCGGTAATGTACCCTATTATATTCTCGCTCGCGCTTAGTTCGGTAGACGAAGACCATGGCTCATTTGCGGGGATACTGGTAACTGGCATCATTGGCGGCGCCGGCGTCCAGTTGCTGATCGGCTTTTTAGGCGACTTTATTGGCTTAAGGGCAGGCATGATGTTTTTGTACATCACCTTCGGCTATATGCTCAGCATCGGTTTCTGGGCCAAACCGCTGATCACCAACAAAACTATTTTCGATACTAAAGATAAAGTGTAATAATGAACGGGGAAAGCATAATAGGTATTGACCTCGGCGCCACCAATATCCGCGGCGCTGTAGTAAGCAATGAACACGTTTCGGAGATCGTTTCCCGGCGTATCCATGTTAAAGGCACCGAGGAACAGGTTTTGGAAGACGTTTACTGGCTGATTGACCACCTCATCAGCAAAGATGTTAAAGCGATAGGTATCGGCGTGCCCAGTGTGGTTGATGTGGAAAAAGGGATTGTTTATGACGTGATCCATATCCCATCCTGGAAAGAAGTGCACCTGAAGGAAATACTGGAAAGCCGATATCATATTCCTGTTTTTGTAAATAACGACGCGAATTGCTTTGCCCTGGGTGAGCATTACTTTGGAAAAGGAAAGGGCATAGCCGATATGGTTGGGCTAACCATAGGTACCGGCCTTGGCGCAGGCATCATCGTCAACAATCACTTATACGCCGGTAAAAACTGCGGCGCAGGCGAATTTGGAATGGTTGATTACCTGGACCAAAATTATGAATACTACGCCAGCGGCTCGTTTTTCAGCAATGTCTACGGTCTTAACGGCGAGGACGTGTTTAAAAAGGCAAAGGCCGGCGATGAGGCCTCCATAAAGCTTTACCACGAATTGGGCGCCCACATGGGCAATGCCATAAAAATGATTATGTACACGTACGATACCGGCCTGATCATTTTGGGGGGATCGGTACAAATGGCTTTCAACCTGTTTGAAAAGCCGATGTGGGAAAGGATAAAAACATTTGGCTTTCCGAAAAGTATTGAACAATTACAGATCAAAACATCCGAATTGGCCAATAGCGGGATTTTGGGAGCTGCGGCGCTGTATTATGATTCGGAATGATTTGAAGATGTGGCGATTTGAAAATTTGAAAATCATCTCCAAATCAGCACTTTTTCAAATCTTCAAATCAAGAGGAATAATTCGGCGCTTCCTTCGTAATGGTAATATCGTGCGGGTGGCTTTCGCGCATACCTGCTGCCGTGATGCGTACAAACCGGGCTTTTTTCAAGTCCTCGATATTGGCCGCACCACAATAATGCATACCGGCGCGCAGCCCGCCGATGTACTGATAGATCACTTCGGCAAGCGTGCCTTTATACGGCACCCGGCCAACGATACCTTCGGGTACCAGTTTAGTTACCACATCGGTCTCATCCTGGAAATAGCGGTCCTTCGAGCCTTTGTCCATCGCTTCAACCGAGCCCATGCCGCGGTACGATTTAAATTTACGTCCTTCGTACAAGATGGTTTCGCCGGGCGATTCTTCTACCCCGGCAAACAGCGAGCCTGCCATAATAGAGCTTGCACCGGCACCAAGTGCCTTTACAATATCGCCTGTTTGTTTGATGCCACCATCCGCAATTACAGGGATACCACGGCTTTCCAATGCCTTGGCACATTCATATACGGCGAACAATTGCGGTACACCTACACCAGCCACAATTCGCGTAGTGCAAATAGAGCCGGGGCCTATGCCCACTTTTACCCCGTCGGCGCCGGCGTCAGCCAGTGCAAGGGCGCCATCAGCTGTCGCGACATTTCCGGCGATGATCTGTAAGTCCGGGTACATCGCTTTAACCCGTTTTACCATATCGATCACCCCTTTTGAGTGCCCGTGGGCGGTATCAACAGTTATCACGTCGACGCCGGCAGCTACCAGGGCCTTTACCCTTTCAAAATTCTCGGGGGCAACGCCCACAGCTGCACCCACCCGTAAACGACCATATTCGTCTTTGCAGGCACTTGGAAAGTTTTTAAACTTCTGGATATCTTTAAAGGTGATCAGCCCGCGCAATGTGCCGTTTTTATCAACAACGGGCAGCTTCTCTATTTTATGGTTTTGTAATATTTCTTCGGCTTGTATAAGTGTCGTTCCCTCAGGGGCCGTAACCAGGTTGGCGCTGGTCATCACCTCTTTCACCGGGCGGTTCATATCTTTTTGAAAGCGCAGATCGCGGTTGGTGATGATGCCTTTCAGTTCGCCGTTGCCATTGATGATCGGGATGCCCCCTATCCGGTACTCGCGCATGATCTTTACCGCATCGGCGACCTCTGCTGATTCGTGCAGCGTAACCGGGTCCTGTATCATGCCGCTTTCCGAGCGCTTCACCTTGCGTACCTCGTCGGCCTGGGCCTGTACCGACATGTTTTTGTGCAGAATACCGATACCGCCTGCCTGCGCAATGGCTATAGCCAAAGCCGACTCGGTAACCGTATCCATCGCAGCCGAAAGAATAGGAATATTCAGCCTGATCTTTTTGGTTAAAAAAGTTCCGGTGTCAACATCGCGCGGTAAAACTTCTGAGTAGGCAGGGATGAGTAGAACGTCGTCGTAAGTAAGGCCTTCGGCGACAAATTTTGAGGGGTCAAGCTCCATAGCAAATAATTGTTATTTGCCGGACAAAGGTAATTAAATATTTGGGATTTCGGAATTTGGATTTCTGATTTGGTGTCTAATTTGAAAATAAGACAATTTGATGATTCGGAGTAATTAGATATCTTAGTAATGTCCGCGTAGCGAAAAGATAGTTATGGTTTTTATACCCTCGGTTTCACCAACTTCATAAACAAGGCGATGTTCTCCATTTATTCTTCTTGACCACGCACCGGACAATTGATACTTCAGTGGCTCCGGCTTACTATACCTTCGAAGGGAGTTTTCTTTATCGACTCAACAAGGGATTTAATTTTATTTTGAATTGCATTATTGCCCGACTTTTCCAATGACCTATATCTTCTAAAGCCCTGGGGGCATAGATCACTTCCATAAATCCTCAGTGGAAATTTTCACACCTTTTCCATTCTTTATATCCTCGCGACCTTGTAGTATCTTCTCAACAAACTCAGGGTCGTATGGTCCTATTTCAGCTTTAAAATCGATCTTCATCGGCTTGATAAAAGCCTTTAGCGCAGTCAACTGCTCTTTCGTTTTCGGTTGCACAATTAGCGTTTCCATAAAGTAAAATTACACAATATTTTTTCGGAATAAATGCTCTGATCACATTTTATCATTACCATATGCTTGTTTGGTTAGTATCCTGGATTTTGCACCACAACCCCATGTGTAGCGTCAATTTCATGCTGCGGAATTGGATAACAGGAGTTGCTTGCCGGAACACCTAACACGCTGTTTACCTGACCTGTACGCGCCAGGTCAAAGTAGCGATGGCCTTCGAAATTGAATTCGGAGCGGTTCTCATCAGCGACTGCCTGTGCGTAGGAAGCGTCGTCGGGGACATCCGAAGGTGTCAGGGCGGCCATGCCGCGGTTGGTGCGCACCTTGTTTAAATCAGCCAGGCCGGCGCTCCGGCCCAGCGCTTCGGCTCTGATCAGATACATTTCCGCTATGCGGATCACATAGGCAGAATTATCTTTTTGGGTGATATCGCTGGCATATTTTAACGTGCGTACGTCGGGCTGAAAGTTTACACTGCCTGTATCCAGCAGGTTGATGCGCAGATCGCCTTGCCTTCCTGTGATGAAGTTTTTAAGGTCTTCCGATCCGATAAACAGCACTTCGGTAGCGTCCGCCCCAGGGCGGGCATAGGTGGTGGCGTTGTAAAAGCTGGGATTTTGCTGGTTAAATGGCAGCTCGAGCACCGATTCCCTACTCAGTTTGGTGGTATAAATGGAGGGGAAGCTTGTTTTATCCGCCAAAGCAAAGGCGCCATCGTTGATCACAAGTGTGGCATATTTTGCAGCGTTGGTATAATCTTTCTGATACAAATACACCCTGGCCAGCAATGCATTTACGATGGCTGGGTTTATATAATTGGCATTGCGTGCTGTTTGTCCGGCCAAAAGTGTGGCGGCATTGGTAAGGTCCGCAAGTATAGCGGAATAGCTTGCTGCCACAGTACTGCGTGGCACCACATCCCCGGCTGATTGAACAGATAAAACTACCGGGATGCCATAGGGCGAAGTGGTATCCCAATGGTACCCAAACGCACGCAGCACATCAAAGTGTACCAGTGCGCGGATAGCCAGCGCCTGGCCCTTTACTGCTTTAAGTTGTTGCTCCGTAATATGCGGCACTGAACCCACGTTTGCAATAATGGCATTTGCATTGGCGATGGCATAATACAGGGCGATGTACATATCCTGCAAATACTGGTTAGTAGTGGTTACGCTGTAATAGCCAAACTCGTTGAGCGAGGTGTTGTTATAACCGCCTGCCACGCCGTTATCGCTATTCAGGTCGGCGAACATGGGGTAAAAGGCGCCATAGTAGTTCTCAGATTCCAAAGTGCTGTAAAGGCCTGTGAGCGCTTCATTCAGGCTGGTGGTATCCTTAAACATATTTGAGGCCGGCACGCTCGTGGGCGAAACCTGGCTTAGCTTGGTACAGCCGGACAAGCTGATCATCACTGCGATGATCAACCCGATCACGAAAACAATATTTTTTATATATCTGTACATTTGTCTTCCTTAAAATTTAACACTCGCCCCTATCGTCACTGTCCGCGCCTGCGGGTATGCTGCAAAATCGATCCCCTGTGTAGCATCGTCCGCGCCGCCGTTTGAACTCACCTCAGGATCAAAACCAGTGTATTTGGTTATGGTCAGCAGGTTTTCAACCTGTGCATATATGCGAATACTGCTGTAATATTTCGATTTTGGCAGCGTATAGCCAATTGCAAAAGTGCGCACCTTTAAAAATGAGCCGTCCTCCAAAAACTCATTGGAGTTTGGGAAATAGTTTTGAAGCAGGTACGATGGCCGCGGGATGTTAGTGATCTGCCCGGGATGGCTCCATGCATTTAGCACAGCTACATCGTTGTTGGCATATACCTGCGGCAAATAAGCCGAGGCCGGCGTGGACGCGCCGCTCCAGCCCAGGCTCTCGTAGGTAGTTTTGATCAGGTTGTATACTTTATTACCATAGCTGAATTGCGTAGCAACAACCATATCAAACTGTTGCATCCGGAAGGTATTGGTAAAGCCACCAAAAAACTTTGGCCGCGGGCTGCCAATGATACGCACGTCGCGCGAAAAATTTACCTGATCGGCGCGCTCCTGGCTGCCATCGGCGGCGTAATATTCGGCATCGCCGTTGGCCGGGTTAACCCCGGCGAAAGGCACACCGATAAATGTCCCTAACGCCTGCCCTACTTTCAAAATATTGGTGGGCGGCTGATCGGTATACGAGCTGAGCAATTGGTTATCAACCGCAAGCGCTTTAATTTTATTACTCAGAAAGGAAATGTTGAACGCACTCGTCCAGCTAAAATCAGTTGTCCTGATATTATTGGTGTTGATTTGGAACTCCCAGCCTTTGTCTTCAATTTTTCCCGAATTGGTGGTGATATAGGCAAACCCTGTGGTCCCGGCAACCGGCAGCTGCCCCAAAAGCCGCGACCGCTCCGATACAAAGTATTCTATCGATCCGTTGATAAAATGTTTAAACAGGTCGAAATCGACCCCTGTATTAAATGTTGAATTTTGCTGCCAGCTTAACGCCGGTGCGGAAAGATTGGATAAAGTAAGCCCCGGATTGCCATTATATTTGGCAGGCCCCCAATACACCTGGTTTTGGTAGTCGGGGATTTCCTGGTCGCCGGTTATGCCATAGCTCACCCGCAGCTTCAACTCATTTATAAAGGAACTTTCGTTTAAGAATTTTTCATTGCTGATGTTCCAGCCCGCCGAAGCGGAAGGGAAATATCCCCAGCGGCCGGTAGACGGGAAACGCGACGAACCATCGGCCCTTATCGTTGCGGTAAGCAGGTAGCGGTTATCGTACGCATAGTTAGCCCGGGCTATGCCTGATTGCAAAACCGAATAAACCAGCGGGTAAAGGATGATGGGCTTTGAAACGAATGACGCATCCGCCATATTCTGCACATTGCCCGTCTGCGGAAAACCAGTGCCCTGCAATGCAGACAACTGCCTTTTGATCTGCTGCTGTGTAAATCCGGCTACCACCGTAAGCCTGTTTTTTCCGGATTGCTTATCGTAAGTAAAAATATTCTCGTTCAGCCAGGTGAGGCTGGTGGAATTGCCCGTCAGTAATTTACCGTTCACCGTTTCGGCGTCTACCGTTAATGCCGAAAAGTATTGCGAGTCGTTCACGTCGCTAAAATCCAGCGACCAGGTGGAGCGAAACTTCAGGGCCGATGTGATCTTATATTCCCCATAAACCGATCCCACAAAGCGGTCGGTATACGTGTGGGCATTGATCTGTTGGGCCGATTTAACCGGGTTATCCGAAAGCCATGCGGCCTGGTAATTGGTAAAGTCGGAATATACACCCGGGGACTCGTAAACCGGCATTAACGGCGATGCCCCTATTGCATTGGTGATGATGCCGGTGTAGGTGTTATCATTAAAACTACGCTTATTGTCGGAGTAAGAAGCCGAAATATTGGCGCCAAAAGATAAATGATCTGTCGCCTGGTTCTCGATATTGCTGCGGATGTTGTACCTGCGGTAATAATTATTTATAATGATACCATCCTGGTCGAAATAGCTGCCGCCCACGTAAAATTTGGTTTTGTCAGTGCCACCGCTGGCTGATAGCTCATAGCTGGAAACCGGCGCAGTGCGGAAGATCTCGCCGAGCCAGTCGGTATTGATGTGACTGGACAGATCGTAATACGGCGCTACCGGGTTTTTGACAGCGTTGCCGTTACCATCCACAATCCCTACTTCCTGCAACTCCGAAAGCGGGCCATAACGTGATGTGTCGGCGCCGGCTGCCTTGCTTTCCTGGTTATAGATATTTATATCATTGGCAATTGCCTCGTTGGTAAGGTTATAAAATTGCCTGGAACTTAAAAATTGTATGTTTTTTTCAACCGACTGCACCCCGGTGTAATAATTGAAGGTTACGGATGTCTTTCCCGCCTTGCCGTGCTTCGTGGTGATCAATATTACACCATTGGCAGCGCGGGAGCCATAGATCGCGGCAGCAGAAGCGTCTTTCAATATCTCGATGGACTCAATATCGTCCGGGTTGATGTCGGATATCGAGCTGATGTTCTGCCCATCGCCGACAGACGCACCTGACAGGTCGTAGGAGGTGCTAAGCGAAGAGTTACTTTCGCTGAGCATCGGAACACCGTCGACAACATATAATGGGTTTTTAGCGCCGCGTATGCTCACCAGCAGCCCGGCCCCCGGTGTTCCGGATGGCTGGGTAACGTTAATACCGGATAGCTTGCCCTCAATGCTCACCGCCAGGTTAGATACGGGCTGGTCCCTGAAATCCTTATTTTTTATAGAGGAAATGGCGCCGGTGATGTCGCTTTTTTTCTGCGTGCCATAGCCGACCACAACCACCTCTTTCAGTTCGGATTTTAGTTCATCCAAAGTGATGGTTATAGCGGTTTGCCCGATGATGTGCACCGTCTTTTTTTCGAAGCCGATGTAGCTGAGCTCCAGAATAGTTTCCGGCGCGTGCAGAGAAAGACTGAATTCACCGTTCAGGCCCGTTACGGCGCCGGTGTTTTCGCCTTTAATTTTAACAGACACGCCCTGCAGCGGCCTTCCTAGCGTATCACGAACGAAACCTTTTAACAGGTGGTTTTGGGCAAAAGATAAGCGCGGGAAAAAACAGGTTGCTGCTATGATAGCTAATACCGACAGTAAGCGTAACAGTTTCCCCATCAAATTAATTAAGGTTAATGTTTTTACAGGGTTAATAATACAAATTTTTTGAATTAAATAATTGAAAATTAAAATTTTATAGAAGAATAAGCCCGGATTTTATTAAACAGGCTCCAGGCGGGCAGGCTCGTCGGAGGTTACCCCTACCGGCAGCGTAAACGAAAATTGCGTGCCGTGTCCCTCGCGTGAGGTCACCCATATTTTACCGCCGCTTTTTTCGACCAGATCCTTACAAAACATCATTCCCATACCGGTGCCCGACTCGTTCCTGGTACCAGTGCTGCTGTTTACTTTTCCGTTGAAAAGCTCGTTGACTTTTTGCTCAGACATACCGATCCCTGTGTCGGTTACCGAGATCACATAGTATTCTTCATTGTAATACAGGTCGCTGTGCAGCCTTGCCGATATTTCAATTTTGTCGCCTTTCATCGAAAATTTGAGTGCGTTCGTGATCAGGTTGCGCACCACTATCCTAACGGAGTCAGGATCAGCAAACGGCGATATCGTTTCAGGCACATTATCCACCAGCGTTATCCCTTTTGAAACTGCCTGCTCGCCAAGGTTTTGCTCCTCTTTCAAAACGATATCCTTCAACCGGAATACTTTGGCCGACTTGCCAAAATTCTCCACCTGGCTGTTGATCCAAAAAAGCAGCGTATCAAGGAAATCAGAGGTATGCTCCAGTTTCTTTAATACTGACGGCACCATCTCCAACACCTCTTCTATCGATACCGTATCATCCTGGAGCAGGTCAAATACGCCGCGAAGGGTGCTCAGGGGCGCCCGCAGGTCATGCGCTAAAACCGATATCAGCCTGTCCTTAAGGATATTTGAATCATTCAGCTTTTGTGTTTGTTCTTTAAGGCTGCGCTTTTGTTGGGTAATCTCGTTGTTCTTTTCGCCCAACACCACAATGGTTTTTTGCTGCCTGCGCTTTTGAAAATAATAGAAGACAGAAATGATGACCATCAGCACAACTACAGCCGCGAACGTGGCATTTATTTTTTGCTGTTTAATTTGTTGGGCGTATAAAGCTTCCTTTGCCTGCTGCCTGATGGCCTGCTGTTGCTGCTTTTCGGTAAAATTCAAGGTTAAATTGTACGATGTGAGCTTTTGCATCCCCTCGTTAACCTTTAAACTATCCTTTAAGCTGTTATACGCCAGCGAATACTTAAACGCCTCCTCAAATTTTCCCATTCCTGCAAAACATTTATAAAGCTCCATCGCGGCATTGGCCTTAAACCAAACGTTTCCAAGCGTAGCCGCCAGTTGCTGGCCTTCCATGGCATATTTACAGGCGTTTTTATAATCTTTTTGCAGGTTAAAAAATGTGGCGTAGCTGATCAATGCGAAGGCCTCATTATAAGCCATCTTAGTTTTTCGGGCCACAACCAGCGCGGTATTAAAATTATTAACCGCCAAAACCGTGTTATTTTTAAAGGCGTAACAAAGCCCAAGGTCGGCGCTTACGTAGCTAATGCCGTCCTTATCGTCCTGTTTTTTTGCAATTATTAATGACTTGTTAAGGTAAATGATCGCCTCATCATATGATTTTTGAGCCAGCAGCACTTCCCCGATGTTTTCGCTCGCGGTCCCTATTTCATACACGTCCCTTGCTTCCTGAGCTTCGGCAAGCGCTTTTTTATAGTATTCAAGCGCCCTGGGATAGGCCTTCATATTTTGAAGCACATCGCCAATATTATTATAAATGTCAGCTATTTCCACTTTATTATCGCCTTTAAGATCGATAAACAAAGCTTTGTAATAAAAATCCAGGGCTGTAGAAAGCCGTCCCTCGCCAAAATAAACCATACCGGTATTTTTATAGCAAGTGGCGATGCCTGCCCTGTTCCTTATTTCCCGGTTTACGTTCAGCGCTAAATCAAGGTATTTCAGGGCTTGAGGGTATTTAGCCTGCTGGCTCAGCATTTTCCCATACAATCCATAGCATTCGCCGAGGCCTTTTTTATCGCCGATCTTTTTGTATATCCATATCGCTTCGTTAAAATCCTTTTGGGCGCCATCATAATTTCCTTTAAAAAAATCCGCATGGCCTACCTGCTGCAGGCCGTTAGCTAAGCCCGGCATATAGCTGATCTGGCGGGAAAGGTCAACGGCGACGGAAGCAAAGTAATTGGTACTGTCGGGGTTCGATTCAAAATATTTCCGCGCAAGTTCATTCAGGCGGTTAATATTAGAAGTATCCGTGCGGGGATCGCCCGTTAGCGAATAACTGATCAAAGGTTTCAAACTGTCAATATGCCCCCTGGTTAATGAGTCGAACCCGGCACGGGAAACTAACAATATTAAAAACGTTAAAAACACCCTCATTCCTCGTCGGTTAAATTAATTGGTACAACAATGTTGCAACACTTAAACGGCGAAGGCATATTATTTTGTTACGAAAAATACATATTTAACGGGCGGAAAATATTGCTATAAGCGGGAAGCAATATATTGCGGCATACAAAATTTTATGCAGCCGGGAACATCCAATGATTAAATTTATTAACCGAAATGAAATCACGGTAAAAGCCGCAGTTTATTTATATTACAACGCTAATTGGAGCACAAACAGGCTTTTGGTGATGATTTCGGCGTTTTTTTTTGCGCGCGGCTTTTCTTTGCCGGTGTTTTACCCGGCACTGATATATAGATATACTATTTTTGCTAATATTTTCCTACTATAATCTTATAGAAGGTATCAAAATTAAGATACTCACCCGCCAGTTTTTTCAGCGTTTCAGCGGATACGCTTTTAACCGTTTGTACATACCGGTCGTAATAGTCGTAATCCAGCCCTGAAAAATAGAGATTTTTAAACTTATCGGCATGCGAGAATACGTTTTCCAGGCTGCCCAGCAGTGATCCCATCATAAAATTTCGCACAAGGGATAATTCGTCCGCCGGAATAAGTTCGTCCTGAAGCAAACGGATCTCTTTTTCTATTTCGCCAATGGCGGCTTTACACACATCGGCGCCCACCTCGGTTGCGATAAATATTGCACCGCCATGTTTTAATGACGATATGCCCGAACCAATGCCATAAGTATAACCCTTGTCCTCGCGGATATTGGCCATCAATCTCGACCCGAAATAGCCGCCCAAAACTGTGTTTAACACCTGCAGGGCCGGAAAATCAGGATGTGTACGGTTAATTGCCGGGATACCCATCCGGATGGCCGATTGCAGCGCATCGGGCTTCTCATTCAAATAAAAATGTTCGGCCGCAGGCGCCAATACGGGCTGACTTGTATCGACCGGCAAATTGTTACCCACCCAGGCTGCATCAAATAAGTCGCTGACCAAATTAAGGGCGCCGGCGTCAATTTTTCCTGCAATGATCATGGTACAGTTGGCCGGCTGGTACATTTGCGCAAAATGTTGCAGCATATCTTCCCGGCGCAGCGCGTCATAAGTGCCGGCATCGGCATTTAAACCATAAATGGTATTGCCGTACACCGCTTTGTTAAACAACCTGCGGGCAACCACATCATTTTTTTGCAGGCTCACCTGTAGTTTTTGCTTTTGGTTGCGGATAAAGGTTTCCAGCTCGTTTTGCGGGAAAACCGAGTTGGTAAGGATGTCTTTTATAACAGGCAGCGTGTGCTGCAGGTGTTTGTTCAAGCTGAAAAGCGTGACCGAGGAGTTATCAAAGCCATATTCAACCTGTAAAAAAGCGCCGTAAAAATCTATCCGGTCCGCAATTTGCGACGCGGACAGCGTTTTGGTGCCTTCGGTAAGCATGGTATTAACCGCCATATTGAGGAGCGGCTTTGCCGGGTTAAACCGCAGGTTACCAAATATCCACTCGATGCGCACCAGTTCCTGGTCGCCGGAGTTAAAGCAAAATACGTTACAACCGTTCGCCAGCTTTTGATGCTGCGGGTGTATTAAATTGATATTTTCTATCTCCCTGAATTCAGGGGCTGTTTTTCTGTCTATGGTCATTGGTCAGTAGTCATTGGTTAGTAGTCATTGGTTAGTAGTTAGTAGTCATTGGTCATTAGTTATTCAATGTCGTTTATTTAAGGAATTAGTATTTATGCTTGGCATTGCGTTCGCCTCACCCCAAACCCCTCTCCAATGGAGAGGGGCTTAAAAATGGCAGTTTTCTGCTGTGCATCGAAGTCCTTCTCCTTTGGAGAAGG
>Ga0134127_10000244_pt1 | contig 58546 bp, 94 predicted proteins | sample KB31753_FD_96459 | JGI IMG/M metagenome (GOLD analysis project Ga0134127, IMG submission 96459) | Terrestrial soil microbial communities with excess Nitrogen fertilizer from Kellogg Biological Station, Michigan, USA - KB3-175-3 | ecosystem: Environmental > Terrestrial > Soil > Unclassified ... | reverse complement strand
GGGTCGGGTCGCCGGTGACCGTCAGCTTCTCCGGGATCGGTGAGGTCCTGGTCGAGGACTGCAAGTTCGACGGGGTCAACCACACGACCACGTCCGGCTTCGCCTGCGTGGACTGTGTTGGCGCGGGCGGCGGGAGCGACACGATCCGGCGGGTGTTCATCCGGCGGAACCTGATCACCAACTTCCAGAACATCGTCTTCGCCGGCTCCGCCTCCAGCGTCCACAGGATGTTCGCGGTCAAGGCGACGTTCATCAACCGGGTGGTGTGCACCGACAACCTCGCGTTCAACATCATGCGCAGCTCGACCGGCGTGTCCCGGTTCGGCGCCTTCCTCCTGGAGCTGAAGTCGCCGGCCGGCGGGGCGTCCGCGATGCTCGGCGACGAGTTCGTGGTGTCCAACAACGTGGTCGGCGGGAACACAACCACGTTCGACGACGACTGCGTCGGCCTGCTCTCGGTGCCGGAGTATTCGAGGATCAACCACGTCGCGGTCAAGAACAACATCGTCCGCCAGGGGTGGATGTCAGACGTGGCGACCATCAACCTGCTGACGCCGAACACCATCGAGTTCGTGTCGACGTTCCCCAGCGCAACCACCATCAACATGCTCCAAGTCGAGGGCAACCAGATGTACATGGAGGGTCAGAACGCCGGCGGCGGCACTCTGCTCAACATGGACACCGAGTTCCTCCACATCACCGGGACGGCGTCGGTCGACTTCGCTGGCGCGTGGAGCATCCAGGACAACCAGCTCGAGTACGGCGTCACCGCGTCCGGCAGCATGAGCTTCAACGGCACGACGGCGCTCGGCATGCGGCTCAACAACAACGGCGGCGTGTCGCCCGTAGGGCTCGTCATCAAGCACAACGTGGTCGTGCTGAAGGGAGCCACGGTGGGCGCCACCGCGTTCAAGATTCAGACGGGCGGCGGAGCGGTGACCATCCCGTCCCTGCCGGCGGTGAACTCGGCGTTCGCCGACAACATCGGCATCGTCCGCGGCTAGAAGAGGAAGGAGCGCACATGCACGCAGTTCGAGGAACACCCATCAACATCAATGGTCGGACCGGGGGAACCCCCGGACCAGCGACGACCGCGGGCGTCCGGGTGCCGATGCCCGTCCCACCGGGGCGCCAGAAGCTGACCCCGTCCGGCGGGCAGCCCGCGGCGCCGTCCACGACGTTCGCCCGCTACCTCCGTGTCAGCTGCGTCGACGCCACCAACGACCTCAAGGTGAGCTTCCTGGACGGCAGCACGGTCACGATCATCCACGGGACCAGCCAGGAGTTCGGCGGCGAGATCCCCTGGATCGTGGTGCAGGCGACCGCCGCGACGGTCCAGTGGGAGGCCCACGCGGTCGTCGCGGCGTGATCGTTCCACCGACGGTGTCGGGGGCTGTAGTCCGCCAGCCGGACCTCCCGCTGCAGAACGCTGCACCGGGGAACTTCGACGACGCTGGCGGAAATCTCGACGACGTAGTACCGAATACCTCGGGGGCATGTGCGCGGGTTGACCGGCGACCAGTCAACTAACCGAGGTGATTTTCCGAATGCCCAAGCATCCACCATCGAAGCCAGGGATCCCAATCCCGCCGACCGAGGAGGCGGAAGCCGGCACCGGCCGGCACCGCACGTGCGCGGTCGGCCGCGCGGCCATCGTCAGGACCGAGCAGCTGTCGCAGCGCCTGGAGGACCACATCGAGGACGACGACGACAAACTCGGCTCGCTGTCCAGGGACGTCGAGCAGGTCGACCGGAAGGTCGACGCCCTGAGCGAGCAGGTCGAGCGGAAGGTCGACACGCTGGGCGACCGCGTCGGCGACCTGCGCGTCGAGGTGGCGACGATGACGGTCGCCGTCGGCGGGATCACCAGGACGCTCGCCGAGCAGAGCGAGCTCAAGCACGTGAGGGTGGTAGCCGAGGTCAACGCCGACGTCGAGACCGGCAAGGTCCAGAAGATCACCGCGATCACGAGCGAGGCGGACCGCAGGAAGGAGTGGCGCTCGTTCTGGCTGAAGGTGGCCCTCGCGGCGATCGCGGGGCTCGGCGCGGCGCTCGGCGCGCTCATCGAGCACTACCGCTGACTCGCGGCGAAGGTGTACCATCACGAGCATGGGTCAAATCGCTCGACGAGTGAGAGCAGGCGGGGCGCCACCATGAGCTGCGGCCGACCGTCCGGGACGCCGGCCGCGCTGATCCACGTGACGCGCGGCGCGAGCAAGATCCTCCTGTTCACGGTGCGCGCCAACCCGATCACCGGGGAGATGACCGCGTCCATCTCCGGCCTCGACCAGGCGCCGGCCGCCGGGAACCCGGTCGACCTCACCGGGGCCAAGGTGTGGTTCACGATCAAGAACCGCGTGGAGGACCCGGCGCCGCTGGTCACGAAGAGGAACGCCGCCGCCGGCGGCGTCGACAACCAGGTCCTCGTCGTCGCCCCGCAGGTCGGGATCGCCGTGGGCCAGTTCCGGGTCCTCCTCGACGTCGCCGACACGACCCCGCTCGACCCTGGAGCCGCGTACTGGTGCGACGCCTTCGTCCAGATGCCGGGCGGCCCTCCGGTGAACCGCCAGCAGGTGTCGCGCAACCGGCAGCTCGCGATCGACCCGGCCATCACCACCACCTTCTAGGAGGACCCAGTGACGATCTCAGGAACCGTGGAGCTCTCCGGCCGCGTCAGGTACGCGCCTCCCGTGCCGAACGTCGACTGGTCGGCGAACCCGACGCTGCTCGCCGACGTGCTCGAGGCGCTGGCGTGCTCGGCGCGTAAGGAGGAGGAGTACACGCTGACGGCGGACGGCGACACCGCCATCAACTTCGGGTCGCTCGCCAGCGCGTCCCTCGTCATCATCAAGGTCGCCCCGAACGTCGGCATCCCTCCGTCGCCAGGGTTCCCGAACGGCGTGCCCGCGGCGCCCAACCCGGTCGTCGCCAAGCTCACGAGCGCCGCCGGCCTCGCCCCGGTCGCGGTCGACCCGTTCATGGCCCTGTTCAGCGTCGGCGTCCCGTACACCGCGATGACGATCGCCCGCGCCGCGGGCGTGCAGACCACGGTCCGGATCCAGCTGTTCCAGGCCGGCTCGTAACCGTTTACGTTGACATTGTCAACTCGAAAACGGTAGGATCCGCGCGTGGACCTCGAACGACGCGCGAGGGTGACGCTGCTGTCCAACGTGCGGTGCAGTGTCGCGTTCAGCTACCCCGGGTGGAAGAGCAAGAGCGCGCGCAAGGAGCGCACGCGCATCCTAAACCTCCTGGACGACGCCCTCGCGATCGACCAGAAGGGCGCCCACTACATGGAGTCCGTCCAGGACGGCCGGTGGGACGGCCGGCGCCACGTGTTCCACAAGAACGAGGACGACGGGACCTTCCCCGCCGGCATCACCCGGCGCGTGAAGACCCTGCTGCGCGAGGCCGGCTACAAGGTGATGAGGACGCGGGACGAGCGCGCCCGGCGCCACCAGGACGGCGTCAACTCCCCGCGGGAGGGCCGCGCCGGCGCGGTCGTCGAGCTCGAGATCTCTGACGACATGCTCGCCGGCGTCACGCTGCGCGACGACCAGATGCGGGTCATCGCGGCGGCGCTGGAGGCCGGGTGCGGCCTGGCCCACGTCGCGACCGGCGGAGGCAAGACCGAGATCGCCGCCGCCATCATCAAGGCGCTCGCGGACCGGCGGTGCCTGTTCCTGGTCCACACGAAGACCCTGCTCAGGCAGGCGCGCGAGCGCCTCGCGGAGCGCCTCGGCACGATAGAGGAGCACATCGGGGTCATCGGCGACGGCAAGTTCGACCCGAAGCACCTCACGGTCGCGATGGTGCAGAGCCTCACCAGGGCGCGCGGCGAGGCGCAGAAGCGGATCATCGCGAAGTACCTCAAGACGATCGACCTGCTGTTCCTCGACGAGACGCACCACGCGTCGGCGAAGACGTTCTACCACCTCGTGCAGCGCATCGACGCGCCGTGGCGGTACGGCCTGTCCGGCACCCCGTTCGGCCTCGCGGACGGCAAGGGGCTGCTCGTCGAGGCGGCCTTCGGCCCGGTGGTCGAGCGCGTGACCAACGAGGAGCTGATCAGCCTCGGCGTCAACGCCAAGCCGACCATCCACATGCTCGAGGTGAACGAGCCGAAGCTCGACTCCGACCTCGACTGGCAGAGCGTGTACAAGGAGGGCATCGTCCTCAACGAGTGGAGGAACAAGCTGATCGCAGGCGCGGCCGAGAACTTCGCGTCCAAGAAGTGGCCGACGCTGGTGCTCGTGCGCGAGCTGTGGCACGGCGACAAGATCGTCGAGCTGCTCAAGCAGGCGAAGGTCCCGTGCGCGTTCGTGCACGGGCAGATGCCGAGCGACGAGGTCGACCGGCGCAAGCACGGCTTCGTCGAAGGCACGTTCATGGTGCTGGTCGCGTCGCCGATCTTCGGCGAGGGTGTGGACATCCCGGCGGACGAGAACTTCCCGGGGATCCGCGGCCTCGTCATCGCCGACGGAGGGCAGTCGGTCGCGAACGTGCTGCAGAAGATCGGGCGCGGCCTGCGCCGCAAGAAGGGCGACAACCGCCTCCACGCCGTCGACTTCGCCGACACGACGCACAAGTGGCTCGCCCGCCACAGTCAAGAGCGCCTGGCGCTTTACGAGTCCGAGGGGTTCGAGGTCATCGTGTAGGGCTGTGGGAAACCTGTCAGATCTGTGGACAAACACCCGACGCCCGCGCGCGAAGCAGCGAATACCGGCAATCAAGCATCTTGACTTCGGAGCGCGTCGCGCGGTACTGACTCGATGTGCGTCCCAATCGTGCGCCTACGACACAAAGCGGGAGGGCGAGGCGGCGGGAGGTGGCCAACGAGATCTGCGTGCTCTACCACGAGGCGGTGCGCGCCGAGGTGGCGACGCTGACCAAGGGAGGCCGGCCCAACCACGTCCCGAGGGACTCGACGCTCGACGCCGTCGACGCGTCCGACCGGAGGTGGTTCATCCGCGCCGCGGCGATCTGCCTCCAGGAGGGAGCCGACGCGCGGGAGTTCATCGTGGCGCAGTTCGCGCGCTGGCGCGAGGCGAGCGCGTACCACAAGAAATTCCTCATCCCGCAGCCCCACCACCTCGGCAAGCTCGGCGCCCGCGTCCGCCTGCTGCAGCACAAGGCGGTCACCGAGGTCCGGCGGTCCCGCGTCGTCGCGATCGACGAGCAACCGACCAGGCAGAGGTTCTACGTCGAGGAGCGGCAGCTCAAGGGGATGGCCCGCGTGCGGCGCGAGGACCCCGCCGACGTGCTCGCGGAGGAGCCCGAGCGGTTCTCGAGGGAGTTCCTGGTGCACAAGGGCGTGTGGGAGGCGCTGAAGGACATCTGGGCTGAGAGGACGGAGCGATGAGCGACCTCGCGCAGGACGTCGTGGCGACGACCCTGAGGCGAGGGCATGCCGACGCGTGGAGGTACTACGGCCTGTGCGGCAAGCCGCCGGCGCCGCGCGGGTTGCTGGTCGGGGAGGCGCCGGGTCCGAACACCAACGCCCTCCTCCCGCTGTTCCCGCACCCCAGCAACTCGGCCGGCGCCAGGCTGCTCAGGTACTCCGGCGTCGACCCCGCGGACTGGCTCGGCAAGCTCGTACGCATGAACATGTGCGACGGGACCTGGTCGGCGCGCCGCGCCGTGGCAGGGCGCGCCCGCGCCCTCGCGTTCCTGCTCGACGAGGCGAACTACCACGACGGGAGGCCCCTGCGCGTGCTGCTCCTCGGCGTGCGCGTCGCGCGCGCCTGGGGATGCAGCGGCGAGTTCGGCAGCGACGAGCACCAGTACGGGCTGAACCCGATCCCGGCGAGGCGGCCGGTCGCCTCCGACAAGACGCTGCGGGTCGCGTGGATCCCGCACCCCAGCGGGCGGAACCTGCTCTACAACTCTCGGCGGAACCAGCTGCGCGCGCGCCGCGCGGTGCTGTGGGCGATCGGCGAGAGGGACGCCCCTTGAGCGTCTACGTCGACAAGGCGATCTACAAGTACCGCCGGATGATCATGTGCCACATGGTCGCCGACAGCCCGGCCGAGCTCCACGCGATGGCCCGGAAGATCGGCGTCAGACGGCGCTGGTACCAGGCGGACGCCAGCACCCCGCACTACGACGTCTGCAAGAGCAAGCGCGCGCTCGCCGTCGGGGCCGGCGCGGTCGAGTGCGACCGCAACGCGTTCGTCGCGGCCCTGCGCAGGATCCGGGCGAGCGGGGTCTTCGAGTGAAGCCGAAGGCCCCGCGGAGCCGGTTCGACGGCGTCGCCGACGAGCTCGCGGAGGACGTTGCCCCGTCGTGGAAGATCGACTACGGCAAGGACTTCGAGCGCAAGATGCTCCGGGTGCTGTACGCGGACCAGGAGTTCGCGACCACCTCCGGCACCAAGCTTGACCCTCGCCTGTTCAGCACCCCGGCGCTCCGCTGGGTCGCGCAGAAGATCGTCGGGTACGCCCGCGACAACGGCGTCGGCATCAGCAAGGACGCCCTGCAGATCGAGCTGGAGCGCGACGGCAAGACCGGCCGGGTCACCAGCAAGAACCGGGACTCGATCGAGGCGCTCGTCGACACGATCGACCAGGTGGTGAAGGACCGCAGCTACGTCAAGGCGGAGCTGTTCAAGTTCATCAAGAACCAGGTCACCGACCGGGCCGTGCGCGCCAGCCTCGACGCCCTGGACGCCCAGGACTTCGACGCCATCGACGCCGAGTTCCAGAAGGTGCTCGACGTCCAGGCGTCGCTCGAGGGCGGCCTCGGTCACTTCTTCGTGCGCGACCGCCTCGCGCGCCGCGAGCGCCGCAGGAAGTACCAGCCGAACGGCGTCTCGAGCGGCCTGTTCATGGACGAGCAGCTCAAGCCGAAGGGCACGCCGCCGAAGTCGCTGACGACCATCGTCGCGCCGTCCGGCGTCGGCAAGTCGAACACGCTGATGTTCATGTGCCGGAGCGCGATCATCAACAGCAACGCGCCGTCGCTATACATCACCACCGAGCTGTCGGAAGAGGTCGTCAGCGACCGCCTCGACGCGTCGTTCACCGGCGTGTCAATCAACATGCTCGAGAAGGAGCGCAGGAAGGTCTCCGCGAAGATCCGCAACCTCGGCCTGAAGCGTGGCGAGTTCCTCGTCGTCAAGGAGTTCCCGCCGGGCGTCCTGACGCCGAGCGGCCTGCGGGCGTACATCCGGCAGCTCGAGAGGGTCGGGTTCTACCCGAAGTCGATCTACATCGACTCTCCCGACGACATGGTGCCGGACCCGGCCGACCGCGGGCGGGACCGCGACGGCTACGAGGACTATGGCGCGGTGTACCGAGGGAACCGCCGGATCAGCTACGAGGTCAACGCGCCGGTGCACGGCGCGAGCCAGACCCAGCGCGGCGCGCTCAACAAGGAGCACGTCGACTGGGATCAGATCGCCGACTCGGCCAAGAAGGTGATGGTGTCGGACGTCGTGGCCATCCTCCAGCAGACGCGGGAGGAGTACAAGCAGAGGGTCGGGCGGTTCTACCTGGCGAAGAATCGGTTCGGTTCGGCGAAGCGGGAATGGAAGGTGCGCCTGGATTGGGCGAAGATCGACATTCGGACTATCGGATGAGGAGATGACAGATGCCACCAACCAGGAAACAGAACGGCCAGCCGGACGACCGCCGCGTGCTGGTCGACCGCGAAGAGTACGCAGCCCTCGTCTCCCTCAGGGAGAGCGCCGAGCTGCGCCTCGTCGACGACGAGAAGGTCCAGAGCCGGATCCACGATCTGACCACGACGTGCAACGCGCAGGCGCGGCGGCTGATCGAGTGCGACCTTACCGCGCAGCACCTCGAGCGCGTCGTCGCCATCCAGCGCATCTTCATCGACCTGCTGCGCGCCGACCGCCCGGCGGTGGCCTCGCTGGAGGACCTCTCCACCTTCTGGCGGAGCTGGTTCCTCACCACCGAGGGCCTCGTGAAGCGCGACCCGAAGCAGCGCGCCGAGGTCGACAGGCTGGAGCCCGACCTGTTCCGGTCGTGGCGGATCTGGGTCCGGGACGCCGGCCACGCGAGCAGGACGTTCGCCGTCTCCGGCACCACGCGCGCGGACGTCGAGGCGCTCAACTCGATGCCACAGGCCACCCTCCAGGACAACATCCTAGAGAACCAGCGCGCGCAGAACGCGCTGCTCTCCGCCCGGGTCCGGGAGCTCGAGGTCGAGGTCGAGGCGTACCGTAAGGGCAAGCCGTGACCGACCGAGGGCCGAACCGCGACAAGCGAACCCGCGCGGGCCGCCGGCGCTACGCCCGCCAGGTCGGGGACCACTTCATGCTGCTCGCGGCGTGCCGCGGGGACTCCCGCTGCGTCCGGGCGTACTCCAAGCTCGGGGACAACGTCTGCTCGGCCTGCGGCGGCGCCGTGCTCGGACCGGAGGAGAAGCGCGACGCCGCGCCTCCCGGGTGACCGATGCCGCTGTTCAACCCTCGAGCGGTCGACCGCGCGTTCGACGTCGAGCGCTACGTCCTGGACAGGTTCCCGGACGCCCAGCGCAGCGGCGGCAACCTGATCGTGACGTGCCCGCGGTGCGAGCGGCCCAAGCTCTGGGTGCTCGTGGTCGACCGCGACGAGGTCCGCGCGCCCGCGTGGCAGTGCTTCTCCGGGGACTGCGGCGACAGGGGCGGCGGCGCGGTGTCGACGATCCGCCGCCTGGAAGACTGCGACATGTTCACGGCGTACGAGCAGATCGCGAAGTACGCCAAGGGCAACCAGCCGATCATCGACCTGCGGCGGCTGGTGGAGGACCGGCTGGCCGGGGAGATCGAGGTGTGGGGCGCCGAGCCCGACCTCGTGCCGCTGCCCGACGAGTTCGTCCCGGTGCGCGCCGACCACCGGAGGCGCGACCTGCCGCCGTACTTCGCGGAGCGCGGGATCGGCCCGAAGAAGGCCCTGCGCTACGGCGTCGGGTGGTGCGAGTCGGGGTACTACCGGAACCGCCTCGTGGTCCCGGTGACCAGCGGAGGCGACGTCGCGTTCTTCGTCGCCCGGTACATGGCGCAGCGCCCGCCGCTGTGCAAGGCGCGCGAGCTCCCGTGCGCGAGGTGCGGCGGGACCGACGAGCACAAGCGCCTGAAGAAGACCCTCTACCCCAAGGGAGCCAAGCCTGGGCGCTACCTGTTCAACTACGACCGCGCGCGGCACTGCGAGACGATCCGGATCGTCGAGGGCGTCCTGGACGCGGTCCACGTCGGGAGGTCGGCCGTCGCGACCTTCGGAACCACCCTGTCGCAGTACCAGCTGGAGCTCCTCATGAGGACGGCGGCCCGCGAGATCGTCATCATCTGGGACCGCGACCCGGGAGCCAAGCCGGGGAAGAGCGGCTACGAGAAGGCGCTGGCGCTGGCCGACCGGCTGGCCGACCTGTGGCGGGTGCGCGTGGTCAAGCTGCCGGACGCCAGGGACCCGGACGAGCACACCCGGGAGGCGCTCCTCGAGATGGAGCGCGGGACGCCGGCGCTCGACGCCGCCGGCGCGCGCAGGTCGTACGTGATCGGCCGGCTGGAGCACAGGAGGTCGCGGTTCGACGCGGTCGTCGACGAGATGGAGCGCGAGGACGGACCGTAGTTTCTGTTGACATTGTCATCCCAATAAGGTACCGTCGCGCTTCGCCCAGCAAGCGCCAGGAGACAGCGTGAAGAAGACCAACAAAGCGAAGAGCAAGAAGCCGAAGAAGGTCAACTCGAAGCCGAAGGCGAAGAAGACGAAGGTGGCTGCGAAGCAGCCGGAGGAGACCATGGACCGCAAGACGCTCATCGGCATCGCCCGCCTGCTCAAGGGCGCCGGGTCCGAGGTGAAGGCCCTCAAGAGCGACGCCGACCTGGCGCTGCAGAAGAAGCTCAACGAGGCCATCCAGAAGCTGGCCCCGCCCGACGTGATCAAGCTGCTGGAGTCCATCGACCCGGGGAAGCTGGTCAACGGCCTGAAGCAGGACTGCCTGGGGATCTTCGTCGACCTCAGCGACGTGTCGTGCACCCACTGCCCGGACGCGACGGCGTGCGTCGGCAAGTTCATCAGCAACCTGCGCAGCGGGTTCTCGCACGTGAAGAGTGCCCTGGGAGACGACGGGCCGAAGCCGGCCACGGCGGCCAAGCAGGCCGTGGTCCCGGTCACCCGCTACGAGGCGAAGCGGGCCGTGTTCATCAAGGACGTCCCGAACCCGAACCCGAAGGGCGACGACCTGCACGACACCATCCGCCGCGTGCTCAAGGAGCAGCCGGAGACCCTGGGCGAGCTGCGCGAGATCATGGAGCGCGACTTCGACTTCGACAGCGACGCCGACTTCATGACCCAGGTGACCGCGTTCCGCGACCCCAAGGACGGCGTGATCAAGCTCGACGTCGACCTGAGCGACGCCGACAAGGCTGCGCTCCGCGAAGCCGGCTACGACGTGTGACCGAGGTCTACGACCACCTCATCGACGACTGGCGAACCTGGACCGGGATCCTCAACGAGGCGCAAGCTAGGGAGCTTGTGAAGACGTGGGCGAGACGGTCTTTCAATCAACCCGAGGAGACAGAAGACATGGCGAAGAGCAACTACGTAGTGACCGTGCCGGCCACAATCACCGCAGTGGTCGAGGCGACCGACGACAAGGACGCGTCGGAGAAGTTCCGAGCTCTGGCGAAGGCGGTGTTCAGCAACATGTTCGGAGTGGTCAGCGTCGTCGGCGACGCGAAGGTCGTCCAAGTCGCGGGAGGAAAGACCAAGTCCTCCGGCGACGACGACAAGAAGTCCGACAAGAAGTCGTCAAAGTCCGACGATGACGACGATGAAGATGAGGACGAGGAGGATGACGACGACGAGGAAGAGGAGGAGGACGACGACGAGGAAGAGGGCGAGGACGACGACGAGGAAGAGGGCGACGACGATGACGACGAGGATGAGAAGAAGTCGTCCAAGTCCGACAAGAAGTCCGACAAGAAGTCCTCCAAGCCCGACGAGAAGAAGAAGGTCAAGATCAAGCTCAAGGGCAAGTAGAGCCCGCCGTGGGTGAGCGACCGCCGACCCAGTTCGCCGAGACGCCGCGCCAAGCGCGGCGCTTCATGGACGAGCTGTACCAAGAAGCCTACCTCCAGGGGAAGGTGACGGCGGTCGACACCGAGTTCGTCCCGGTCACGCACGAGCCGGTCCTGATGTCCTACTCGTGGGGACGCGGGATCCGGCGCGTCGTGCGGGCCGAGCTCGTCAAGGAGCACTTCGGCGACTGGCTGGTCGACCGGCAGACCAGGCTGGCCTACCAGAACTACAAGGAAGATGTCGAGACGATGGGCAAGCTCGGTCTGCCCGAAGCCGAGCTCGCGCACAGCTTCTACATCGACGTGATGGTCGCCGGCGTCCTGCGGGACGAGACGCTGGTGAAGCACAGCCTCAAGGCGCAGGCCCTCCACTTCCTGAAGTGGTTCCGCCGCGAGTACGGGCAGCTGTTCTGCTACGTGCCGCCGGGCAAGAAGAAGGCGATCACGATGGATCCGCGGCAGGTCATGGACGGCCCGCCGCCGGAGGCGCTGACCGACGCGGTCCTGAAGTGGGGCACAGCCAAGGGAGGGCACAAGGTCGGCCCGCGGACGGTCGACGCGTGGCGCCAGCTGATGGAGGACTACGCCGGCGACGACGCCGAGAGCACGCAGATCCTGGCGGTCGACCACCGCCGCTACCTCAAGAAGACCGACTACTGGGACAAGTACGTCAGCGTCGACCGGGAGTTCACGCTGACCCTGATGCAGTGCGAGGACGCCGGCGCCCTCCTCGACCAGCCGGTCCTCCGCAAGATCCTCCGCAAGCAGCAGATCCGGATCATGAGGGCCGAGCGGTGCTTCCGGTCGGTGGCCGGGAACCCGAAGCTCAACCTGCGGTCCGGGCCGCAGATGAAGAAGCTCCTGTTCGACGAGTGGGGCTGGCCGGAGCACCCGACCATCGAGACCGACAACGGCGGCGTGTCGATGGACAAGGAGGTGCTCACCTGGTGGTCGAAGGAGCACAAGCTCGAGATGGCGGACGTGAAGCTCGCCTACAACAACGCGCGCACGATGGAGGGCACGTTCCTGACCGGGCTCCTGACCGGCGTGGACGAGGACGGCCGGCTCCGCTCCGACCTCAACCAGATCGGGGCGAAGACCTCGGGTCGCATCAGCTCGCGCAAGTTCGACCGGAACATCGAGATGAGCCGGACGCTCAAGAGCGGCGTCGTCAAGACCTGGACCAAGAAGAAGAAGGTCGGGGCGAACCTGCAGAACATCCCCGCCCGGAAGGAGAAGGACCCGGACGGCATCCGCGGCGCCTTCCGCGCGCCACTGGTCGGCGAGGTGACCGCGTGGGGAGACAGAGCGACCGAGCCCCACAAGCTGATCATCGCCGACTACTCGGGGTTCCACCTGATGCTCGTCATCCACTTCGTCAGCAAGCTGACGAACGAGTCGGCGATGCTCGAGATCATGAAGAAGTACGGGACGCCGTCGGCGGTCCACGTGTACACGACCATCCAGATGTTCAAGCACGCCAAGCCGCACTACTGCGACCCGGCGACGTGCAAGGACAAGACGGGACAGTGGAAGAAGGGTCACGGCGAGAACAAGAGCTTCTCGCTCAAAGAGTTCACGATGGACGACTGGAAGTTGGTGAAGCCGATCTTCCCGGACCAGTACACGTACTCGAAGAACACCAACTTCGCACTCATCTTCCTGGGGTCGCCGTGGACGCTCGCGTACAACACCGGCCGCGATGCCAACGATCCGGAGCAGCTTGAGGAGTGCAAGCGCCACTTCGACGACTGGTACGAGCTCTACCCGGAGATCCCGATCTACCAGAACCACATGATCGACCACGGCTACGAGCACGGCTGGGTCCCGACCATCGGCGGGCGGCGCGGCCACGTGCGGATGATGCTGGAGGGCTGCGACAAGAACGGCAAGTACATCCAGGACGACGACAAGCGCAAGAAGATGATCAAGCACGGCGAGCGCGTGTGCACGAACACGCCCGCCCAGGGGAGCGAGGCCGACATCGTGAAGATGGCGCTCAACCTGATCCGGAAGAGCAAGATGCTGCGCGCGCTCCGCGTCGCCCCGCTGTTCCCGGTCCACGACGAGATCGTGTCCGAGGGTCCCGGGAGCACGTCGGAGAAGGGCCTCGCCGAGAAGATCCGACTGATGAAGCAGCCGTACCGGGAGCTCATGGATTTCGAGCTCGCGGTCGAGGGAGGCATCGGGGACAACTGGTTGAGCGGCAAGCCGTAGAAGAGGAGCAAGAGGATGAAGACGAGGAAGAGCTTCTGGAAGAGGCGCGAGGTCGGGCCGATCTCGGCGGTCCACCCGTTCACCAAGAAAACCATCACGGTGTACCCGCAGCGTGATGCTCGGATAGGAGGCGACCTGAACGCCGAGCTCCGCCGGCTCCCCGGGCTGCTGAGCTGGTGGATCTCGCTTCGCGACGAGGCCGAGAAGCTGAAGGACGACGCGCTCCACGAGGAGCACAACGTGGACGAGGACCTCTACGAGGAGTACCGCGGGAAGGCCGCCAAGGCCGCCACCGAGACCTCGATCAAGATGAAGGTCAAGCGCGACCCGCGGATGCGCGAGGCGTTCCGGGCGCGGATGGCCGCCGAGGACATGCACCGGCGCCTGAAGGGCGCCGTGGAGGCCATCCTCGAGAAGCGGTGGAGCCTGCAGGGGCTCGTGAAGAACGCCGCGCTGGAGCGCGGAGTCAAGGACCACGCATGAGGACGGACGGACGAGAACCAAACACGAACAACCTCCACTTCCACGACGGGTCGACCTGCCACGGCGCGCCGACGCTCGAGGCGTGCCAGGAGAGGGCGATCGCCCACCACTGGGTCGGCAAGATACTCGAGCGGGAGGACGTCTACCCGGACGGCGAGAGGGTAAAGTGCTACAGCGTGATCGCGCACGGCTTCGCTCACTACGGCAAGCAGGGGAGGTTCGTCGCCGAGGTGAAGCTGGTCGCGGTGCCGATACGAGATCACAGCGACGCCTGAGACAACTTGAACCACAACACTTGAACGGGAGCTTGAACGATGAAGAACCGAGACAAGACTGGAGAAGGCAAGAAGAAGAGGAGCGACGACCTCGACGAGATGCGCGAGGCGTTCCGCCAGCACAAGGAGCGGGCGAAGGGCGGCGGGTCGTCGAAGAACGACTTCGACAAGCTCGAGGACGGGAAGAACCTGCGCCGCTGGCTGCCGATCCCCGGGAGGCGGAAGTTCTACACGGAGGGGTGGACGCACTTCGACGTCGGACCGAACGAGCGCGCGGTACGCTGCATCGACGAGGAGCACATCGACCCCGAGCGCGGCCTTCCGCAGTCGGGGACGAAGTGCCCTCGGTGCAAGCGGTTCCTGCGCGAGCAGGCCAGGATCAACTCCGAGTACCAGAAGGGCGACGAGGAGGGTCAGGCTGAGTGGGGTCGCATGAAGCAGAAATACTGCGCGCGTCACCAGTTCTACTCGAACACCCTCCGCGAGGACGACGAGGGTGACTTCGAGGTCAAGATCACGACCTACGGGCCGCAGGTCTGGGGCCAGCTCATGAACTACTACGTCGGCGACGACAGCAACGTCGGCGACTTCACGAGCCCGAAGAGCGGGACGTGGATGAACGTCAAGAAGGTCGACAAGGGCGGCAACAAGCGCGGCCGTCGGCGCCGCAACATCGAGTACAAGGTGTACGCGGCGGACGGCCCCGACATCTCCGAAGCGTGGGACACGATCAAGGAGGCGCTGCACGACCTCGACGCCGCCGTCGGCAAGGTCATCTCCGTGGAGGAGTTCGTCGCCATCGAGAAGGGCATCGACGTCGACAAGGACCGCAGCGACGACGACGACGGCCGCAGCCGCCGCCGGCGGTCCAGGGACGACGACGGCGACGAGCGTCGCCGCAAGTCTCGGGACGACGATGACGACGATGACGATGACGACGATCGCGAAGACGACCGCGACGATGACGACGAGGAGGACGACGAGGAGGATCGACCCGTCCACGTCAAGAAGTCCCGTCTGGCCGAGAAGCGCCGCCGGCGGGACGACTGAGGCCGGCCGTGGCGAAGACCAAGCGAGACGCCCTGGCTGCGGCCGTGCGCGCCCTCAGGGCGAGGCACGTCGCCGCCGCGGCGGCGCGCTCCGGCAAGGAGGAGGCCGAGGCGAGGGCGCGCAACAAGAAGTTCGACGCGCTGCGCGCGCAGCTGAAGAAGAAGTACGACGGCGAGATGTTCACCTCGATCGCCAACGGGTCGCGCGCCGAGAACATCAGCGCGGTCAAGAGCGGCTGGCAGGAGCTCGACGACCTGGTCACCGGGGAGACCGACAAGGACGCCAGGACGATTCGCGGGACCGGGCTCGGGTGGCCGCGCGGGCGCATCATCGAGATCTACGGCGACGAGGGGATGGGGAAGACCACCCTGGCTCTCCACATCATCGCGGCGTTCCAGCGGGAGGGTGAGCGCTGCGGGTTCGTGGACGCCGAGCACGCGCTCGACGTGTCGTACGCGGCCAAGCTCGGCGTCAACCTGACGGACCTGGTCCTGAACCAGCCGGACAGCGGCGGCGAGCGCGCCCTCGACCTCGTCTCCACGATGTGTGCCAGCGGCCTGTTCGGCTGCATCGTGGTCGACTCGGTCGCCGCGCTCACGCCGCTCGCCGAGCTCGACCTCGACTTCGAGGAGAACTCGCAGCCCGGCGGGCACGCCCGGCTGATGTCGCGCGCCCTCCGCAAGCTGGTGTCCATCGTGAGGGAGAGCAACACGCTGCTCGTGTTCATCAACCAGACCCGGATGAAGATCGGGGTCAGGTTTGGCAACCCGAAGACCACGACCGGCGGCGGGGCGCTCAAGTTCTACGCCTCGTGCAGGTTCGAGATGGTCAACGTGAAGACGAAGAAGAAGGGCGACCGCGTGCTGTACCGCCGCACGCGCGTCCGCGCCGTGAAGAACAAGTGCGCCCCGCCGTTCCGCGACGTGTACGCCGACATCGCCCCGAACAAGGGCGTCATCGCCGTGCACGGGGAGTCGGAGTTCGACGGCGGCTCCGATGACGACTGAACCGAGGAGGACAACATGAGGCTGCTCAACGTCACCGACAGCGACAACATCGAGGCGATCGGGTTCGACCCGAAGGACAAGGGCAAGTTCCAGGGGACGCTCGCCGTGGTGTTCAAGCAACCGAACGGCAAGCCGTCGGATGAGGTCTATCTGTACGAGGGCGTCAGGTACGAGGTCTTCGTCGAGCTGATCTCCGCGGAGAGCATTGGCAAGGCGTTCTACCCTCTGTTCCGCAAGACGAAGCACCCGTTCACCAAGAGCCTCCGGTCGGCGCTGCGGAAGTAGTTGACAACGTCACCGCTATCTGGGTAGGCTCCCGCGCGAGGATCAAGAGGACATGGACATCGTTCCAGTAGCGCAGCTGCACCGGAGGGCGAGGATGGTCGTCGAGGCCATGCGCCTCCACCTGGCGTCGGCGGTCGGGGTCACCGTCCAGGGCTCCCACGTCACCGTCCGGTTCAGCGACGACAGGGGCCGCCTGCTCCAGGTCACCATGGTCGTGTGCGAGGTCGACGACGGCCGCGACGACCCAACACCGGACCCGGACCTCGACAAGTGAAGATCGCGATCTTCAGCGACCTGCACGTGCACGCGTGGGCCGAGCACTCGCGCGACGAGGGCGGCGCCCCGAGCCGGCTGCGCCACTGCGTGTCGGTGCTGGAGCGGATCCGCAAGCACTGCGTCGCCAACGGCATCAGTTCGGTGCTGTTCGGCGGGGACCTGTTCCACAAGCGCGGCGTGCTCTACACCCTGCCGTACAACCTGGCGGTCGGGGAGCTCGCCGCGTGGCGCGAGTACGGGCTGCGGCTCTACGCGAACGTCGGCAACCACGACATCGCGGACCGGCAGGGCGCGGTCCACGCCCTGCAGGCCCTGGAGAGCGCCGGGCTTCTCAGCACGGTCGAGCCCGACGGTTGGGTCAACTGGGTGCTGGACAGCGGGGTCGAGGACGACCCGGGAGTGTACGTGACCGCGGTGGCGTACTGCCCGGGAGCTGACGAGCTGCGCCGTCGGGCGCTCGCCGCCCTGAAGGAGCGGGACGAGGAGGGGACCGACGGCGCGTTCACGATCGGCCTGTTCCACCACGGGTTCCGCGGCGCGAGGGTCGGGACGTCCCTCGAGTACGTCGTGAAGGAGGACGCCGACCCCGACCAGTGGTCGGTCGGGTTCGACGCGATGTTCTCCGGGCACTACCATGCGCACCAGGAGATCGGCACGCGCGGGAACGCCTGGTACGTCGGGTCGCCGATGGAGTTCGTCCGCGGCGAGGTCAGCCCTAAGGGCTTCCTCGTGCTCGACACGGTCGAGGCGGAGTTCGAGCGCGTCGATCTCGACCTGCCGCGGTTCGTCAAGCTCACCGGCGCGGAGATCGCCGACGGCGACTTCGACGTCGAGGCGCACGTCCGGGGCAACTTCGTCGACGTCGTGTTCGACAGCCTGCCGGTGTCCTGGGAACAGGTCGACGCCACGCTCCGCAAGCTCGGCGCGCTCGGCGTCAGCGCCAAGCCGACGCGCGAGGACGGGCCGTCCGCGGAGGTTCGCCTGCGAGTCGACCCGGCCGCCGGCGACCGCCAGCTGCTCGAGGCATACATGGACCACGTCGAGGTCGGGTCGGAGCGCGACGACCTGCTCCGGGTCGGGCTCGAACTACTGGAGGAGGTGACGCAATGAACTTGCCGAGAATCATCATCGACGCCGCGTTGTTCTGCCCGCACTGCGGGGCGCGCCACGTGGACGAGGCCCGCAACGGGGAGAAGTGGCACAGGCGGGCGCACACCACCCATCGGTGCCAGGCGTGCGGCGGCGACTTCGACGTGTACGTGAGCGGGCAGGCGCCGCCGTCCCCGACCGACCTCGTCGAGATGATCAACGAGGGTCTCGGGCGCGCCGGCATCCGCGGGGCGAAGCTGGTCGGCGACGGCGTGCTGGAGTTCCCGCTGGCCACGCTCGGGAGCAAGCTCCGCAAGGTGCGGATCAAGGTCGAGGAGGTGTCCGAGTGACGTTCGCGTTCGGCGACGCGAAGTGGCCCGGCGTGGCCAAGCTCACCGAGGAGGCCGGCGAGCTGATCCAGGTCGTCGGCAAGCTGATGATGACCCACGGCGAGGTCACGCACTGGGACGGCACCGACCTCCGGGTGCGCTTCGTCCTCGAGCTCGGCGACCTCGCCGCCGCGATCCAGTTCGTGGTTGGCAGGGTGCTCACCGTCGACGAGGTCAGGTTGCTTCGGACCAGGATCCAGGAGAAGTTCGAGAAGTTCGAGCAGTGGCACCGAGAGCAAGGAGAACCCGGGTGACGATCCGCGCGACATACAAGAGCGTCCGCCTGCTGGTGGAGGACATCAACAGGGCGATGGAGGCGGTCCGCAAGGCCGCGATGGGGAACATCCCGCTGCCGTGGGATGACCTCAACGAGCTCCGCGACCTCGTCGCCCAGCTCGCCAAGAAGGCCGACCGCGTCGCCGTCGACGACCTCCCGGGCCTCGCGCCGGCCGACTACGTGGCGGCGATGAAGCCGGTCGTCGCCGAGTACCACCGCCAGCTGATGGACCGCGACCTGCTCGCGCCGTGCCTGTGCATGGACCTGCGGGCGCACGCTTGCGTCGTCCTGCTCGTGGGCGACGGCGGCTCCGTCATCAGGACCGCGCACGACCCGGACAAGCCCGACGCCGCGCTCCTGGTCGAGACGGTCGTCGGCGTCCTCGACGCGGGCCTGAGGCAGGTCGCGGCTGGCGCCGCCGCGGTGGCCGACGCCGCGGACACGTCCCCGGGAGACGTCAGGCTGTGCGGCGGCTGCGACTGCGTGGAGGGCGAGTGCCGCTGCGACGGTTGCGAGGGGCGCTCGCTTTGAAGAAGCCCAACAAGATGGACTCCCGCAACCGGGACGCGAAGCTGATCTTCGCAGACCTGGAGGCCCTCGGCGCGGACCCGTGCCGCCTCGTGGTTGTCGGTTCGCACAGGCTCGACCCGGCCGACACCGCGGACGCGATCGTCGAGCAGTGGGACGCGATCGTTGACCTGGTCGGGTTCCGCCCCAGGCGCATCATCACCGGGTGCGCGCCGGTCGGCGCCGAGAAGGCGGCGCGCCTGGCCGCCAAGCGCCTGACGGGCAAGCTCGCCGTCGTGTTCCACCGGCCGGAGCTGGTCCACAGCGTGAAGAACGCCGAGATGTTCATGAACATCTCGCTGGCGAAGGCCGGCGACGCCGGGCTCGTCCTCGCGACCGGGTCGAAGCTGACGCACCAGAACCTGCGCGGGTCGCTGTGGGAGTGGGACAAGAAGACGTACCAGGTCGAGGTCGGCTGACCTCAGGAAGGAGACCGAGATGAGCGACAAGAAGGACGGACCGAGCGACGAGGAAGTCAGGCTGGCGCAGCGGGAGGCGCAGAAGGCGGCGGAGACCGCCAAGGCGATGGCGCCGTACGTCGAGGCCAACAGGCTCAACCCGATGATCCTGAAGCGGGTGCTCGACCACCACGCGCCCGGCAACGAGGCGGAGGACGACGGCATCTTCGACCAGCGGTGGATCTCCTCCGACACGTTCTACAACAACACCCTCGACTACGTCCCGGCCGAGCAGCGCCCGGCCTACAAGAGCGCCCTCGACAAGGCGTTCCCGAAGCGGGGCGGGTCGTGATCGAACCCAGCCAGACGTGGCGGTGGCGCCCGTACTCCGCCCACCGATCCGTCCTGCAGGACTGGACGAACACCCTGTCGTTCATGATGCAGAGCGTGCTGATCTGCGCGACGCGCGGGCCGGACGGCATCCGCAAGGACCACCCGGTGAAGGTCCTGATCCGCTTCCTCCGCCGGTCGTTCCTCATCTGCGCGTTCGACGGTAAGGTGAGGTGGTCGCCGTACGAGGAGGGAGGCGGGTCGTTCACCGGGCCGCTCAACCTCCAGGGGCTGGGTCCGAGCGAGGGGCACATCGATAAGTTCCCCGAGATCTACCTGCGCCACGTCGACGAGCTCCCGCACCACTTCCAGCTCCACCTCATGCATGCCGCCGAGATCCTCGGGTACAAGCACCCCGACGACGACGTGCGGAGGTTCTGGCTCGGGTTCTACCGGGCGATCGTCAACGACGCGCACCTGAACCCTGAGACCGAGGAGCAGATGGACCGGCGCCTCGGCGACAACGAGGCGAGCTGGCGCGCCGCCGAGGGCGGCGTCACCGCGCTCTAGGAGAGCTGGGCCATGCACATCGCGTCGATGCGCGTCGAGAACTTCCTGTCGTTCGGGGAGGCCGTCTTCGACTTCGAGGACGCCGGGCTCGTGCTCGTGGAGGGCGAGAACCTCGATGACGACAGCGCGCGCTCCAACGGGTCCGGCAAGAGCGCGATGATCGACGCGCTCGTGTGGTGTCTGTTCGGCGAGACGCTGCGCGGGTACAAGCACGACGAGGTGATCCACCGCAGGGTCGGCGAGGGCTGCCTGGTCAGGGTGCACCTGACCGACGGCGACGAGCTCTACACCGTCAGCCGCGCCCGCCGGCACCCGAAGCTGAAGAACGCGCTGACGGTGACGCACGACAACTTCGGCAAGGACATGAGCGGGTCCGGCGAGAAGGAGACGCAGCTGGCGGTCGACCGGCTGCTCGGGTGCACGTTCAAGACCTTCGTGTCGAGCGTCGTCTTCGGGCAGGATCGCGCGTACAGGTTCTCCCAGCTGACCGACGGCGAGCAGAAGAAGATCCTCGACGAGGTGATCGGCGTGGAGAGGTTCGCGCTCGCGTGCGCGGCGGCGCGCAAGAGGGTCTCCGGCACCCAGGCCGAGCTCGCCGCCTCCAGGCGCGCGCTCGAGAGGGCGGAGACCACCCGCGACGAGGCCGAAGCTGAGGCGGTCGACCTCCAGGTCAAGGACACCGACTTCGCGGAAACGCAGCGGAGGAGGGTCGAGGACGAGCGCGACAAGCTCGCCACCGCCAAGGGCTGGGTGAAGAAGAACGCCAAGGTCAACGTGGACGCGCTCAAGAAGGACGTCGAGGTGCTGCTCGCAGAGTTGGCCACGCACGAGCGGGCGGTCGAGGTCGCCGTGGCTGCTGCAGCCGCCGCGAGGGCGAGCACCGTGGGGCTGGCGAAGAAGCGGGACGAGGCGGCGGCCGAGCTCAAGCGGCACCAGAAGCTGTCCGGCGACTGCCCGACGTGCGGCCAGAAGGTCGACGGCAGGAGGCACGAGCGGGTGACGGCCGAGATGCGTTCCAAGCTCGAGGGCTTGAAGGCGGAGCACGTCGTTGCGGTCGACGTCGAGACCGAAGCGAACGACCTCCTCGCCGCCGCCCGCGAAGCGCTGAAGGCGTCGCGCGGCGCCATGACCGTCGCCCAGGCCGCGCTCAACGAGGGCGTCGGGGCGGAGGCGAACATCTCGGTCTGGAGGCGGCGCGCGGCCGACCACGAGGCCAAGATCGCGGAGCTGGAGGCGGAGCGGAGCCCGTACGCCGCGCTGACTGAGAAGGCCCGGGGCAGGCACGCGCGCGCCGCCGCCGACGCCGACCAGGTCGCGGCGAGCATCGAGGAGCTCGAGGCGTCGCTCGAACGGGCGGAGTTCTGGGTCAAGGCGTTCGGCGCGTCTGGCCTGCGCTCGTTCCTGATCGACAGCTCGCTGCCGCTGCTCAACCAGGAGGCGCGTCGCGTGTCCCGCATCGTCACCGGAGGGGCGATCAAGGTCGAGTTCAGCGCGACCTCCGAGCAGAAGAATGCCAAGGTCGTCGACCGCTTCGAGGTCCGCGTCGACAACAAGCACGGCGCCGGCACGTACGCCGGCAACAGCGCCGGCGAGCGCGCCAAGGTCGACCTGTGCGTCGGCCTCGCGATCCAGCGCCTCGTCGCCTCCAGGTCGTCCTCGGACTTCAACGTCGCATTCTTCGACGAGGTGTTCGACCACCTGGACTCGGCGGCGCACGAGCGCGTGCTCGAAGTGCTGGCCGAGATCGACAAGGACAGCGTCTTCGTCGTCAGCCACGATGACGACCTCAAGGCGTGGTTCCCGGCGTCGCTGAGGATCGTGAAGCGCGGCGGCTTCTCGAGCGTGGAGGAGCAGTGAGCGTCGTCGCCAAGCCCCACAGGGACGACCTCATCAAGCACATGCGTGCCGAGCACGTGCGCAGGTCGAGGCGCGTGCTGATGTGGCAGGACAGCCGCCTGGAGCACGAGAGCGGCGGAGGCTTCCCGGTCACCGGGCCGTGGTCGTTCCGGGAGACGTGCGAGCACCACAACTGGGACGAGATCGACGATCGCTGGCTCCGGTGCACGCGGTGCTGGTGGTGCAAGCCGAAGCTCGGCAAGCCTCCCAAGCTGGAGAAGCTGCCGGCGATCCTGAAGGGCCGGGTGCTGCCGCCGCTGTCGGGCAAGGTCGACCTGCACGAGGTCTACGCGCAGGCCGGGTTCGTGCTCGACGACGACCGCCGGTCGGTGATCTCGACCGTGCGCGTCCGCGTCGTCCAGTACACGTGGGCCAACGTCGACTTCGACGTCCGCAAGTGCGGCGCCGACGTCAGGTTCCGCGGTCGCGGGTGGAAGGAGGCCGCGGTGTTCAACGAGACCTGGCTCCACCGCCTGGTCCAGGTCATGCGCGAGGCCCGCCCGCGCCACCCGAAGGCGCTGTGGCGGGCGATCCAGAAGGCGATGGAGAACCGCTGGCAGCCTCCGTGGGAGCGGGAGTCCTGGGACCGGCTGCCGCCGAAGACGCGATAACAAGAATAGGAGAGGGCGAGCACGATGACGATCAACGACACATCCAACGCAACCGTATCCGTGGTCGACGACCTCGCGCCGGAGGGCGTGGCCATGCTCCAGGCGCTCTACTCGAGGTCGTCCCTGAGCCACCGCGACCACCTCGAGAAGGCCCGCCGGACGGGCGGCGCCGGGTTCATGGAGCGCTACTACGTGGGGTACAACCACAAGAGCATCGGCGACTGCGGGTCGACCACGATCTTCATGGAGGGCGTCTCGATCCTCGCCGCGAAGGCGGTCCAGGACTGGTCGCTGTACTCCGGGCAGGAGACCAGCACGCGCTACATCGACTTCGCCGTCCAGGGCGTGGTCGATCCGATCGGGACCCCGCTGTCGAGAGCCATCATCGACGACTGGATCGGGTTCTACAGCCGGAGCCGGGACCGCGTCGTCGCCTCCGTCCGCGAGCGCCACCCGATCCAGCCGGGCGAGGACCCGGCCGTCTACGAGCGCGCGGTCGGCGCCCGCGCGTTCGACGTCCTGCGCGGGTTCCTCCCCGCCGGGGCGCGCACCCAGCTGTCGTGGCACACCAACCTCCGCCAGGCCGCGGACCACCTCTCCGTGATGCTCGACCACCCGCTCGCCGAGGTGCGCGAGCTCGCGCGCCTCGTGCTGATCGAGCTCAACGAGCGCTACCCGTCGTCGGGGTTCGACCGCGGCCGGGTCCTCGGCGTGAGCGGCGAGCGCGCCGCCGACCAGGCGCCGGAGCGCGCCGCGTGGGAGGCCAGGGCGGCCGGGTTCGCGTACGCCGCGCCCCGCGTCGCCCCGTGGGTCGCCCACGCCGACCGCGTATCATTCCACACGAACGTCCGGCTCGGCGCCCTCGGGGACGATGAGGTCGAGCTCCTGGCCTCGCGCCCGCGCGGGTGCGTCCTGCCACACTTCTTCTCGCGCGCCGGCACGTGCGACATCAAGTTCCTGCTCGACTACGGGTCGTGGCGCGACGTCCAGCGCCACCGGAACGGCGTGTGCCGCGCGCCGCTGCTGACGACCGACCTCGGGTTCGAGCCCTGGTATCTGGAGCAGCTCGACGACGGGCTCCGCTCGGACGCGATCGACCTGATCCACTGGCAGACCAGGCGCATCTCGCAGGTGACCGACGACCCGGCGGCGCGCCAGTACATGGTCGCGCTCGGGTTCAGGGTCCCGACGATCCTGAGCTACGCGCTGCCGGCGGCCATCTACGTGCTGGAGCTCCGCTCCAGCCGCGCGGTGCACCCAACGCTGCGCCGGCGGGTCCTGGCCGCCGCGGAGCAGTTCAAGCGGGAGCTGCCCGGGATCGCGCTGCACGTCGACACCTCGCCCAGCGAGTGGGACGTGCGCCGCGGCCGGCAGACGATCACGGAGCGCGCGCCGTGAGCGACGTCGAGGTCTACGACCCGAAGTTCGACGACTTCCACGGCGAGCCGATGGTGACCTGGCGCGAGAAGAGCGGCGCCGCGGCGCGGGTCACGCTCAACCTCCTCGAGCAGTACAGGCGCTGGAGGAACGACCAAAAGGGACCCAGGTACAGCCTGCCCGATGCGTTCTGGCAGACCAACGGCCCGGCGATCGTCCGCGCGCTCGGGTACTGCGGCGCCAAGGCGCTCGTGTTCGACTGGGTCACCGACCGCAAGGTCTGCTACCGCTGGTTCGCGAAGAAGCCGGGGACGACCGGCGCCGACTGGTACCACGTGTGCCCGGTCAGCGCCGAGGGCGGGACGTCCGGCGCCGACTCGCGCGTGAACGTCGAGCTCCCGCACGGCGAGTCGGTCCACTTCTCGTTCATGAACCTGCAGATGCAGGACTGGGTCAAGCCGGAACCGAAGGTCGAGGAGGGTTGAGATGATCGATGTGGTCGTGTTCGGCAACGTAGACATGACGTGGCACGGTTTCATGGACCACGACGAGCACGTTCTCGTCGCGACCAAGCTGTCGTCGTGGAAGTTCTTGTGCGTGACGCCGTCCGACGAGTACGAGACGGTCGAGCCGGAGCCGAAGCCGACGGCGGTGCCGACCGTTTGGAAGCACGACCGCGCGAAGGTGACGTGCAAGTCGTGCCTCGCCGTGCTCGACGGCGAGGTCGTCATCGAGAGAAAGACGGTACCGCTGTGACAACCAACCTCAGGCCGAACATGCTGGCGCACCTCCTGTCCATCGGCGTTGCGGGGTCGACCGGGAGCGGCTTCAAGGCGCACACTATGCGCGTGGTCACGTCCAGCAAGAAGCACAAGTGGAGGAGCGACCCGAAGCTGATCCGCCTCATCGAGGAGTTCGCGCGCGGGAGGATCGGGCTCGACCCGTGCGCGTCGAAGCTCGAGAGGTTCCACTTCGCCGACGTGAACTACTCGCTGCACAACGGGCTGGATGGCCTCGTCGCCCCGTGGGTCGGGTTCGGCGTGGCGTATGCGAACCCCGAGTACAAGCGCCCGCTGAGCACCAAGTTCGTCCGCAAGGCGGTCGACGAGTTCGTCGCCGGTGTCGTGCGCGACCGGCTCGGGCGCCCGGTTCTCGCGCAGTCCGACCCGAAGCTCAGGTGCGGTCGCGGTGACCACCTGTTCCTGCTGCTGCCCGCGCGCCCGGACACGAAGATGTTCCAGCAGGAGCTGCTCCCGTTCGTCACGGCGATGTGCTTCTGGCGGGGCCGGCTGAAGTTCAGCGGCAGCGACCCGGCGCCGTTCCCGTCGCTGATACTGTACTTCGGGCACGAGCCCAAGCGGTTCCGGCGGCTGTTCGAGAAGCACGGCTGGGTCCCGGGGTGATCTGGTGATAGCCTAGGCGGCAAGAGGACCAAGAGGAGGAGACGGATGACGAGCGAAGCGGACAACCTGGTTGCCATGGCGCAGAAGCAGCTCGACGAGCACAAGGAATGGCTCGCCGGGCAGATCGCGGAGGTCCCACCCGACGTCCTGAAGGTCGGCCAGATGCTGCTGCTCGCCCAGCAGGCGCGCCAGATCACGCTCCGCGTGGCCCAGGCCGCCAAGGTCGTCAGCGTGGTCTGGGAGTACCCGGACGAGTTGGCCGCGTGGCTCCAGTCCGACCTCGCGCCCAGGCACCTGCGCGACGACTTCGCCAGCGGCCACGTGGTCGACCCCAACAAGCCGCTCACGTCGGTGAGGCGCGTCCGTGAGGAGTAGGGTGGTGACGGCGTCGATACGCTCGAAGTACGACTGGGAGAGCGAGCTCGGAGGTGGCCAGGAGCCGGACGCGGTCGACGTGCGATCTCTGAAGGCTAGGCTGCGCGAAAGCGCCGGCAAGGGAGCCAGCCGCGGCAAGGCCGGGCGTGAGCCGGTCACCTCGGTCGCCAAGGTCGAGTCCGACCGCGCGCGCAAGAACAGCCGGGTGAAGGGCACCCGCGCCGAGCTCGACGTCGCCGAGATGTTCTCGCGGTGGTGCGGCGAGGTCGTCCGCCGCACGCCGGGGAGCGGCGGGTGGTCGAGCGCCAAGTTCGGGGTGACCGCCGACCTCGTGTGCCCGAACAAGAGGTTCCCCTTCCACGTCGAGGTCAAGCACCGCGAGGGCTGGACGCTCGACGACCTCGTCACCGGCGCGCGCCGCGAGCACGACAAGAGCATCACGCAGTGGTGGAGGCAGTGCGTGGAGTCGTGCCCGAAGACCGTGGACGACGCGAACCGGATCGACACGCGCGGGCGCGTCCTGCTGAAGAAGGAGCCCCTGCTCGTGTTCCGGCGCAACCGGCAGCCCTGGCTCGTGATGATGCGGCGCCACAACCCGCTCGCCGTGCACGTCGACGTCGCCGTCTTCGAGCTGCCGTACGTCGACGCTCCCAGCGTCGCCGTGATGAGGCTCGACGTGTTCCTCGACCTCGAGCCCGTGCCGAGGGGCCTCAAGAACCACAGGAGGGATTGGTGATCGACGTCGAGAAGGTCCGCGCCCGCATGCTCGCGGCGATCGACCGCGCCAACGCGACGCGCGGCGCGGAGAACGAGATGCCTGGGCTCCGCGCCGCGGTCGAAGCGTGGCCCGACCGCCGGCCGGCGGGGCGCCTGCCGGCGGAGGTCAAGGCGTTCCTGGAGCGCGAGCTCGGAGGTGACCCGTGAGCCTCGAGAAGATCGCCGACATCCTAAAGGTGGACGAGGTGAAGCTGAACCACGGTCCGAAGGGCGTCGCCGTGCACGTGTGCATCAACAAGTCCTGGTTCAGCACCGCTATCGACAACGACAAGCTCGGGGACCGCCGGCTCGAGGTGATCGCGGAGCACCTGGCGTTCCTCGCCGACGCCCATATCCCGAGGGTCCGGGACTTCCGCAAGAGCCAGGCCGACGCGGCCACGCGCGCGGCGCTCCAGGCGGACCAGGCGGCCCGCGAGCGGCGGACGTACGGGCTGTCGTGGGCCGACGTCGGCGGGTTCGACAACCCGCGCGACGGCGGGGTCCAGCAGCAGCTGGCCAAGTCGGAGCCGGCCCCGCCCTCGTTCGAGCCGCCGTCCGAACCCGCGCCCGAGGGGCCGGCCGCAGAGGCGATGCCGAGCCGGTTCCATGCCATCATGGCCGAGCTGAGGTGCCTGTGAACGTCTGGATCGGCTCCGAGCGCGCCCGCATGGCGGAGCTCCTCGGCGTGGACGAGATCGTCGGGACCGCCTCGGCCGGGCCGGCGATCGGGTTCGCGCTCCGCGTCGGGCGGACGTGGGAGAAGGTCACGATCGACGATCCGTTCGTCTTGGCGGGCCGGTCGGCCGTCGCGCTCGAACGGATCACGAGGCGTCTCTTCGACGCGGCGCGAGCATTGAAGGTCCGTGCCCGTATGCAAGCTGCGATCGACGAGCTCAGAGAGTTCAACGCCGCCGCCGAGACCATCGCGCCTCTCGACTACAGGTTCTCGATCGTCGCCGACCCGTCGGTCCAGCCCGACAGCTTCGAGCTGCGCTCCGGCAGCCAGCGGGTCATCGTGAAGAACGTCGGCGGCGGGCGGGTCCCAACCAACCGCTTCGAGGCGGTAGCTGAGGAGCTGAAGAGCACATGAGAAGGCCGCGCTACATCACGTTCGAGTGCCAGAGGGGCCACCGCAAGGACTGGCTGCTGGAGACCAACGACGACGGGTCCCCGATCTACGAGGTCTCCGAGCACGGCGGTCACGAGGTGAAGCCGATGTGTTTGACCTGTCACCTGGACAACAGGGAGGGTGGCGTCAACATCGAGAGCGAGGAGATGCTGCCGGTCGACTGCGTGTTCGACGGGTACGTGAAGACCATCGTGAAGGGGAACAGCGACTTCAACGAGCGCGAGCGCGAGCGGCTCGAGAAGCGTCAGGACGACCACTGGAAGAGGCAAGGCAGGGACGAGGCTATCGACCGCGAGAGGGCGTTCCTGAAGAAGCAGGGCGTGGTCGGAGGCGTCAGGTGAAGAAGCTCCCAGGCGACCAGCAGGTCAACTTCCTGATGGCCCTGCTCGTCAACGTGGTCAGCTCGATCGTGGAGCACGGCGAGGACGTCAGCGTCGGCCTCGCGCAGACGCCGGCGCGCGTGATCTTCACCGTCCGGGTGCACCACGCGGACATGGGGCTGGTGATCGGCGAGGGAGGCAAGACCGGGGACGCGATCCGACGGATCGTGTGGACGGCCGCGAAGAAGACCGACAGGCGGGTCGACATCGACTTCGTGTGAGGTTGGCTGGGCGCCTGGGGTGCGCCGCGGGCGCACCCGCCGCGCCGCCGCATGCTGCCGGAAGGTGAGGCCGGCCGAGCTCGTTGCGTGCGCCCTCCCGGCCCGTTAGACTGGACGCGTGGGCCGCAGGCGAAGGCGCAAGCCGGTGATCAAGATCGAGCTGTTTCGCAAGGCGAAGTGGCTGGTGGCCAACGGCATGCCGAGCTCCTACATCGCCGACAAGCTCAGGATCTCGCGCACGACCGAGCTGTACTGGCGCCAGCTCATGGACCACGACGGCGCCGTCAAGGCGCTCAGGAGGCGGGTGCTGCAGCTCCCCGAGCGCTACCGCGAGCAGATCGCCACGGCCATCCAGGACGCGCGGAGGGCGGCGTGAGCTCGTCCAGGAGGGACCGCACGACGGCGCCGCGCGCGGGCACCCGGGCCAGCCGGGCGAGGCACGTCGACGACCGCAACGTCAAGCCGCCGGCGGGGTACCGCCCGCGCGGCAAGCGCAAGCCCGGCGAGGCCGCGATGGAGGCCCAGCTTGCGTCCGCGCCGCCTCCCGAGGTACCGTCGGACGTCACCGAGGGCGGCCAAGCGCCTCCTTCGTCAGCGCCGGCGGTTTCCGTGAGTCCACCGGGAGCCGCCGGCGCGCTCCTCCAGGTCGACCCCGACGACCAGCCGCCGCCGGCGGACCCGTGGTGGACGCCCGAGCGCGAGCGCGCCTTCGTGATGACGCTCCAGGGGATGCCGCAGCACCAGGTCGCGGCCGAGCTCGGCCGCGACCGCCACACGGTGGCCCGGTGGGCGGACGACGAGCGCTTCACGCAGCGGCTGTTCGACGAGAACGCGGCGCGCTTCCGGGCGAGCCGGCAGCGGCGGTCGATCCAGACCGTGCGGCTCACCGACAAGGCCGACCACCTCGCCAACAAGCTGCTCGACAAGGCGATCAAGCTCGCGGACGACGGCAAGGACGACCTCTCGACCCGGCTCGCCGCCCGGGACTGGCTGCAGGAGTTCCGGGAGAACAGCCGCCGCGAGGACGAGATCTACGGTCTCAACAGGGAGCGCGTCGACGTCAGCGTGAACGGCCAGGTGCAGCACAACCACAAGGGCAAGGTCGGCGTGACCTTCAGGGCGTTCCTCGCGACCTCGCTGAGCGGCATGGGCGTCGACGCCGACAAGGAGGAGGTCGACGTGTCGCGCGCCGACGAGGCGCTGGTGGCGATCGCCGAGCGCGCCCTGACGGAGGGGACGTTCCTCGATGAGCTCGTCGAGGAAGAGAAGCGGCAGCGGCTCGCCATCGAGCGCTAGCTGACCTGGATCCCGACGAAGTCGACCGCCACGCCGAACTTCGCGCTCGCGCTCGACCACCGCACGCCGGTCACGTGCACCACGAACCTCAGGAGGTCGTCGTTTCGCACGATCATGACCAGCACCTCGTCGTTGGGCCGCAGGTTGGCGTCGGTCGTCGTGGAGAACGACCCGGACACCGTCGGCGGCCTGAGCGCCTCGTCCGACAGCACGCCGAGGCGGACCAGCTCGGCGTCGGCGTAGCGCGACCAGGTCAGGGAGAGCTCGGTCGTCTGGATCGCGGCGCCGTTGACCGCGACGATCGTGGTCGTCTTGTCGATCCGCTTGAACTCAGGTCCATCGGGCCAGCCGAGCATCGCCGCGGCTCCCTCATCGATGAGCTTCGTGGTGAGCGGCGCGGTCTCGTACGTCGGCGCGGGTGCGGTCTGGCGGTCGACGCCGGCGAACCCGTCATCCGGCACCCGGTCCTCCAGCTTGCCGGCGAGCTCCTCCGCCAGCGCGTCCCACCTGGTGCGGATCGTCACGACATCACCGAGCGTCTGGGTCGTGGATGACGTTCAGCTGCTCCGGCGGGACCTCCTGCCGGCGCGTCGGCTCGTCGCGGAACTCGTCGGTCTCGGCCTCCTTCTTGGCCGCCGACGCGTGCGCCGCCGCGAGCAGCGTGCGCAGCTGCTCGACGTCGCTGCGCGCGAACCTAGTGTCCTGCTTCGACGTCTCGAGCTTCGCCTGGAGGTCGCGGATCGTGTTCTCGGCGACCTCGAGCTGCACGAGCGTCAGGGTCAGCCCCTCGCAGAGCTTGGCGATCGCGTCGGCGTCGAGCAGGATCAGGGAGAAGATCGTCGAGTCCAGCCCGTGGCAGAACTCCCGGACCAGCTGCTGGCCGACGGTGGTCGGGGACCCGTCCTCGTCGTACGGCGGGACCAGCGCGAGGCCGCGCCTCGCCAGGTCGCGCAGCCACAGCATGTCGTCCCTGCTGATCCCGGAGTGCTGCCGGACCTCGTCCACGGCGCGGATGGTGGCCGCCGCGAGCCGGTGCAGCCGCCCGCGGGGCGTGTCCGCCGGGTGCTTGGTCAGGCGGAGGTCGGTCTTGGTGGCGCCCTTCGGGATCGCGATCTGGACCCCCTTGGGGCCGCTTCCGTTCTTCATGTCCTCTTGGTCCTCTCGAGACTTCTTCAGTCCGGTCTGTAGGTCAGTACGACATCCCTCCTGGCCCTCCCTCTGCCCCGCTCGTAGTAGGTGTGGTCTATGTAAAGCATCACGCCCGCCGGCGGCCTGAGCCCGCGCTCCTCGAGCTCCATGACGTTCGGCACGACGCCGACCCTGCTCGGGTGGTCCCGACCGAGCCTGTTGCGGAGGTCGAACACCGTGGACCGCAGCCAGGAGTCCGCCTGCTCCGACCCTCCGAGGACCCACACGGTCGGGTTCGTGGTGGCGAGGTAGTGCCTCGCCAGCAGCTCCACGACGCCCCTCGTGGTCCGCCCCGTCGCGCGCTCGACGTCCGGCATGACCGCGAACGCCTCGCAGCTCCTCCCCACCCTCTCGGCGTGCTCGTCCCTCGATAGCCCGCACGCGCCGCACGTGTTCGAGTTCTCGTTGCGTCGCCGGTCGGCGTACGCGTCGAAGTCCTCGAGAACGAGGATGGACGTCATCGCGCGGGTGAGCTCGCGCATCATCGGGTCGTCGCGGGCGATCTCCACGTCGTTGACGCCGTCCACGATGACCGAGGGCCGCGCGGCTCGCGGCAGGGCACCGCGGGCCGCGTTGACGGCCCGCGTGACGGCGTCGTCGAGCTGGCGCCTCGCGGCCGGGGTCAGCCGTCGCCGGGCTTCTTCCGGCTTCCTCAGGGGACGCTCGTCCGGGAACGACCGCGACGGCCCGTCCATCCTCGAGTGGATCCCGAGCCTCCCGCACCCGCCGCAGTGCAGGTTGACCTCGGACAGCGTCATCGTGACGCGGACTTCTTTGCCGCACGCCTCGCAGCGGTATCGGTTGGTCGTCAGCGTCAGGCCGTCCGGGAGCTGGTAGATCGGGGCCGGCAGAGGGCACCCCATGCACGACACCGAAGGTCGTCCCGCCACCACGCCGCCCTCGAACGCGCCGGTGCCGCAGCGCGGGCACAGGATGATCTCGGTGGTCGTCAGACCTTCCGCGCTCTCGACCAGCGGTTGGCGGACGAGCTGCGGCGGTGGTCGACGAGGCGCTGGTGGGTTGTCTACCCAACTGAAGGTCGCGCGCTGGTTGAGCCCGACGGTGGCGGTGCTCGCGCGCAGTTCCCCTGGGTCTGGGTCCGGTGCCGTCGGTGACGGCGTCTCGATCTCGGTCGTCAGCTCCAGCGCGATCATCGCGAACCGAGGGTCTGGTCTGTTGTCGCCCGGCATCAGACGACAACCTACCAGGTTCGGGTTGACGATGTCAACTCGAAAGAGATCACTCGCCGGTGGCCATCTTCCGGGCGCGGGTCCGCGCCGCCGTCATCATGGCGATGAAGTCGTCGACCTGCTCGCCCTCCAGGACGCGCGCGGTCAGGACGCTGCCAGTGTCGGACAGGATCTCGTACTCGAGGACAACCGACCCGTCCTGGCGGCCCGTGGCGGTGTACCCGCACACGGTCGCCGGCGGCTTCTTCTCCAGGGGCCTGGCCTGCGCCTGCGGCTTCGGGGCCGGGACCGCCGGCCTGCGGGGCACGACGCGCGCCACCTCGTCGTCGGTCGGGAACTCCAGCGCCCTGGGCGGGATCTGCGGCTGCTGGGGCGCCTCTTCGGTCTTGGCGCTGGCGCGCCGCCGGAGCTCGAACCGGACGTTGGCGAAGCGTGTCTGCGACGCGTCGTCGTTCCGCGTGGAGAGCGCGCGGAGCTCGGCCTCGAGCTCCTCGGTGGTCATCGCGTCCAGCGGCCCGGCGGGCGCCGGCGCCGGCGAGCCGGGCGGGCGCTCGGTGGGCTCGCCGCGGCGCTTCAGCTCGGACTTGATGGCGTTCACCCGGTCCTGCTGCTGGGACGGGATGCCGTCGGGCCACGTCAGGGCGATGGTCTCCAGGTCGGCGCGCAGTGCGTCGGCGGATAGCAGTTTCACGGACATGTCTTCGTCTCCTTGGTTTCCGTAGTTGAGATCGCCAGTCCAGAGGATGCTCACCGGCTGGCTTCGATGACGGCGTCGACCATTCGCTCGGTCAGGCCGTTGAGTGTGGGGTCGAACTGGAACAGGTCGCCGGCGTGCCTGGCGACGAGGTCCCGCGCGTCGTCTCTGGACAGCGGGTTGCGTCCGGCACGTGAGGTGGCCGTCGGCAGGCCCACCATGGCGTTGAGCTCGGCCTCCAGGCTCTTCGTGGTCGGGGCTGTCTCATTGAAGATGGCGACGGCCTTCTCGAGCCCGCTCGCGGCGATCACCTTCGCCAGCAGCGCGAGCCGCGCCGCCGCCTCGTCGCGCTGCGACTTGAACAGCTCGGCCTCGACCACGAGCTTGGCCTGCTCGGCCTCCATCGCGATGATCTTGAGGGTGAGGGCCTTGTCGAGGTCGCGCTGCGCCCGGCTCTCGCGCTCGGCGCGCTCGTCGTCGGTCTCCGGCGTCGGCTGCTCGTCGCGCGTCTCGCGGCGCCGCTTCAGCTCCTCGCGGACCTGCTGGAACCGGAGCGGGTCGGCGGCGATCCGGTCCGACAGCTCCCTGAGCTCGGCCTCCAGGCTCTCCGTGGCGCGCTGCTTGTCCGGCGTCCCGCTGCCGGCGGACTCCACGCACACCGGCATGCCGATGCTGCCCCAGTCGATCGCGATGTTCGTCGGGCGCCATTGCCAACCGTCGCCGGCGCGTCGCCTCTGTATCGGGCAGTTCACGCACTGCTCCACGTCGGAGTTCTTGTAGATCTGTCTCCAGGTGTGCTCTCTGCTCATGGTGCTCATCTCCTCTTGTTGTCACTCGAACGAGAAATTGAACCGCGACTGCTTGCTGAGCCGCTCCATGCAGAGCAGCGCGCTGCCGAACGCGTGGGCGAGGTGGTCCTCGCCGCTGGTCTTGACCGTCTCGACGACCTGCTTGGTCTCCTCGTCGATCTCGCGGAACGGGACGAGCGATTTCAGGTGGCGCTTGAGGGCGTCGACTATCGGGATCTCGAGGTTGGGGAACCCGATCTCGCGCTCCTTGACCACGCGCGCCGCGTTCTTGAGCTGGATCAGGCGCGAGACCGTCACCCGCGCGCGGCTCGGGTCGCTCCACTCCGGCACGAACGTCTTCGACGTCTTCGGGTTCTGGTCGTATTGCTGTATCCAGAACTTGCCCTCGTCGCCGTTTGGGCACATCGCGCGGAGCATCAGCGCGTTGCGGTCCTTGCCGTAGCCCGCGTCCGCCGCGCCCATGTCCGGGTTGAACTGGTTGACGTAGCTGAGGACCCTCTTGGCGCTCTCGAGCTCGACCTGGGTGTCCTCGAAGACGTCGACCCCGATGACGTACGGGCGCTGGTTGTACTTGTTGCGCCCGAGCACGACGACCCAGTTCAGGTTGCCCCAGTCGACGCCGTACGTCACGTGCGACCACGCCGGCGTGCGCGACGTGTACAGCTGGTGGCCGGCGCACGACCTCTCGAAGTCGACGTCGTTGAGCATCTCCATGTCGGAGCCGGCCGGCACGCCGACGACGTAGTTCAGCCAGATCTCCGGGAACCGCATGTCGATCTTGTCCTGCATCACCTGCGTCGCGGAGATCCACGCCGCCATGAGCTGGGAGATCGCGTAGCCGCGGATGTGCTTCCGGTCGGGGTACTTCGGGACCCACTCGCCGCTGTACACGCGGTCGAGCTCGCCGCGGCACTTCTGCTTCCGGCACTGGAACTCGAAGGCGCCGGGCGGGAGCTCCTGGCAGCCGATCGGGAAGCTCTTCACCTGGACGATGTTCTCCTTGTGGTCGATCGGCTGCCGCTCGCCGCAGCGCTTGCACCTCACCAGCCACGTCTGCTGGTCGCTCTTGGAGAACGGCAGGTCGATGCCCTGGCGCGGGAGGGTCGGCGTGGAGATCTCGCGGAAGAAGCCCCACTTGCTGGACTTGAGCGCCTCCTTGAAGGCGAACTCGATCTTGTCCCGCATCCGGTCCTTCTCGTCGAGCGTGACGCCGTCGGCCGGCTCGCCCTCGCCGAGGTTGGACTCCCACGCCGACCTGAACAGCCAGTAGCTGTCGCCGACGCGCCGGGTGAACACCTGGTTCGGCGTCCCGACGAGCGCGGCCATGCGCGGCGTGTCCGCGAACGCCGCCGCGACGCGCGTGTTGCTGAAGTCGGTGAGCTGCTTCTCGCGAGGGAATGTGGTGATCCACTTCGTCCCCGGGTGGTGGGCGAGGAAGTGGAACACCTCGTTCTCGGACACCTCGGTCACTCCCACCTGGCGCGACTTCTCGTAGACCTTGTGCCGGTGCAGGTCGCGCATGGGCTGGCGCTGCCACGGCCGATGCCGCTGGAGGCGCCCCAGCACCTCGGTGTCGTAGTCGCTGTCGGCCACGAGCGTCCGGCGGAGCTCCCCGAGCGACTCGTCGGTCAGGGCGCGCGTGTTGTCGAAGATGATCGGGTCGCCCTTCACCCGGCGGTTGAGCATGCACCACACCACCGGGTCCCGCTCCGCGATGGCCTCCAGTCCGGTCATCGCGTCGGTCTCCGGTGGCAGGTCGATGAGCGTGGAGATCTTCACTGGGTCAGCATCGCGGAAAGTGAGGAGGCGTTCCACCTCCTCCGCCGGGTTTGCCCTCTGCGCTCCGAGGTCGAGTGACCCACCGGCCTGTCGGCTTGGGCGAGTCCCCTTGCGGGTAAGGTAGCCACCGGACTATTGGGTGCGCGTCTTAACCTGAGATCGGGATTCGGGCGCGCACCCTCAAGCTCATCGTTCCCCTTCTGGCGCCGTCGCGGCGACCCACTCCCGCTCGTCGCCGACGTAGTTGTACCAGGTCGTGCTCGCGGGGCAGCGCAGCCACAGCTCCCCTCGCCCGCGCGGCGCCGGCGCGCTCCTGGTCACCGGCCGGCGCTCGATGGCCTCGGAGCGGCGGGACTGGACCGCCGCTCCCCACCGCGCGCTCCCCACGCAGAACGCGGCGCCCGCCGCCAGCTTGACCGTCCACCAGAGGGACCGCCGCAGGAGCGACGCCAGCGTGCTCCTGTGCGGCCGAAGCGCCTCTAGGGTCACGGCTCGTCCTCGCGCGGCCGGATCGTGGACGCGAGCTTGAGGAGCTGGTCGCGGGCCTTGTCGAGGTTGCTCATCTCGGCCGCCACCGCCTTGACCATGGTGTCGCCGAACGTCCCGTCGCCCAGGTCGACGTCGTCGCCGAACGCCCGCTTGACGAGCTTCACGGCGTCGCTGTCCTCCCAGCGGTCCACCTCCCAGAGGTCGTCGGCCCCGGTCGGGTGCGCGTACGCCGTCTCGGCGTCAGTCAGGTCGCACTTCCTCACGGCGACGGTGCGCATCACGCGGCGGTGGCTCGTCCTGGCCGGGAGCCGGAGGCGGTCGCGCTCCTCCCGGAGCTGGTCGCGCTCGGACCCGAGCCGCAGGACGCGGGCCTCCGCGTCGAGCGGCTGCCCCGCGGAGACCGGCTCGCCGTAGCCCGTCATGCGGGGCACACCGAGCGCGTCCAGCGCGGCGCCGATCCGGTCGATCTTGGCCTCGGCGTCGAGCTTCTCCAGGATGTCCCGCCGGCCGCGCTTAGTCAGCACACCCTCGGCGCGCTCGTAGAAGCGGTCCCGCGCCTCCTTGCCACCCGGCAGCTTCCGAAGCTGGACGAGGGCCATGCCGAGCGCGAAGAACAGCGTGTCGAGCTCGTCGGGCGTGTAGTCCCGCCGGTCGTGCTCGTCGCCGGCGTCGACCACGACCTGGAGCGCCCTGGCGACCTGCGCGTCGGCCTCGGTGCGCGGGTCGACCTCCATGACGACCTCCGCGCCGAACCTCGGGCAGCCGTCGTTCACGCACCTGTAGGCGGTCCCCGACGGGTCCTTCCTGATGAACCCGAGCGCCCGACCGCAGTCGGCGCACGTGGGCTTCGGGAGGCTCACCGCGCCGCTCGCTTGCGCATCTCGCTCGGGAGCGCGTCGTTGACCGCCTTGCGGATCCAGGCCGAGACGTTCGGGAACCCGAGCTGGTTGGAGTACCTCTCCCACATCTCGAAGTCCCTCGAGCTGCACCGGAGCTGGTGCCGCTTGTCCAGGTCCGGCGGCAGGACCTTCGGCCGCCCCGGGGGCTTCTTCGCGCCGCCCTCGCCACCGTCGTCATCAGGCTTGCGCTTCGTGTTCGCCATGATCGATCTTCTATCGGTTCTTGTTGACAATGTCAACGCTTTGATTTCAGCCGTCGTGGACGGCGCAGGCATCTGAGCAGTAGACCGCCGGCCACTGCGGGTGCAGCGGCGTCTTGCAGTCGTCGTCGTGACAGACGTTGCCCTCGGCGGGCACCGTCTCGCACATCTGGCACTTCTCGGCGCCGAAGATCGGGTCCCACGGGCCGTGCATCGCGACCAGGTCGTCGCGCCTGAGGCCGAACTCCGACACCAGGCTGTCGATCTGGTCCAATGCGAGGACGGCGCGCGCCTCGCGCCTCGGGAGGTAGGCGGAGAGCTCCGCCAGGTGCTTCGCGCAGACCGACATCCGGTTGTCGACCAGCCGGTAGAGCGCGGCGCCGCCGGGGATCGGCGGGTCGCCACCGTCGGTCTGGATCTGGTCGACCCGGATGATCAGCTTGGTCGGAGGCGGCGGCACGTCACAGCTCCACGGTCTCGATGACGCCGACGATCGTGCACCGGAACTTCGACCGCCAGCGCTGGTCCGAGAGCTCCGGCTTCGGGTCCCGGTGGTACTTCGACAGCCTGACGGTGAACGGGTCGGTGTAGTCGGCGTGCTCGTGACTCTCCTCGATGGCGCGCGCGTCCGCCTCGGTGGCCGGCCACGAGCACGTGTAGCGGAGCATGTCGATCGGGAACGGGCCGTCGCCCTGGACCGTGAAGTCGGTGCGGTGCAGAGGCTCCACGTACTCGGCCTCCATCGCGGCGCGGAGCTTCTCGGCGAGCCGGGTGAGCACGTCGTGCTTGTCGTCGCCCGGCTTGCCCCACCCGGCCGCCTCGTCCAGCACGAGCTTGACGATGTCGAGCTTCGCCACGTCAGGCCGCCGATTGCTTCGTGTGGGGCTTCTTCCATCCCGCCGGGGCGATGAGGCGGGTGTGCGCCGAGCGGGTGTGCTCTGGCACCACGCATTTCTTGACGTCGACGCGACGGAGCTTGACCTTGCCCTCGTCCGCCTCGCGGAGCAGGAAGGCGCGGTTCATCAGCTTGCGGATCTCTTCGTTGAATTTCTTCTGTGTCATCGTCTCTAGTCCTTCTTGTAGTTGTGTTTAGTTACCGAGGTGAGCTCTACGCTTCGTCTCCGCTCTTGTCGGGTCTGTTTGGGTGTCGTTCGACCTGGATGTTGTCCCGTGCGAGTCGCGCGATGCGCGTGCCAAGCAGATGGAACATCTCGCCGAAGGTGAGCTTGTATTTCTTCTCGATGTCGAGGAACGCTTTGGAGAGTTCGTACTCAGCCTCTTCGACGACCTTGCTTCGTGGGTGTCGCTTCACTGGCGGCTCCTCTCGATGGCGGCGCGCACGCGGGCGCGCTCGGCGTCCTCGCGCTTGATGACCGCGTCCATCAGGTCCTTGTCGACGTGGCGCGCGATGGCCTGCTCGACGGTCCGGTTGAGTTCGCGGGGAGGCAGCGCGTCCACCTCCCAGCTCTGGCTGCCGAACTTGGCGATGTATGCCTTCGCCCGGCTGTCCGTGATCTTGGCCGGGTTCGGCGGTGGGTTGAACCTGCGGATTTGCGGCATGGTAAGCGCGATCTTCTCGACCGTCAGGTTCGGCACGCCGAACTCGGCCAGGCGGTCACGGATGTCGCGCACCATGTCCTCGCCGCTCGGGTCGTGGTCGCCGAGGTAGAGCAGGCGGACCTCCTTGTCGAAGTCGGTGCCACCCTCGGCGTCGAACGCGAGCGCCGTCACGCCGCAGTCCTCCCCGCACGCGGCGCACTTCCGGCCCTCACGGTCGTCCACGAAGGCGTTGCACCCGGAGCACGAGACCTGGACGTTGTCCGCGCCCACGGCCTCGAGCATGCGGTCCGCGGCGGCCTTCATCGCGCTGGCGCTGGAGTAGCCCTTGTTGACGGCGAGCGGCACGTGCCACCTCCGTGCGATCGGGGAGAGCACGCCCGAGAGCGCGTCCTTCTCGACCCAGAGCTCCACGTACTTCGGTTGGTCCTTCCAGCGCGGCAGCCGGAACTGGGCGACGGCGGCGTCGACGATGTCGTCGACCGAGTCCCACTCGTTCGGCACGCTCGGGGACCGCCCACGGTCCTCGATCGCGTCCCAGCTGATGAGCCCGGCGTAGCGCGCGTCGACCAGCACCGAGATCAGGCGCTGGTAGTTCTTGGGCGTGTTCTTGGTGTCCGCCGGCAGCCCCATCCGCGCGTTGTACGCGGCGTCGATCCACGAGGCCGGCAGCAGGTCGTCGCCGATGAAGCGGTAGTAGACCTGGCGGGCGCTGAGCTTCTGCCCGTCGTACTCGGCGATGACGGCGTCGGCCTTGGCGATGATCGACAGTGTGTCTTCGCGGAAGTTGGTGACGCGGAACTGTTGCTTGCTCATGCCCTCTTGGTCCTCTTCTGTCGGTGTGACGCTGCGGTTAGCGGGGTGGTTCTAGTCGTCCAGCGCAGCGATGCGCCTCTGCAGCTCCTTCTCGGACAGCTCGCTTAGCTTGCCGGCCTGCTTCTCGGCGAGGATGGCCAGGAGCTTCTCCTTCTCCTGCTTCTTCGCGGCGCGGTTCTTCGTGGCCTCCTCCTCGGCGAGCTTGACCTCGATGATGTACTTGACCACCGACAGCGTGGCCTCGCGGCGCGCGTGCTCGGGCGTCTTGGTCGTCTCGACGAAGTTTTCCTCCGAGACGTCCTTGAACGCCTTGTTGGCGGCCTTGGCGATGGCGTTGAGGTTGAAGTCGTCGCGTCCGCGGAGCGGGACGTCCCACAGCTGCTCGACGGACAGCTCCCCGCGGATGGACGCGAAGCGGAGCTTGTTGCGGGTGGCATACTCGAAGATGTTCTGCATGGTCTCTTTCTCTCAGTGCTGGTTGTTGGCGACTAGCGTTTGTGCTGGTCTCGACGGCAGCCGCAGATGCGGCAGTAGCCGAGCAGCGGGTGACGGAGGAAGAAATCGCACGCGGTCATGGAGTCAGGAACCGACGCGGATGTTGAACACGCGCTGCTTCTTGCCCTGCTGGACCCGGGCGAGGAAGCTCGTGCGCTTCGTCGACGAGAAGCCGAGGCCAGCCAGCGCTCCCTCGGTGGGCTGGCACTTGGTCTTGTCCCCGATCACCTCGAAGACCTTCCTGTGCTGCTCGAGACGCGGGTGCAGGAACTCGTTGTAGATGCCGCGCGTGGGCTCGTCGCACGCACACCCGCGCAGGATGAAGAACGTGTGCTTGTTGCCCACGGCGTTCGAGCCCCAGTAGTTCGGGCTGAGCGTGACGGCGTCGACCCGGACGTACTGCTCGGTCGTGAGTCCCCACTTGGTCACGGCGATGTTCGACGCCGTGATGGCAGGGTCCATGATCTCGGCACGGTCGATCGCGCCCTCCTTCATGTGCAGGGTCACGACGTGGACGTCCTGCTTGTGGCGGACGGTCTTGTTGTAGGAGAAGTGCTTGAGCTCGCCGCCGCACTCCACCTCGACCACGAAGCCGGCGTTGCTGGTCTCGCGCTGGCAGTAGTTGTTGACGACGACCCGGTAGGCGCCGCTGGCCATCTTGTCCATCCAGACGACGTTCTCCACGGGCTCGCGCGTGTGCCCGCCGCCCGCGTTCATGTCGACGTCAAGCACGCCGCCGGTCCAGCCGCGCTTGTTGCCGAAGTAGATGTGCTCGTGCAGGCCGCGGGTGCCGCGACCAGCTGGCTCGTGGACGTGCAGGTCGAGGTCGTCGAAGTTGGACCACGACAGCGAGACGCGGAGGACCGCGCCCTCGACCTTGCCGCCGGCCTTCTTGACGCGCTCGGCGATCGAGTCGGTGACGTTGCCGCCGTAGCTCCAGGCGAAGTCGTTGGTCCAGCGGAACAGCTGTCGGGGCTCCGGGTTCACGGGTGCGGTCAGCGACATCAGGTTGCCGAGGTGCTCGCCCTTGAGTAGGACCTCCACGCTCGTCGCCGCCGGCAGCACCTGCTCGACGAAGGTCTCGAGCCCGATGTCCTCGGCGCGCTCCTCGTCCTTCTTCGTGCTCTGCGGGTTCGCCGTCGTCGCGACCTTCATGAGGGCGTCCGCGAGCCCGCCCTTCATGGCGGGCTTGACGCTGCCGTCGACCCACAGCACGTCGTTGACAGAGACGTCGCCGATGGTGGCGAAGCGGCGCTCCAGCGCCGGCTCGAGACCCAGCGTCTCGATGGTCTCCATCGCCTTCTTCACCATGGCCGGCGTGATGACGGCGCTGGTGCGCTTGTAGTTGGTCGGCGCCACCTTCGCCTCGAACGAGGCGACGGCTCGTTCGACGTCCACGCCCTCGCTCAGGTCCTGCGCGAGGGTGCCGATCACCGTGTTGCGGAAGCGCGACGCGGGACCTGCGGCGTTGGTCCAGGCGAAGACGGCCTGCGCGTGCGCGTCCTTGGACAGGAACGCGCGCTGCGCCGCCATGAACTGCGCGACCGCGGCCTTGTGCTCGGCGCCGCGGTACAGGTTGTTGGCCTCGATGAGCGCGAGCACCGTGTCCAGCGCCGACGGCGCCAGCTCGACGAGGCCGCGGGTGAAGACCTGCACCGTGGTGCGGTAGTCGCCGCGGGCCTGGTCGGGTGACGCGGCCCGCAGCGCTTCGGGGATCAGACCCGTGTGCAGGTGCCTCCAGGTGCGCGCCACGCCCTCGTCGAGCGACCGCGTGACGTCGGCGCCGAAGCTGGTCTCGTTCCGGCCGACTCGGTAGAGGTCCGAGATGCCCTCGGCGAGCACTGCGTCGCGCAGCGCGTCGGCCACGAACTCGTACGGGTACGGCGCCTTCTTCGCCGCCTCGTCCCAGACGGTGCGGACGACACCTTGGTCGCTGACGGCAACCACGTTGCCGGCGCGCCGGATGAAGTGCCGGCAGCACGAGCAGTCGTGCTCGGCCTGCTTCCTGAAGATGGGGTTGGTGCCGGCGGGGAATGCCGACAGGTAGCGCTGGTACAGCGCGTCGCCGTCCGCTCCGGTGACGTAGACCTGCGGGGCGCTGGCGACGGCCTGGAAGGAGGCGGCCACGATCTTCGCGAATGTCGGGAACTTGTCGGTGGTCATTTTTGTGGTTTCCTTTTGGTCCTCTTCTGCTCGGACGATGCCGCGATCTGCTCCTGCATCAGGCCGTGGAGCTTCGCCTGGCACCGCGAGCAGCCGGCGAGGTGGATGCGGAACGACTCCGCCTGCGCCTCGTCGAGCTCGTGGTCGAAGAACAGCTCCAGGTCAGGGCATCCCGCCACGCCGACACGCTACCCTTTAGCGTTGACGTTGTCAACAGAACGCTTGCGGATCCCGCGGCGCCGGTACGGTCCCTTGCTCTTCTTCTTCCGCTTGCGGGTCCTCGCGGCCTGGATAGGCGGCGTGTTCGCGTTGAACGCGACGTCGGCCGCGACCTGGGCGGTCGACGCTGGGTTGCGTCGGCTGTTCTTGTGGTCGACGATCGGCTGGCCGGCCGCCTCCGCGCCGCGCCTGACCAGCTCGCGCTGCAGCTTCGCGCCCTCGTTCTGCGCGTCGTCGTCCCAGCTGTGGGTGCCGGCCTCGCGGTGGTACCGCACGAACTCGACGGTGTTGGAGAACACGGCGGTCTTGTCCGGCGGCAGGGTCGGGAAGCCGCGCGTGCGCGGGCGCTGCATCTTGTTCGCCATGAAGATCAGCGCGCACGCGCACATCGATCCGCTCTCCTGAGCCGACCACTTCTCGAGCCAGTCCGGGTCGTCGTAGTCGATGGTCTGGTGGCACGGCAGCGGCTCGTCGCGGTTCATGCAGTCGATGAAACTCTCGGGCGAGCCGGCGCCGAGCCATCCCGGCATGGCCGCGCGGCGGAACGGGCAGTCGGAGCACGGCTGCTTGGTGGGTGGCCTGTAGGTCGTCACTGGCGTCCTCCGCACGCGCCGACCAGCGGTGTCATGCGCGAGACCTCGTACGCCTCGCCGGCGACCAGCGCGCCGAGCAGCGCGTACTTGCCCCAGGTCGGGATCTTGTCCGTGATCGCCACCCACAGGGTGGACGCGTAGACCAGCCCGAACGCGGTCACGAGCTTCGGGGCGCTGGGCGCCGAGCCGAGCAGCGGGTTGCTCTCCTGGTAGTAGTAGCCGTCCCGTGCCGGGCAGTCCCACCGCCCGCCGCAGGACACGTTGAGCGTCTGGCGGACGTCGCAGAAGGTGAGCGCCACGGCGCTCGCGGACAAGACCGCGACGCGGTCGGCGTGGGTGCAGGCGGATAGCGCGGCGAGCGCGGTGAAGATGACGGTTCTCATCTGGCTAGCTCCGTTCTCCGAGCAGGATCAGGCGCGCGTTGACTTCATCCAGGCGCTCCCCGAGCAGGACCAGGCGCGCCTCGACGATCTCGAGGCGCCTGGCTCCGGTCTTGAACGCGCGCATCGCGTTCACCAGCAGCTCGCGGTCGAGCATCCCGTGCTCCTCCGCGATCTGCTTGAATTCCGCGCGCTCGGCCTCAGTGAGGGTGATGTGCAGCGCGGCCGACCGCCTCCGCTTCTTGCGGTCGGCGGCGGACGCGCGGATCGCGTCGAGCCGCTTCTGGTTGGTCTCAGCCACGGCGGCCTCTCTTCTTGTTCATCACCTCGTCGAGCAGCGGGTCGTGCCGCAGCTTCGAGTAGGCGCCGTCGCACCCGAACTTGCGGTTGACCTCGGCGAAGCGTCCGGCGAGGCGGTCGGCGCCGCGCTTCGTCTTGCGCGTCGCGATGCGCACAGCGCTCGCGTTGCAAACGAAGCTCGCGAACACGTCCCAGCGGTACCCGCTGCGGATCGAGTTGCGCTCCCCGATCACGGCGCCGCCTCGGCGGTGACGCGCAGGACGATCATCACCGTCCACGCGTGCTCGTCGTCGCGGTCCGGGAGCTCGACGTGGTGGTACATCGGGATCTCGAACGGCGCGTTGATCTTCGGGAAGCTGAGGTAGTCGCTGCTCAGGTGCTTCGTGACCTCGGCACCACACGTCGGGCACGTGTCGGTGATCTCGATGGGCAGGCGGCAGCGCTTGATGTCGAGCGACAGCGGCTCGCTGGTCATCTCGATCTTCATGACGTCACCCCTGGCAAGAGACGATGGAGGCGATGGAATTGCCCGGGTGTGATCTGGGCGGCTTCGTCGATCGTGATACCGAATTCGCTGCGCGTCACGGCGATGGTTGGCGGAGTACGGTGCGCGTCGAACAGCGTCGCAGCGACTAGCATGCAGTGCTTCACGACGTCGCCTCCGGCGCGGGGTCGATGGGGAGCTGCTGGGCGCGGTACCGCTCGGCGTGGGCGTGGAGGTGGCTGACCGCGGGCGGCAGCGCGATCCGGCCCTTCGGGGTGCGTGCGATCAGGCCGAGCTCGAGGAGCACCGGCTCGATGATGCCCTCGATGGTGCCGCGCTCGATGCCGAGCTGGGCGGCGATGGTCGCCACGCCGACCGGGGAGCCGAGCCGCTCGCACAGGATCCCAAGGTATGCGCGGTCCTTGGGCTCGAGGCCGAGCATGTCGAGCCCGAGCGCGTCGAACGTGGCCTCCGCGACCTCGAGCGTCAGCGTGGGCTCGCCGGCGCTGTCCTGGAAGTCGCGGCACGCGCGCACGAGGTTGTTGGCGACGCGCGGCGTGCCGCGGCTGCGCCGCGCGACCGCGTCGGCGACGTCCGCCCCGAACGCGTTGAGGCGGATCCCGAGGCGGCCCATCGTGCGCTTGGCGATGGTCGCGAGGTCGGGGACCGAGTAGTGCTCCAGCTCGAACCTGTAGTTGAAGCGCCCGCGCAGCGGCCCAGTCAGGAGGTGTGCTCGCGTGGTCGCGCCGACCAGGGTGAACGGCTGCAGCGGGAGCCGCACGACTCGCCGGTTGGCGGACAGGTCGACGTGGCCGTCCTCCATCGCCGTGTAGAGCAGCTCCTGCATCGTTGCCGAGATGCCGTGGATCTCGTCCAGGAACAGCACGTCCTGCCGGCCGAGCGTGGTGAGCAGCCCGGTGAGCTCGCCCTTGTGCTCGATCGCCGTGGCCACCGCGGCGTGCAGCTTGGTGCCCATCTCGGCGGCGAGGATCTGGGCGAGCGAGGTCTTGCCGCAGCCGGGCATGCCGGCGAGCAGCACGTGGCCGCACGCGCGGTCGCCGTGGCGCGCCGCGACCACGGCGCGCCGGAGCACCTCGATCGTCGGGCGCTGGCCGACGTAGTCGTCGAACGACGCTGGCCTGACGTCCTTGTCCTTGCTCATCGCGTTCCCTTCTTGGCTGATGTCGCCGGAGTTACCGGGTGGTAGACCGTTCGCGTGCCCGGGTATCGATGCGTGCCCGGGATGCTTCTGGTGGTGCGCGCGTAGCCGGCGCGCACCAGCGAATCCATGACTCGCATCGTGTTGCTGGGTGTGTCCCACACCCAGCCGCAACCTAGCGACCACGAGCCATGACGCTTGAGCGACTCGTACACGTTCTGCTGGACCTTGCCGAGCTTCCGCATCACGCGCGCTTCCGGGCCTTCGCCTTCGGCTTGCCGGCCGCGAGCGCTGCGCTCATTCCGGGCGCCTTGCCGAACCTGTTCTTGATGACCTTCCCGCTCTTGGCGTCGACGACGATGTCAGCCCTGAGGATCGCGCCGCGCGGTGCAGAAGCGAGGGCGAACCGCGCGCCGCTCCCCGCGGACTCGAGCCGCTTCACCTTGCTGGTGAGCTGCTTGACCAGGCGCTCCAGGCGGAGGTTCTCCGAGGCGAGCGCCCCGGCGTCTTCCGACGCGACCTGTGCCTTGGCGAGCGCCTCGTCGCGCTGCTTCATGAACCCGGCGACCTCGGCGTCGCGCTGCGAGACGAAGTGGGCGAGCTCCTCCTCAGCCTCGCGGCGCTTGGTGGTGAGGAACAGCCGGTCCTTGGAGAGCTCCTCGCACTTCTCCTTGAGTGCGGCGGCATCCGCGAGCGCCTCGGCGACCGACTCGGCGCCGAACATTTGACGGAGCTGGACGTGGAGCGTGCTCAGGTTGCTCTCGGCGTTGTTGGCGCGGTCCTGCGTCGCGAGCAGCTCGCGGCCGAGCCAGGTCGCGCCCTGCTCGGCGGTCAGCTCGTCCATCGGTGCGCCGGCGGCGCGCAGCACGGCGTCGATCCGCGCCGCCTCCGCGCGGCGCTCGCGGGCCTCCTCGGCGTACTTCTCGGCGCTCCTGGCCTCGTTCGCGCGAGCCAGGTCGTCGCGCTCGTGCGTGAGCCGCTGGATCCGCTCGGGGAGGTCGATCTCGAGGCCGAGAGTCTCGCCGGTTCGCGGGATCCCGGCGGTGTCGAGCGCCTCCGCGGCGGCGAGCAGCCGGCGCTGGTCCGGGGTGTTCTCGGGGATGTCTTCTGCGTCGGTCATGATTGGTCCTCGGTGTGAGCGCCGCCGGCCGACGAGCATGGCCAGCAGCGGTGTAGCGATCACGATGAGCCCCGCGTAGGCGATCGCCTCGACCAGGCGCGGGAGTAGGAGCAGATACCTCAGCAGCCTCACGGCTTCGCGGCGGCCCGGCGGAGCGCGCAGGCGACCCAGGACTCCAGGCCGCCGGCGCGCTCCACGAGCGTGCACGCGTCGAGCGCCGCCTCCGCGGCGGCCCGCTTGTAGCCCGCGCCCGTGAGCGCGGCGACCGCGTCCTCGCGGATGATCCGAGCGGTCTCCTTCGCCTGCTGCGCGTCCAGCTCGAGGTCGCGCAGGAGCGTGTCAGCCGGCGGGATGATCGGGATCTGCTGCGGGGCCGGCCGGCGGTAGAGCGTCTCCGCGGCGAGCGGGTCGCGGCTGCGCCTCTTCTCGAGCGGGATGACTCGCGGCTTGCCCGACAGCATGTTGCGCACGCGCTGCTCGCGCGGTCTCCCGACGACGTCGAGGGCGCTGTGCTCGTCGCTGGCGAGCGTGAACGGGATGTGCTTGGCGTCCCGCCGCGCCGGCCCGAGGGCGCGCTCGTGCGCCCGCGCGTTCCTCCCGCGGCGCCAGCGCTCCACGCGCCCGCGCAGCCAGTAGCCAGCCCACAGAGAGGCCAGCGAGCCGACGGAGAATCCGATGACCAGGCAGTCCAGCTCCTTGTTCACGTTGCCCCTCCAGGTTCAGGTTGTACGGTTACTGGGTGACGTTGTCAACACAAACGGCGTGGTCAGTTCGTGCCCGGCGAGGCCGGCGCGTCCGGGGCGTCGTCCGGTTCCTGGTCGTCGCCGACGATCTCGTCCTCCTTCGTCGCCGCGCGCATGACGGTGTCGAACGCGTCGAACGCCTCGGCGAGCTGCCTGGCGAGCTTCGCGAGCTTGTGGTGGCGGTCGGCGACCGACTCGCCAGGGTTGAGCGGCCTCGTCTTGAGGTCGGCGAGCGCCATGATCTCCTTGCTCAGCTTCCGCTGCTGGTTGACCAGGGAGTTCGCGACCTCGTCCGCGGTGAACAGCAGGACCGGCACGCTAGTCGTCCTCGCCGGCGCCGGGGTGCGTGGTCTCGTTGTAGGCGCTCCAGTTGTAGCCGCCGTGTCCGCGGTCGGGATCATCGACGAGGTTATCCTTGGGGCGCTCGCCCCACTTCGAGCCGACGCCTCCCTCGACCGAGAGCGCCGGGAACGGTGGACCGTCGTGGAGCGGCGCGGGCGGCAGCGCCGGGACCTCGTCGTGCACGGGCAGCGTGATGACGACAGGAGGCTCGACGATGCCCTCGTCGTCTCCGTATTGGTAGCTGTGCCACCACTTCTCGAGGTCGGCGCGCGTGATCCTGCCGGTCCCGACGAGCCACTCCGAGAACCCGTTTTGGCAGTCGATACGGGTCATGAACTGCGAGAGCGACTCGTCGCACGCGACGAGCGCGCCGGCCAGCGCGGCGTACTGCTCGTCGTCGCCCGGCCCGATGCGGTGGTTGGTCGGCCAGCGGTCGCCGGCCAGCTCGATCACCGTGTACCTGTCCTTGGCGCGCAGCGCGGCGACCACGTCAGGCTCCAGGCCGGCGGTCGCCTCGGCGAGGTGGCGGTCGCCCATGCGGCGCTGCTCCTTCACCACGAACCGGGCGCCCCTGTTCCAGACCGGCATCTTGCGCCAGTCGCGGGTGCACCGGCGGTCGGGGCGCGGGTTCTGGACGTCGCGGTCGAGCTTGTACGTGCCAGGCGGGATGTCGATGTCGTTCTGGTCGGTCATGTCACTTGTTCCCCATGTGGTCTTCGTTGACGAACTCCTCGGCGACCTCGTCGATCCGGGTGCACAGCTCGGCGACCCGGTCGGCGCAGTGCCGCGCCGTCGGCACCTCGCGCATGCGCTCCTCCACCGCGCGCAGCTTCAGCCCGCACTCGGTGAGCGCGTCGCCGACCCAGCTGAACAGCGGCTCCTCGTCGGGCTGGAACTCGCCGACCTTGACGGCGTACGCGTAGTCGCGCCCGGTGTAGATGGTCGAGCCCGCCTTGTCGTCGAACGCGGCGCGCCGCTCGGAGGTGACGGTCATGTACGGCCCGTCGACGCTGGTCACGCGCAGGACGTCGCCGTACTTGCCGAGCTCGCAGTCGGCGGTGAGCTTGAGGACGTCGCCCCTGTCCCATCGGTTCGGCATGTCAGTGCCCCTTGTGCCAGGTGTTGCCGCCGTCGTGGCTGTGGGTGCCGGCCGCGACCTGCTGCGGGTTGACTTTGCGGCCCGCCATGGCCTCGGCGCGCTGGACGGCCTGGCGCAGCGCGAAGCTGTTCTGGGCGGTGAGCGTGCGGTACGCGCAAACGTCGCTGACGCCGCCGCGGTCCTCCTTGGACCAGTTGGTGAACGCGATCGCCCCGGTCGCCGAGATCTTGACGCCGACGCGGCCGAGGTTCAGCTCGGCCTCGAGCTTGGCGATGGCCTCCTTGATCTCGGCGTCTCGCTGCGCCTGGGTCTTGCCGGGTGGGGTGTAGGTGTCGCAAGGCATCGGTTCCTCCTCGTTGGTTGTGCTCGGCGCTCAGTCTACGACTCGATCTCGATCGCCGGGGCCGCCGGCGGGACGCACGTCGCCGGGATCTCCAGCTGCTCGTCGTCCTCGATGTCGAGGTCGGCGAAGCGCTGGCGGTCGATGGAGGGCGACGGCTCGGCGACCTCGGCGGGCTCGTTGCTCATGTCGAGGAACGCGATGCGCGCACCTTCGATCTGGCTGCGCTGGATGTCGAGGAGCACGAGGTTGCGGTCCTCGCCCTCCTTCTCGATGCGCCGGACGATGGTCCGGGCCGCGTCGCGCGCCTGCTTGATGGCGGCATCGACCTTGGCCTTCTTCTCGTCGCTCAGCATGTTGCCGAGCTCGCGGGCGCGGTCCGCGGCGTCGCGGATCTTCTTGGGGTTGAACTCCTTGACCCCGGCGTCCATCTGCTGGACGAGCCCGGCGATCTCGGCGGCGATCGCGCGCGCCGCTTCGGCGTCGTCCGAGGCGACGCGGCCCTTGAACGCGAGGACGCTGACCTGGGTGTGGCTCGCGCCCTTGTTGTGCTCGTCGACGAGCTGGCGCGCCTGGGCGATGGCGGCGTCGAGCGCGCCCTCCTGGTCGGCCGGGCAGAGCATCCCGAAGCTCGTGTTGCTGCAGCACTTCGCGATCAGAGCACGGGCGGCGCTGCGCACCGCCGTGGCCTTCTTGTGCTCGGCCACGTCCTCGATGGTGCGCTTTGTCTCCCAGCGCGTGACCTCGCGACCCTCGGATGACGACACCTTGCCGGCGCCGCCGCAGGTCTTGCACGCGACGCGCTCGGCTGGAGCGTCGTCGTCCCCGTTGGTGCAGTCGGGGCATGCGATCTCGGCCGCGTCGAGGTCGACGCGCTGGTAGCTGACGCCTCCCGACACGGTGGAGCGCACCGCGACGAGCAGGCCGGGACGGATGACGGATGCCTTGGACATGTTCAGGTCTCCAGGTTCAGGGTTGTACCGCTTAGCGTTGACGTTGTCAACACGAATCGTGCGGTCCGGCGAACCGCCCGGGTGATCCGAGTGGCTCGACGGGTCGCGCGACCCTTGGGCGCTGGGTATATATACCCAGCGCTAACCCTAGGGTTGCCTACGCCGTCAGCTCGACGGCGAGCGCGTCGACCTCGGCCGCGACGTCGGCCGGGTCGAACGTGGGCGCGAGCGCGCCCACGACGTGCTCCTTCGCGGCGACGACTCGGGCCGGGCTGCTGGTCCACCCCTCTGGGTCCGGCATCGTCAGGAGCGCGTCGCGGATCGCGCGGCGCATCGCCAGACCGACCTTCAGGGACAGGCCCCGCGCGTTCCAGCGCTCGATCTGAGCCGCCATCCTGTCGGCAGGAGAGTTCGGGTCGAAGTTCGGCATGTGCTACTTGTTGCCGCTCTCTGCGGCCTCCGAGAGTGTCTGCCCGCCGGGACCGACCACGATCTCGTCGGGCGAGTAGCCGCCGAGCGGGTCGGGCGCGGCGTGCTTGCTGAGCATCGCGCGCATCTGCTCGAGGTGCGGCGTGGTGTCCTCACCGAGGATGAGGACGCTGTTGCCGGTGGCGAACTCGACGACGGCGTCGACCGCGTCGACCAGGGCGGCGCGCGGGGTCGTCTCGACCGCATCGGGCGCGCCGGGCGCGGGCTTCGGCAGCACGGTCTGGGCCTCGCCGACGAGGGTGCCGTCGTCGGCCTGGAACACGGGGATGCGGATGATGAGGTCGTAGATCTTCTTCACGGTGTCTCCTCGGTTGTTTGGTGGACGTCGCGTCCGGCCAACCCTCGACGGTCGTCGAGGGCTCGACGGGCGCTGCGGCCCTGGCAGTCAGCGGCGGGCCGTGCGACGAGCCTCGCGCGCGACCTGCCTGTAGAGACGCTCGCGGTGCAGCTGGGCGAACACGAGCAGGTACGGAATCATGGCGCGGCCGATCTTCTCGAGCATGTCGTCCCTCCTCACAGGTCCAGCGTGCGCGTGTCGCCGCCGGCCTCGTCCTCGGGCGTCGACGCCTTGCGCGCCCGCTCGCGAGCCCAGTCGCGCAGGCTGTCCAGCCGCTCGCGCGCGGTCTTGGACAGCGGGACGACGGTGCGCGCCGCGGCGTGCAGGTCCTCGGTGCGGATCTGACGCTGGCCATCCTCGAACGCTGTGAACAAGGCGTCGGGCACGAGCGCGCTGATCTCGGCGCCGGTGAAGCCCTCGGTGAACCGAGCAGCCTCGGCGAGGTCGATCAGGTCGGGACTGCGCCGGCGCTGGCGCAGCGCCGCGGCGACGATCTCCTCGCGCTCGACGCGCGTCGGCAGGTCGACCCAGAAGATCTCGTCGAACCTGCCCTTGCGCAGCAGCTCCGGCGGCAGGCCGCGGATCTCGTTCGCGGTGGCGATGACGAACACGTTGCCCTCGCGCTCCTGCATCCACGAGAGCAGCGTGCCGAGCGCGTCCGCTGCGACGCCGCCGTCGCCGGCCGGCCCGCCGGCCCCGGCGAGCGCCTTCTCGATCTCGTCGGCCCACAGGATGCAGGGCGACACGGTCTCGGCCACCTTGAGGGCCTTGCGGATGTTGCCCTCACTCTCGCCGACGTACTTGGAGCGCAGGGCGCCCATGTCTAGGCGCAGGAGCGGCATCTGCCACGCGCTCGCCACGGCCTTCGCCGTGAGCGACTTTCCGCACCCGGGGATGCCGAGGAGGAGCGCGCCGCGGGGCGCATCCAGGCCGAAGTCCCTGGCCTCCTGGGTGAACGCCGCGCGGCGCGCGCGGAGCCACTGCTTGAGCAGGTCGAGCCCGCCGATGGCATCCAGGCCCCGAGGGTCGGGGTCGTGCCACGTGAGCACGCGCTCGCGGGCGATGACCCGGCGCTTCTCCGAGGACACCATCGCCGGGTCGATCGTGCGCGTCGTGACCAGCGACTTGGAGTACGTGTTGGCGATCTCCTCTGCGCTGAGGCCGAGGGCCGCGTCGATCGCCAGCTCACGGGCATCGTTCGGCGTGGCGCCGTCGCGGATCTCTGGCGTTAGGGCGGTGAGCACGTCGTCGATGATCCGCGTGACGTCGTCGCGGTCGGGGAGCGGGTAGTCGATGACCGTCGCGCTCGACAGCTCGAGGGGAACCTCGCTGCTCGGCGTGAGCAGGATGATCGCCCGCGCCTCGACGGGCACCGCCGACTGCAGCTCCCGGCTCAGCGAGCGCAGCGTGCGCAGGATCATCGGGTCGAACCACCTGTGCAGGTCGCGCATGACCAGCACGGTGCGCTCCTTCGCGCTGCGGAGCCAGCGGAACGCGGCGTTCGGGTCGCCGTTGTTCTCCACGGTTTTCAGGACCGGCTCGCTCGTCTTCTGACCAGCCTTGTCGGTCTTCTCGACGACGACCCACTCCGTGATGCCCGTGCTGCAATCCCAGTACCTGATCTTGTACTTGGCCGCTCCGCACGCGTCGACGAGGGCGCGCTCCACACGCTGCTCCTCGCGCGACGTGATCCACAGCAGCGTGTTGCGCGCTCGGAGCAGCGCGGTGATGTCGGCGTTGACTTGCTTGGCGTTCATTGCGTCCTCTCTGGTCTGGGTCCTGTGTTGGGTGGGAGCATGAGGCTTACGGTTGACAATGTCAACAGTAACCCGCACGCCACTACCCGGCCGTCGCGATCACGGCCGCGTCCATCCGTTCGAGCATCCTGCGCGCCGCGGCGAGCTTCGCCAGCTCGCGAAGCGACTCCGGCTTGCCGTCCTCGGCCAGCTCGTCCTCGATCATCTCGGCGTTCTGGACGTACTGGGCGAGCGCGTCCCACAGCGCCTCGAAGTCGACGCTCACGGCTTGCGCATCCACATGCGCGTGAGCGCGTCGATGTCGATGGAGTTGAGCATGCTGTGCACGTAGTCGGCGATCGCATCGCACGCGACCGGCGACAGCTTGGCCTTGCTGCAGTCGTCGACCATGCGCTCGATGTGGATCGCCTCGACGCCGTCGTAGCTAAGCACGCGGCCCTGGCGCGTCCAGCGCTCCGCCGGGACCTCGGTGGTGTCGCACGCTTCGTTGGCCGGGATGCCCCGCGCGTGGCCGGCGCACAGGCAGTTCATCGAGAGCACGCACGCCGGGATGTGGGTCTGGTTGTACTCGGCGATGAACGCGCGGGCGGCTCGGCGCGCCGCGCCGTCGCGGCCGAAGCGGCGCTGCCGGCCGCGCTTGTCCTTGAGCGCGTGGTGCCCGACGTAGACGATGAGCACGCGGTCGCGGATGAGTCGGCCGCTCGCCCCGCTGGGGTCACGGGTCACGCGGATCATGTCCTCGGTGAGCTTGTTCACGATGACCCCACGGTGGACTCCAGCCCTCGCCGAGTGGCTTCGACCGTGAGCGCGCGCAGCCCTCGCCGGCTGAGCGTGACGTAGCCCGGGTGACGGTGCCCTCGTGTGCCGCACGAGACGCGGCGAACCTCGCGGAGGTGCCCACGGCGGCGCAGCACGTCCCGCGTGCCGGCCGGCAGGTCGTGCCACCAGATCTCTGGGCTCCACCCGAGGTGCTGCATGGTGCGGAACTGCGCGTCGGTGATCTTCACCATGGCTACACGTACCTCGCCAGCTCTGAGCCCACGAGGACGCGCACCACGAGCCGGCTGTCGACGCAGGTCACCTCGCAGTCGTCGAGGAGCGGCTCGACGTCGCCGATCACTTCGTCATCGACGATGTACAGGTCGGAGCGCGGCATGGCCTCGCCGATCATGCGGCACGCCGCGGGGAACCCGGGGTAGGTGTCGTCGCCGTCGTCCTCGACGGCGATCGGGCCGTGGTAGAGGTCGGTGGTCGCGAGGCTGATGAGCCGTCGGATCGGCTCGTCGAGCGCGACGTGTTCGCGGATCGCGTTGGCTTGTGCTCTGGTCAGCATGGCTTGCTCCTCGGTTGTTTGGTGTGCGTTGCGTCCGGCCAACCCTCGACGGTCGTCGAGGGCTCGACGGGCGCTGCGGCCCTCGGCGTCGGTTACTCGTCGTCGAGCCACGTCTTGATCTTGGGCGCCACGCCGAGCTCCCTGAGCTGCTCGCAGAGCCTGAAGACCTGCATCTTCAGCCCCTCCTGATCGTGGTGCGCCATGTTCATCAGTCGGAACGCAGCGTGCAGGTGCTCGATGGCGTGCTTGGCGTTGCCGTCGACGGCCGAAGTGTACGCGGGCTCTGGCTCTGCGGTGACGCGCTCCCACATGTCGACGGTGCGGATGATGGCCGGCTCGATCGGATTGGGGTACATGTTGAGCGAGGACTCCGCGCTCACCAGCTCGCACAGCGCGCTCTGGATCGCGGCGTACTTCGCGACGCGCGTGGTGTCGATTGGTGTGCTCACAGCGGACTCCACAGGTGTTCGCGCTTCGTGACGCAGCCCGTGCTGGTGGTCGTGACAGCTTCGCAGTAGAACACCCCGTGATGCTCCACCACAGAACCAGACTTCTTGATGGAGCGGCGCACGTCGGTGAGCCTGGCGACCCTCGTGACAGCTTCGCAGCTGCAGCTCCACATCACAGCCACCCATGCTTGAGTGCGTAACCGCCGTCGCTGTCCGGCTGGCCGTTGCGCCGGCCGTGCGGCTTGCTCGTCCCGTTCGGCCACAGCGTGCGGCCGAGGTTGTAGACGAGGTGGAACCCCATGTCCATCCCGCACCCGCTGACCACGATCCCGCCGTGCTTGCCGATGCGGTACCCCAGGGCGCGCGCGGCGAAGTAGTCGAGCGTGGTGAGCGCCTCGCGCCCCAGGTTGGCGATCACGCTGTCCTCGTGCACGCGCACGCTCTTGCCCAGCTGCGCGACCACGCTGCGGTCGATGGCGACCAGCGAGATCTCCCGCTGCATGCCGCTCCTCGAGACGTGGCGCGCGATCGTGTACACGGTGTCGCCGGGCGCGACGGTCCGCAGCAGTCGCTCGATGGCTTCCTTGCGTTCGGCCTCGGACTTGCTCTTGTTCATGGCTTGCTCCTCGTGTTCGTGGTGTCCAGCAGCGCGCGAGCGGTGCGCTCGCGCGGCCGACGGGCATCACGCCCCTGCGCTCAGTCTCGGTCCGGGCAGTCGCTCGGGAACATGTCGCGTGCGGACATGGGTCCCGCGTCTTGCTCGTGGCTCGGAGGCTCGGGGCGCGCGTCGACGAGCTCTCCGGTGGCGACGCTGTAGATCGGGAACGGCGCGGGGTTCTCGTCGTCGAACCAGTCCGGCCCGGGGCAGTAGGTGCGCTCGCCGTCCTCGCGAGGGTTCGCGAGGTAGCACGCGCCCGGAGCGCACGGGCTGCAGAACGCGGCGCGGGTGAAGTAGGGTGAGCGGGTGAACCACACGTCCTGCGACGAGTCGACGTGCGCGTCGTACTCGCCGTCGCTGCACTCCCTCGCGCTCGGCTCGTCGCCGTACTGCTGCTCCTCCTCGAACGGCTTCTCGCACGACAGGCAGATCGTCCAGAACCCGTACTGCTTGCCGGCCGGGCGATTGTCCGCGGTGAAGTGCGTGTCCTCGGGCACCTCGTCGCCGCAGTGCGGGCACGCCGCGTCGTAGCGGTCCTCGAAGCTCTCGTGTGCGAATTCCCCGAGCCGGCCGAGCGGGATGACGCCGTAGCGGATGCCGGTGCTCGGGTCGCGGTTGACGGTCGATCCTGGCGGGCTGTAGTCGATTCCTCTGGACATGGTTTCGCTCCTCGTGGTGGTTGCGTTCGCGCGGTCTGGCGATGGCTGCACGCTCGGCGCATCCCTCGACGGGTCGCGCGACCCTGCTACTTGCTCGGTAGGTGGTACTTCGCCGGCATGTTGGCGTGGCACGTGGTGCACACCGCGCCGACGTACATCAGCCGCTTCGCGGGGTCGGCCGGGCGCTTGCACCCGGCGGGTGGGTGGCTGCACGCCGAGTTCTCGCAGTTGCAGCGCGCGTTCACGACGCGCCTCTGACGGGGCAGTCGGCGGCGCACCCGCGCGGCTCGCCGCGCCGCAGCTCGTCGCAGCGGCACCGGACGTCGAACGGCTTCTTGCTGCTCCGCTCGAACCACCCGAACTGAGCGTGCCCGGTGCTTCCGAGCCAGCGCCCGCTACCGAGGCTCACCTCGTAGCCGACGCGCGGCACGCGCACGCCGAACCGCTTGGCGATCTTCCGCGCCTCGGTCGCTGACACTTCTCGCCGCGTCACGACGCACCTCCGTGCTCGTCGGTCGCATCTTCCCAGCGACGGATCACCTCGTCGCGCTCGGTCCCCGGCCACAGCTTGATCGTCATGCGGAGGGACGAGTTGATGTACGCGTCGGACACTCCCATGCGGCGCACGCCGATCGGCGTGGTGATCTCGACCAGCGTGCACGCACCGCGGATCGCGGTGCCCTCGTGCGTCGGAGTGCTGACGGGCGGAGTCGTCCTGACGTTCAGAACCGGAACGTTGCCGCCCGTGAGGCGCTTCGCGCCCGGACGCTGGTCTGTGCAGAAGATCGTCGTTGGTACCAGTTTCCACATGGCTCTGCTCCTCGTGTGAGTGTCTCGTGTTCGCGCGGTCTGGCGAAGCGCTCGGCAACGCCGAGCGGCTCGACGGGTCGCGCGACCCTCAGGATCCTAGCGGGCCTCCCACGTGTCGACGACGATCCAGGGCTCGCCGAAGCGCTCCTCCCACTCCGCGGCGAGCTTGTCCGCCGCTTCCTTCGTGGCGACGCTGTGGGGCACCATCGACGAGGAGCGCCGCGTCCTGACCGTGAAGCGCTCGCCGGCCAGCTTGGCGAGGAACGCGTCAGCAGTTTTCGCGGCGTCGACCGGCCGCAGCGCCGCGCCGTCCCACAGGTAGAAGCGGCACACGTCGTCGCCGAACGCGTGGGCGACCATGTGCATCGTGAGCGACGTGCCGCGCTCGCCGAGCGCGGCGACGCGGCCGATGTGCGTGCCGTCCGCTCGCAGGCACCACGTGAACGGCTCGCGCGGCATCATCGCCGCGACCGCGCGGTAGTCGTGCGCGAGGTCGGTCGCGAAGCTCGTGGGCCAGCCCACGCGCGCCGCTTCGTCGCGCAGCGCCGCGCTCGCGGTGAGCTCGCTCGGCGCGAGGCTGATGATGAACGACTGCCACGTGCTGGCCTGCGGGAAGCACGTGAGCTTCGCGTCCTTGCGTTCCACGTGCGACAGCCGACCGCCGCTCTGCAGGACGCGGGCGTCGCGCAGCGCGCGGGCGATGGCCTTCAGGTCCGGCGACGGGGCGTCCATCACCTCGCCCGGGAGCTCCCGCTCGGCGACGTCGGTCGGGTCGAACGCCTCGCACTCGCAGTAGGCGCGCGTCGTCGTGTTCCACGCCGTGCAGCGCCCGCTGCCCTCCGTGTGCGAGCGGCACCCGCACTTGCACGGGTTGCTGATCTTGTGCACCGAACGCACTGTGTACTTGCGCATGGTCATGGCTTGCTCCTCGTGTGTTGTCAGCTTCGCGCGGTCTGGCGAGCCTACCAGCGTGCTGGCCGGCTCGACGGGTCGCGCGACCCTCGTGGTTACTCTTCGACGTACTCGGGGCACCAGCGCTCGCACATCGCGACGCCGCGGCAATTGGCGCAGCGGCGCAGCGCGCGGCGCAGCTTGTCGCGGCCGGCCGCGATGGTGGCGACCGCCTCGCGCTCGAGTTGGGCGCGGCGCGCGGCGACGGTCTGCTCCGTGGCCCTCACGGCTCGCTCCCCGAGAGCATCATCAACACGCCGTGGTGCAGGTAGCCCTTGACGGCGCGCAGCGCCTTGCGCCGCGTCCGCTCGCTGCGGGCGCCGCGCCACTTGCGCACGGCGCGCTTGAAGCGCCGGCGGACGACGCGCGGCACCTTGCGGGTGTCCATGGCTACCTCCTCCCTCGGGCGAGCAGGAACAGCAGCAGGAGGATCGCGAGGCCGATCGCGAGGGACAGCTGCGACGCGTGGACGGTGATGGTCATGGTTCAAGCCTCCGGTTCAGGTTGTGGGTGCGAGGTCTGTCGGCCGCCGCTCGCGGTGAGCGGCGACCTGCAGGCGTCACGCCTCGATGGCGGGCCAGAACTCCGCGCTCGCCGGGTCGACGCGGAGGTGGCGGTAGAACTCCGGGTGGTAGAACAGCTCGCTCAGCGCGAGCTTGCCGTCGACGACGAGCGGGCGCCCGGACTCGTAGTCCCAGTGCGGGACCTCGACGACGACGTTGCCGTACTGGCCGACGTGGCGCACGCGGCCGGGGTAGTAGTGGTCGAGGACCCACACGCTCGCCCCGACGGTGAACGCCGACACCATGGTGGGCGGGTCGATGCTCGCGAACGCGGCGCGGTGCTTGCCGATGAACTCGGCGTTCTCGCTCGGGTGGTTGTCGCTGACGGTGATGTTGGAGTGGTCGTGGTCGTGTCCGTCGCACATGGTGTGTCGCTCCGTGGTTGAGAGTTGGTTCGCGCGCTGCGACGGGAGCAACGGCGGTCGTCCGTTGCGCTCGTCGCAACGCACGATGCTGGGGCATCGTGGCGCTGCTTCGGTCTGGGAGCGGGCTGACGGTTCGCGGCAGTCTCGCCACAGCTCCCTCGCGTTCACACGACCGATGCACACTCCGCCAAGCTCCCGGGTCAACCGGGATCCTGCGTCTCAGCTGGGGCAGGGCGGCCGTGCCTTTTGGGCACACCTCTCCCGTCTCCCTGGCGGAGGCATACGCCAGGGGCACAGACGGATCGCGCATCGAGTCACGCGGATTCAGTTTTCAGAGATCGAGGTGGTCCGCTCGCGAGCCCCCGCGGGTCCGCTGGTTGCCTTGCCCAGCATCGCCGCGGGAGTGGTCCCGCGCTCGTCTCACGTTCGGTCGGTCGGTCCGGCCAGCCCCCGGCCCCTCAGGGCCGGGCGCTCGACGGGCCGC
>Ga0134127_10000242_pt1 | contig 59815 bp, 34 predicted proteins | sample KB31753_FD_96459 | JGI IMG/M metagenome (GOLD analysis project Ga0134127, IMG submission 96459) | Terrestrial soil microbial communities with excess Nitrogen fertilizer from Kellogg Biological Station, Michigan, USA - KB3-175-3 | ecosystem: Environmental > Terrestrial > Soil > Unclassified ... | reverse complement strand
ATGTACGATCGCCGACCCGTGAAGACGTGGAGCGAAGGATGTTGCACATTGCTTGGTGACGCGGCGCATCCCACGACTCCGAATATGGGTCAGGGCGGTTGCATGGCCATTGAAGATGCCGCCATGTTGGCGCGCTGTTTGTCGAATTATTCCGACCCGGCGTTAGCCTTTGGCGCTTACGAACGGCTCCGCTACGCCCGCACGGCGAAAGTGACGAGAATTTCGCGTCACTACGGTGTGATGGGCCAATGGAAAGACCCCGGCGCTGTTTGGTTTAGAAACACGCTCCTTCGTCTGGGATCCGGAAAAATGGCGACGAAAGGCTATGTAAAGTTTGTCAGCTACGATCCGTATGAAGTTTCCCTGAATGAATGCTGAAAACATGGAGACGGTTCTGGAGAAACGCTTGTTGTTATCGACATTGAACGCTTCGGTCCTCCTCATGCCAGAAGACGAATACCTTCGAACCGATCTTACCGTCCGTGGACGCTTTGAGAAAGAGACAATCCCCGGAACCGTTCTCGGCAATCATGACTGAGCGCGCTGGCAGTTCGTCGCGGAAGTCCGAGCTGTCGCGCGGAGCGATGCGCAAATCCCAGCCACCGTCTTCGCAGGCGAGCGTCGTGTTTCCTGACTGGATGAAGGCTTCCAGTTCAGCCGGAAGTTTGGGCTGATTGGGTTTCATAACGTGAAGGCTGGCCTGAAGCACTGTATCCGCCGCGCCGCCGCAGCAAGCGTGGAGTGGACCAACAATGGTGTTCTCAACGCTTACCCCAGCCCGGATCCACGTTAGCAGCCCGTTCAACACTGTAGCGGCGCTCTGTGAGCGCCGAACAAGGTGCACATTCTGGTCCGATTAGTGGGTCGTAGCAGATACAACCGCGGAGGAACCCGGATGATAGCATGCAGCAGACCTCGTGGTCATGGAGCTTTTCATGAGGCTGGCGCGGGGACGCTCAAAGTTCATAGACTGGTTGCCAAAAGTCATTTCCGAAATGGTGGGCGGCGCCCTGCTGGGCGCCGCGGCAAACCGGCAGGTTTGCCCCACCATTTCGGAAATGACTTTTGGCAACCAGTCTAACCACGGATGGACACGGATGGACACCGATAAGTCAGAGGAATTTCAGTTTCCAATCCGTGTCCATCCGTGTTCATCCGTGGTTGCATTTCTTCAGCGATTAGTTGTCCGTTTGCCCGGAGTGCGTTCCAGAGGAACGCGGAACGCGTTGGGTCATATCTGCGTTCATTTGCGTTCATCTGCGGTTCACCAACTCGAAACTCCCTTTGGCGCCCGCACGCGAAGCGTCTTGGATGCGCCAGCCCTCTGGCGCTTTATGGGCGTGGGATTGCGCCCGCGCTACCCGCGCTAGCCGCGCAGGAATTTGGCGACGGCTTCCGTGCGCGTGCGAACCTGAAGTTTTTCGTAAATGCGCCGGATGTAGGTATGAACCGTTTCGTAGCTGATGCCCAGTTTCTCGGCGATCTCCTTGTAGAGGAATCCTTGCGCGAGGCAATCAAGGACCTCCTTCTCGCGCGGCGAGAGCGCGGCTTCCTCCGTCGAGGGCGTGGCGGCCGGGGCCGTCCGTTGGAACGACTGGACGACTTTGCGTGCGATGTGCGCCGACATCGGAGAGCCGCCGCGCAGCACGTCCTGAATGGCCGCGAGCAACTCGTCCCGCGGCGTGCGCTTGAGCATGTAGCCGGTGGCGCCCGCGGCCAGTGCGTTGAAGATGTTTTCGGTGTCCTCGTAGACGGTGAGCATGATGATGTGCGTCTGCGGGAGCAGCGGCTTGAGTTTGCGAACGCACTCGACGCCGTTCATGCCGGGCAGGTTGATGTCCATCAACACCACGTTCGGCTTTTCCTTTGGAATGCCTTCGAGGGCCGCCTCGGCGCTGCCGTGCTCGCCGACGCACTCGAAGCCGTCGGCGCGGCTGAGCACGCGCGCGAGCGTGCCGCGCAACTGCTCGTTGTCCTCGACGATGGAGACGGTGATGGGCATGAGCGGCTCAGCGTTTGGACAGCGGCACGGTCAGGCGGACAATGGCGCCCTTCTCGGCTCCCGGCCGTATCGTAAAGCTGCCGCCCACATCCTCCATGCGACTGCGCATGTTGCGCAATCCGTTTCTGCCCTTCCGTTCGTCCATGCCCGCCAGGCCGCGGCCGTCGTCTTCGATCTCAAGCGTGAAGCCCGGCGGCTCCAGCTTGAGGCGAATCCAGGCCGACGCGGCCCCGGCATGGCGGACGACGTTGGTGACGGCTTCCTTGAACGCAAGGAAGACGTTGTGCCGCACTTCGGGCGCGATGGGTTCGGGGGGCAGTACGGGAGGAACGTCGAGCCGGTAGCGAACCTCTGCGACCGAAAGATAGTCCTGCGCATATTTGGTGATGTAAGTGACGAGCGCGTCGAGTGTGTCGTTGGACGGGTTGACGGCCCAGACGATTTCGTCGAGCACGCGCGTGGTCTCGCGGGCGGTTTGGGTAATCTGCTTCGCGTGGACTTCGACCTCCTCCGGCACGTTCTTGTCGCTCTCGGCCATTTCGGCCAGCAACGAAACTTGAGTCATGCTGGCGCCGAGTTGGTCGTGCAGGTCGCGGGCGATGCGGGCGCGGTCGCGTTCCAACGCTTCCTTCTGTCGCATGCCTTCGAGCTGGCGTTGGAGTTTCTGGGTCGCCAGGTATCGAACGATGCCCACCAGTGCCGTCAGGAGGCAGGCCGACGAGACCGTGAGGAACCACCATGTCTTCCAAAACGGCGGCTGCACGATGAACGCCCGCACGCTGCCGGTTTGGCTCCAAACGCCATCCTCGTTGCACCCGGACACGCGGAACAGGAAATTGCCCGCAGGCAGCTTGCTGTAACGGGCCACTCGGCTGTTGCCCACTTCGGTCCACGCCGACTCGTGTCCTTCCAGGCGGTAGCGGAAACGGACCTGCTCGGGCGCGCCCAGATTGAGCCCCGTGTAATGAATCTCGAGCCGTTCGACTCCAGCCTCCAGGGTGATCGACTCCGGCAGCCGCGAACGCAGCCCGATGGAATGGGCTTCCTCGCCGTCGAGCAGCACCGATTCGATGATGACTGGCGGCGCAAACGGATTGGTCTTGAGCATGGATGGCTGCACGGAAGCCAACCCGCTGATGGTGGGGAACCACAGGCGACCGTCGCGCGCGCGGCAGGCGGTGCCCAGGGTACATTCTCCGGAAGGGAGCCCATCGGCCCCTCCGTAAGTGCGGCAGGGCACGAACCGGGTCGAGCCATTGGCAAATTGGTTCAGGGCCTGTTTGGACACGCGCATCAAACCGGCCATCGAGCCGATCCAGAGCGTGCCCTCGTCGTCCTCGAGCAGGTAGGTCACGCTGTTGTTCACCAACCCGTCGCGCTTCGTGTAGCGGGTCCACTTGCCTTTGTGAAAGCGCGCCAGGCCGCTGCCGAATGTGCCGATCCACAACGCGCCATCCGCGTCGGCCAGCAGGGCGGAGATTTCATCGCTCGGGAGTCCATCGGCCTTTCGAAGGATTGTGAACTGGTCGCCGTTCCAGCGGTTGAGTCCGCCGCCCACCGTGCCGACCCACAGGTTGCCGTCGGCGTCATCCGCCAGCGCCTGTACCGCGTCGGCGGACAAGCCGTCCGCGGTCGTGAACCGTTTCCGCCATTGGCCGTCCATGCCGACCATGCCCGCGGAAGTCCCGAGCCAAAGCCGGTTGCGGCGGTCCTGATGGATGGCGCGAACAAACAGATAAGTCGGCCTGCCGAACGGCTGGAATCTGCCGTCCTGAAACCGGGCCAACCCGTCTTCCCACGTGCCGGCCCAGACCGTGTTGCTGCTGTCGACGAACATCCTTCGCACGTTCTCACGGAATCCTTCCCGGCCCACGGGGAAGCGCTGGAACTTGCCGTCCTTCAAACGGCCAATCCCGTTCTTATTCGAGCCAATCCAGAGCGCTCCCTCAGCGTCTTCGGCGACCGATTGCACGACCCAGCCGCGACAGGGCTCGGTGACCTCGAAGACCTGCCTCTTCACACGATTCAATCCACCGCCGTCCGTGCCGACCCAAAGCGTGCCTTGATTGTCGACGAGCAGCGAAAGCACGTAGTCGTGGGACAGCCCGTTGGTCGTCGACAAGGAAACCACGTTCTCCGGCGAGTTGAACCAGAACACGCCGGCGCCGAGTGTGCCGACGATGAGGTTGCCTTCCTGGTCTTCGCACGCCGCGGTCACGCGGATGTCGCGATCCGCGGCAAGCTTCAAAAGCTCGGCGATGGCCAGGCTGTAGTCGGCGCTCCTGACCGCGTTTACGGCCTTGGTGGCCGCCGCTTTAATCGCCGCGTCAGCGCTGGCGAAGGATTTCTCAACGGGGGAAGGATCGACGGCACTGGCGCCCCCCGCTTCCTTTCCGGCGGCGCTGGTGGTTTTTTTGAGCTGATCAAGAAGTTCGGCGACCGACCTTTTCTGCGGGTCGGTGAGTTTGGGATCCCACGGGTAGCGTCCGAAGTCCTGCGGAGGCGAATGGGTCGTCCATTTTTGAATCCGCCCGCCCGCCAGGCGCCAATGTCCGCCGCCCCGGCTGGCCAGAAGAAAGTCGACTCTCAGGCTCTCGCTCGACACCTCGGGCAACTTGCGCTTGCTGACGACTGCCTCGGGCGGCACCGCGGAAAGCCCTGCGCCCTTGCCCACCCAGACTTGGCCCGCAGGTTCCGCAATCACGGTGCGAAAACTGTTCCACGGGCCGGCCCGCCAAACATCCACAGTCCCTTTGTAGTGCCGTGCCAACTCGCCTTCCGCAGTGCAGAGCCAGACAGCGCCGAGCGAATCCTCGCAAATCGACATGACGCGCCCGCCGGAACCGGCGTCGCCGAGCCCTTCGAAGCGCGACAGTTCGCCTTCGCGGGCGCGATAGATTCCCGCGCTGTCCGTTCCGATCCAGAGCGTGCCTTCGCTGTCTTCGAACAGACTCACGATACGGCTGCTGCCAAGTCCCGGCGTGTTAACCTCGTCGAACACCGTGAACTGGATCCCATCGAAACGGGCCAGCCCGCTGAGTGTCCCGACCCAGAGGTAGCCGTCGCGGGTTTGGGTCATGGCGACGACGGAGTTTTCGGGCAACCCCTTTTCGTTGGTCCAAGGTTCGATGCTGAAGCTTCCTGCGCTGCGCGGCGCCTCGCCTGCCGCCGCCGTTGCTGTCGCGAGAGGCCACAAGAGTGCCCCGGCGAGTGTCAGCATCCACAGCGCGATGGCCATGCCCGAGTCTTTTGTTGCGGCAACGCCGGTGTAAAGGAACTTCAAATGACAATGGGTGGCACAGGCGACCCGCTGTGCCGTCGAGCGACCCGCCCGACGGAACGGAGAGGTGTAACTCTCAGGGGCTGAGATCACCTTGTTGCATGAGTACGTCCTTCCATTCCGCTCGGCGGGTCGCCGAGCGGAGCGGGCGGGTCGCCCGCGCCACCCAACCATCTTAGCGCCGACCGAAATCACTCGACGCGGTCCGTAGAGCACAACATTCTTCACACCACGCCCGCCCTTCCAGCCGCGCCACGCACGGTCCCGGCTCATGGCGCGCGCGAGTCCATGCCCAATCGAGCCCGGTCCACTCCCGACGTGCTCATCATCGGCGCCGGGCCCACGGGCGCCGTCGCGGCCAAGCGCTTCGCCGAAGCAGGCATGACTGTCGTGGTGCTGGAACAGGGCGTTTGGCCGGATTACTCCAAGGCGCGCGCGGACCATCCGGACTTCGAACTCACCGCGGGCCGATATTGGGCGGCCAATCCCAATCGCCGGCAGGCCCCCGCGGATTATCCCATCGACGATACCGATTCGGACATCGCCGCCGTGCTCTACAACGGCGTGGGCGGCGGCACCGTCATCTACGCGGCGCATTGGCAGCGGAACATGCCGTCGGATTTCCGCGTGCGTTCGCTGGACGGAGTGGCCGACGACTGGCCGCTGACTTACGAGGACCTGGCACCGTTCTATGAGCGGGTCGAGGCGGACTTCGCGGTGTCCGGTCTGGCGGGCGATCCGGCGTTTCCGAATGGCAAAGGGCCGCCCTTGCCGCCCGCGCCGCTCGGGCCGATGGGCCGCCGCGTCGCCCACGCGCACAATCGGCTCGGCTGGCACTGGTGGCCGGCCCCGAACGCGATTGCGACCCGCGCCTACGGTCCCTTGAACCCTTGCGCGCAACGCGCGACCTGCATGTGGGGCTGTGTCGAACGCGCCAAAGCTTCAGTCGATCTCACGCACTGGCCGCAACTCGTCGAGCGGGGCGTGCGTCTCGTGACCGGCGCCCGCGTGCGCCGGCTCGAAATGAACGCCGGCGGACTCGTCACTGGCGCCGTATACGCGGATGCCGAGGGGAGGGACCAGTTGCAAAATGCGTCCGTGACGGTGCTCGCCGCCAACGGCATTGGAACGCCGCGGCTGCTGTTGCTTTCGGCTAACGCGGGTTTTCCGAATGGCCTGGCCAATTCGTCTGGGCTGGTCGGCAAGCGGCTCATGCTGCACCCATTCGGCACGGTGGTCGGGTTGTTTGACGACGACCTCGGGAGCACGCACGGCGTGTGGGGGCAACACCTCCACTCGTTGCAATTCTATGAAACAGACTCCGCGCGCGGGTTCGTACGGGGCGCCAAGTGGGGGCTCCAGCCGACCGGCGGCCCGCTTTCGATGACTCGCAGTTATCCTTGGGGCGACTCCAACGCGATCTGGGGACCGGATTTCCACCGCCAGCTTCGCGCGCGCCTGGGCCACTCGGCGATGTGGGGCATCATCGCCGAAGACCTGCCGGAGGAACGGAATAGGGTCGTCCTCGATCCCAAGCTGAAGGACGCCCACGGGATCCCGGCGCCGAAACTCATTTATCGCATGTCCGAGAATTCGACCCGGCTGATGGAGTTCCACCTGCAACGCGCGAAGGAATCGCTTGAGGCCGCGGGCGCCCGCCAGGTGGTCATCGCCCCGCTTATCCGGGAAACCGGATGGCACATCCTCGGCACCGCCAAAATGGGCGCGGACCCGGCGACGTCCGTGGTGGACCCTTGGGGCCGGTGCCACGACGTGCCGAACCTGTTCGTGTTCGATGGCAGCATCTGGCCGACTTCCAGCGGGATGAATCCGACGGCGACGATTGCCGCGCTGGCGTTGAGGTGCGCCGAACATTTGGTGGAGCAACGGCGTGAGCAGCGGGTGCCGGTGTGAGGGTTGAATCGTTGAGCGTTGAAGTGATAAGATCGTTAAATCGTTAAATCATTAAATCGTTAAATGGTTAAATCGTGAATCGATGCGGTGGGAATAGGTTGAACTTTTCCCAGATCGGAAAGCGATCGACGAACCGCGGAATCGCTTCAGCGCTTCAACGCTCCACGATTTAACGTTTTAACAATTTAACGTTTTAACGATTCAACGTTTTAACGATTCAACGATTCAACGAACACCATGACCTTCGACTCCCACGAGCGTTCCCTCCTCGCGGCAATGGCCGACGTGCTCATCCCGGCCGGCGATGGCTTCCCGGCTGCCAGTGAAGCGGGCGTCGCGGCCGACGGACTAGACCAGGTGCTCTCGTTTCGGGCGGACCTGAAGAAAGGGTTGAAAGAACTTTTGGCGGCGGCGGATGGTCGCGCGGCTTATGAATTTGTCGCCGGGTTGAGAGCCGAGGACCCAGCCGGTTTCGGGCTTCTTGCCGAACTGGTGCCGGCCGCGTACTTCCTCAATCACGAGGTGCGGACCAAACTGGATTACCACGGCCAGGGCCCGCGGCCGATTGACCCGCGTCCAGATTATCTCGAAGAGGGTTTGCTGCAATCGGTGCTCGACCGGGGACCGATTTATCGGCCCACGCCGAAATGAAAGCCGAATTCCGAATGCGCCTGCCCTTGCTCCCCCGCTACGATCCGCGCCAGACCTACGACTGGAACTATGCACACGTTCCGTCGCCGGTTCCGCAGGACGAACCGCGCGTGCCTGGCGCCTGGGACTTTTGCGGCGTCCCGGTTCCTTCACCACTGGGCATCGCGGCAGGCCCGTTGTTGAACGGAAAGTGGATACTCTATTACGCCGCGCTCGGATTCGATGTGCTGACTTACAAGACGGTCCGCAGTCGCCATCGCGATTGCTACGGGTTGCCGAACCTGCAGCCCGTCGAGACCCATCGCGTACGAGCCGGCGGTGCGCCCTTGCGCGCGCAGGAAGAGATGCAGGGCAGTTGGGCCGTCTCCTTCGGCATGCCATCCAAGGCGCCGGACGTGTGGCGGGCGGACATCCAAAGCACGCGGAAGGCTCTCCCGAAGCACAAACTTCTTTCGGTGTCCGTCGTCGCGACACCGGAGCCGCATTGGACGCCCGACGATTTGGCCGAGGACTTCGTCCGCTGCGCCCGCTGGGCAGTCGAAAGCGGCGCCGACGCCGTGGAAGCCAATTTCTCCTGCCCCAACGTCGCGAGCGCGGACGCGCAGCTTTACCAACAGGCCGAGATGGCTGGCCGCGTGGCGGCCCGGCTTCGCGCGGCCGTGGGCACAAAGCCATTGCTCATCAAGATCGGCCATGTCACCGACGAGGCGCAGGCTGCAGCGCTGGCTGGCGCGCTCGCCGCGCACGTGGATGCGCTTGTGATGGTGAACTGCATTTCGGCCCAGGTTGACGATGGCCAACAGCGTCCGCTTTTCGAAGGCCAGCGCCGTGGAATCGCCGGCGAGGCAATCCGCGAGCCGGCTCTCGAACAAATCGCCCTGTTCGCCCGCGTGATTCGCGAGCGCGGCTTGAAGCTGCGACTCGTAGGTGTCGGCGGGCTCGCCACGGCCGCGCACGTTCGCGCGCACGTCGATGCGGGCTGCCATGCCGTGCAGCTTGCGACTGCCGCAATGCTCGACCCGGGCGTCGGACTGGCGATTCGGGCGACGCTCGCCAGAACGGAAGAAAGTCCGGCCACCAGCACGACTTAGGTCAGCAGACACTGCAGTGGAACACCGGCGTTGTTCCCAGTCACAGCGCCGGTCCAGGACATTCATCGAATGCCACACGTAATCCGTGGTTAAATTGAATGGTTGCTGTTGAAGAACAGATGCGGCAAACAGATCGGTTAACAACCCGGAACGGACAATGCTTATGAAACGGCCCACCCAACCCACCACTCGCCGCGCCTTCCTTAAACAGAGCAGCGCCCTCGCCGCCGGAAGCGCGGCCCTCGGCTTCAATCTTTCGTCCCGCGCTGCCGACGCCAGCACGCGGCTGGTTCTCGGCATCATTGGACCTGGGGGCATGGGGATGAACCACATCCGCGCCCTGGCACCGTTGAAGGACGTCGCCATCGCGTTTGTCTGCGACCCGGATGAGAGTCGCCGCAACAAGGCGGCGGATGATGCGGAGAAACTCAGCGGCACCCGCCCCAAGATTGTGGCCGATATGCGCCGGGTCTTCGAGGACAAGTCCGTCGATGCCGTCTTCATTGCCACGCCGGACCACTGGCACGCGCCCGCAACGATTCTGGCGTGCGAAGCGGGCAAGCACGTCTACGTCGAGAAACCCTGCGCGCACAACCTCCGCGAAGGGCGCCTCATGCTCGAAGCCGCGCGACGGCACAATCGCGTCGTGCAAGTGGGCACGCAGAGCCGCAGCACCGGGCACGTGCGGCGCGCGATGGAACTCCTTCACGGCGGAGCCATCGGCGACATCCTCGTGGCCAAGGTTTGGAACAGCCAGCTTCGCGGCAACATCGGCCATGCCAAACCGTCCGCGCCGCCGGCCAATTTTGACTTCGACATGTGGCTGGGTCCGGCGCCCGTCGTGCCGTATCAGTCGAATCTCCTTCATTCAAGCTGGCGGTGGTTCCTCGCCTTCGGCGCCGGCGACATGGGCAACGACGGCTCGCACGATCTCGACATCGGCCGTTGGGGCCTCGGCGTGGGGACGCATCCCTCGACCGTCACCGCGCTCGGCGGAAAATACTTCTTCGACGACGACCAGCAGTTTCCTGACACGCAGACCGTCTTGTTCGAGTATGCGCCCGACGAGAAGTCCAAACGGCCGCGTCAGCTCATTTACGAGCAGCGGCTCTGGTCGCCCTACGTACAGGAAGGCCACGAAAACGGCGACGCCTTTTACGGCACGAAAGGGATGCTCGTCATTGGCAAACAGAACGGCTGGAAACTCTTCGGCCCGCGCAACGAATTGCGCGAGCAGATGAGCGGCTCGGCGGATTTGCCGGCGCACCACCGGAACTTCCTCGATTGCGTGAGGTCCGGCGCGCGTCCGCACGCCGACATCGAGATCGGCCATTACTCCGGCGCATTGTGTCACCTGGGCAACATCGCCACGCGCCTGGGCCGCACGCTGCACTTCGACCCGAAAACCGAAACCTTCCTCGACGACCCCAAGGCCGCACCGATGGTCCGTCGCACGTACCGCCAGGAGCACTGGGCAGCGCCGAAGGGGGTGCAGTAATCGCTGCGCAGAGCCGACGTGAGGAGGCGCTGATCCTCGGCAAGTCATGCGAAGCGGTTTGAGCCTCCTTACGTCGACTGCTACGAAAAGATCGTGCCACTCAGCCCGACGCCAACGGATGCCGCCGCTCCTTGAGCGGCAATGTGACCCGCGCTCCGGAGAGCGCGGCTTGGTAAACAGCCATGATCATCTCGATGGACTTCATCGCACCTCGTCCGCTGCAAACCGGTTCCCGATTCTGTTCGATGGCGAGCAACCAGTCTTCGACCACGCGGCGGTTCGCGGGACCGAAGCCGCGTTCCTCCGCGGATAGTTTCGCGCCGGGGTCGCCGTCCCAGCGCGTCCACTCGTCCTTCCTGCCCGAGGCAGCCCACGCGCCGGACTTCAGCACATAGATCGTGGGAAAGACCTCCGCCAGGATGCGTGCGGCGCCCTTGGTGCCGAGTAATTCGATGCCCCACGGACCAAGCGTGGCGCGCAGCCGGGCGCTGCTGGTGAACGTGGCGTTCACGCCGCGGGCGAAACCGAAATGCGCATGAATCTCGTTGCCGGCTACGGGGCCAATCTGCTCCGACACGATGCGGGCGTCGGCGCGCGTGATGTCGCGTCCGTCGTGAAGCACGCGGGCCGAGCACCAGAGTGCATCGCCCGCCAGGTAGCGGAGCAGGTCGAACAAGTGCGAACCGAGCACCAGCATGTCTTCGCCGCCGGCGCGACTGTCCTGCTTGCCCCAGGCGCGAAGTTCCACCAACTCGCCCAGCACGCCCTCCTCCAAGGCCTGCTTAAGCCGGACAATGCTCGGCGCCAGACGCATCTGATGCGCGACCGCGATCTTCAGCCCAGTGCGGTCCGCCGTGGCCAGGATTTCATCCGCATCGGCCAGCGTTGAGGTGAACGGCTTTTCGGTGAAGAGGTGCGCGCCCGCGCGCAATGCCGCCAGCGCCATCGCCGGCCTTTGGTCAGACCAGCGCGGGGCCAGGCAAACCAATTGCGGACGCTCCTTGACCAACAGCTCGCGGTAGTCCGCATACTGGCGAGGCGCATGGATACGTTGCGCCGCCTTGGCGCGGCCGGCGTCATCCGCATCGGCGACTGCCACGACTTCGACTCCTTCGATGCCGTTCAGCGCCACGTCGAGGGAGTGCCCGTAGTCACCACGCCCGGTGTGACCGATAATAGCGGCGGCGCGTTTGGGCTTGGAGGCTGGCGCCGGCTGCGCAAACAGCCAGGCCGGTCGGCTTAATGCCGCGGCCACGGCGAGCGAGGAATGAATCGCGAAACGCCGGCGGGTCATCAGCCCGTTCAAAAACTCCAAGTCGCATTGTAGCGGCGATCTGTGACCGCCGAAATCGGGCCGGAATGCGCAGCTTCTTCGGCGCTCATAGAGCGCCGCTACAGTTTTTGAACGGGCTATGAGGCGGTGGATGGCCGTTTTGTGGTTTGAAGTCTTCATAGCAGGCCAGGGATTCTTAGCCGGATTCCTTCCAAACTCAAACCCAGATCCCGCTCGACAAACCAACTGCGGCCAATTTCACTAAGTGCACAGGTCAGGCCAAACGAACCGCCTCACGCACATACACGCGCAGATTGTGAAAGGCGTCATCCGACCGGCTCCGTTAGCGTCCTGCCCCCGAACTTATGACCGACCCACGGTATCCCAAGCTCGCCCACCTCCTCATTGGTTACTCCACCCGCCTCCGAAAAGGGGAGCGCGTGCTCATCGACGCCATCGATATCCCGGACGAAATGACCGCCGAACTCGTCCGCGCCGCCCGCCGCGCCGGGGCCACGCCGCTGGTCGAAGTGCGCCACGGCCGGATCACGCGCGAATTGCTCCGCGATACCGACGCCGGGCATGCCGCGCTCATCCGCGACGTCGAGTTGTTCCGCATGAAGAAGGTCGACGCTTACATCGCCATGCGCGGCAGCGCCAACGCCAGCGAAACCGCCGATGTGCCCAGCGACAAGATGCAGCTCTACTCCCGCGTGCTTCGCCCGGTGCTCAACTATCGTGTGAACAAGACGCGCTGGGTCGTCCTCCGCTGGCCTTCACCGAGCATGGCGCAGGCCGCCGGCATGAGCACCGAGGCATTCGAGGATTTCTACTTCGATGTCTGCACGATGAACTACCCGCGCATGGCCCGCGCGATGGTCCCCCTCGAACGCCGCATGAAGAAGGCCGACCGTGTCCACCTCAAGGCCCCGGGCACGGACCTGACTTTTTCAATCAAGGGCATCGGCGCCCAGATGTGCAAGGGCGACCGCAACATCCCCGACGGCGAGGTCTTCTCCTGTCCGGTGAAGAACTCCGTGAATGGCGTCATCCAGTTCAACACGCCGACGCTCTACGCCGGGACGCGCTTTGAAAATGTCCGGCTCGAATTCCGCGACGGCAGGATTGTGAACGGCACTTCGAACAACACCAGGCGCCTGAATCAGATCCTCGACACCGACGCCGGCGCCCGCTACGTCGGCGAGTTCAGCCTGGGCTTCAATCCGTACATCCAAAATCCGATGTGCGACATCCTCTTCGACGAAAAGATCGCCGGCTCGCTCCACTTCACCCCGGGCCAGGCCTACGAAGACGTGGACAACGGCAACCGTTCGGCCGTGCACTGGGACATGGTGCTCATCCAGCGGCCCGAATGGGGCGGCGGCGAAGTCTGGTTCGACGGCGAATTGATTCGGAAGAACGGCCGCTTCGTGCCCACGGACCTGAAGCCGCTGAACCCGGAGAGGTTGAAGTAAGGCTTCTATGAAGTTGAACCGCAAATCCATGATTTGGGTTGCCGGATCGTTGCTCACAGTATTGTGTCTGAGTGCAATTCTATTGAGAGATACGCTCCAAGGCTCTTTCTCAATGAGGTTTGGAAACTGGGAAGAAGATGCATTTGTTGGGAAACCGTTGATTCAGCTGGATCAAGCACTAGCTGAGCGAAAGGTTGCTCTAGAGTCGTGCGATATTGAAGGCTTTCGCGCCCGTACAGGCAGGCTGTTACGAGCGAACGAGCGAGTGATGATGTTCCTCAAGGGCCAGCCCTATAATTACTTTGGCATAGGCACAGCTCAGAACGTTGGTTACGTTGTTATTCAGACCAATGCTGTCAGGGAAACTGTTTCCGAAATTGTGAGGGGCAGCTTTGTTGATTCCCTGTGAGATTGACTCGAGAACAAAAGTGCCGTTTCAAGCGTTTCGTGCCCACGGACCTCAAGCCACTGAATCCGGAGAGGCTGAAGTAAGGGGTGACTTATCCATGATAAGGATCCCCAAAAATCTTTTAGCTTCCAGTGCTTTGCTGGCGTTATCCGTCGGCTGGACCGCTGCAGCTGATGCCTGGGCCACAAACTTCATTGCGTTTGGCCACGACAGCAATAATGTGCGGCTTGCCGCCAAAGCGAGCTTGGATCAGCAGCCGCTTCCGATCATGATCGGACAGCTGAAAGAATTCCTTTCGGAACGGAAGCCGGATAAGTCCGTAGTTTGGTGTCTGGATTACTTGGTAAAGCGAGATGCGGCTAGTATTACACAGTTACATAATGCCATTAGAGATATCCAATCGACGAAGGTAATTGGCGTCTATCTCTCATGGATTCATCCGACCAACACAAGCCCAGAAATACTCGCCGACGTAAGTGAATGGCTGCAGCACACGAGTGCGGTTGTGCGAGTGCGAAGCACTGCACTTCTCCATGAAATCTTCTCTGAGAAGGATCTGATCACCGTGCTTATCGATGCTTGCGATTCGGAGGAGTTTGAGTTCGCAGGCGACCCTCCAGATCGAGCAGGGCAGATTGCCAAGGAACTCCTGCTTGGTTTCAGAGACCGAGGCAGCGTTATGGAATGCCTCCTCGACACACGCCCTCGCGGCAAGCGCCATAAGTATCAACTCCTGGACGTATCCGCGCGCTTGTACGGAATTACCCAGCGCTTCCTATATAGTCATATTGGTGATCCGCTAAAGGAAGAGATGGAAGCACTCGACGCCATCGATAGACTAATCATTCAGAGAAGGAATACGCTAAGGGATTAGCAACTTCCGCCTGTCGCGTAGCGACGCATGAGAGAGAACGGGAGCCGTTCAAGCGTCGCGTCGCGACGCGGCGCGGGTGGGGCGCTTTCCGTGGGCTGAAGCTCACGGCTACCGTCAGGGCATCGCTCTGCGATGCAGGGTTGAGGCGTCCCACATCGAAAACCCTGCGCCCGGCGGCGCATGAGGACTGCAACGGCGTCATGCGCTCCTCCGGAGCGCGGACCGGCGGTGTGGCGTGGACCGGCGGTGTGGCGTGGACCGGCGGTGTGGCGTGGACCGGCGGTGTGGCGTGGACCGGCGGTGTGGCGTGGACCGGCGGGTGCGCGCCACTCGTGGCGCTTCCCACCGGCTACTTTCATTCGCGCCTCCGGCGCACGAGCGCGGACCCGTGCGAAGAATCCTCCGCACGCGCTCGAAGCGCATGGTGAACCGGTGGTCTTCGTTCGGAAGTAAGGCAGCCGGTTCATGATGTGGCGCAGGTTCCAACCTGCTGTATCGCCGACTTGTAGTCGACTTGTAGTCGGCAGGGCGCGGCGTTCGCTCACACCTTCGGCTCCCACCCCGGCCGGTATTCGCGGCCCCAGAGCGTTTGCGCTTCGGCGTCGCCGAGGATGTGGCCGTTGGTCGGATCGATTTTCAACGTGTGGCTGGTTCTCCAGGCGATGTTGCCGAGGTGGCAAAGCAGCGTGCTCTTGTAACCTTCCTCGATTTCGGCGTTCGGGCGTTTTCCGGAGCGGATGCAATCGAGAAAGTTTTGCAAGTGCTCCTTGTCGCCGGCGGGTCCGCTGCCCTTGTCGATCTCGGCGCCCTTGAAATCGTATGTCTTGTAGCCACCCCCGTCGATCACCATCGTCCCTTTCTCGCCGTAGAACGCGATGCCGAACTGCGACCCCTCGAAGCCGCGCGGGTGCCAACTGCGCCCTTCCCACACCAGGCTTTTGCCAGCGAAGTCGAACGTGACCGCATGCGTGTCGGGCGTTTCCTGATCGTCATCGTGCCGGTACTTGCCGCCGCCGGACGTGACGCGCGTCGGGTACTCCACACCCAGGCCCCAGCGGCAGATGTCCAGCGAGTGGATGCCGTTGTTGCCCAGTTCGCCGGTGCCCCAATGCCAGAACCAATGCCAGTTGTAATGAACCAAGTTGTCACGGAACGCCCGCTCCGACGCCGGCCCCTGCCACAATTCCCAATCCAGCCAGTCGGGAACCGGACCTGCCTTTCCGTGGCCAATGCTCGCGCGGGTGTTGTTGTACCAGCCGCGCGAAAACAACACGCGGCCGAGCACGCCGGCGTGGACCTTCTGAACACCCTCGACCACGCCAGGCCACGTCCGCCGTTGCGTGCCGAGTTGCACGACGCGCTTGTGCTTGCGCGCCGCGGCGACCATCCATTCGCCTTCGCGCGCATTGTGACTCGCCGGTTTCTCGACATAGACGTGCTTGCCCGCGGCACACGCGAGGATCGTCGCCGGCGCGTGCCAGTGGTCGGGCGCGGCGATGACGAGCGCGTCGATGTTGCGGTCGTCGAGGATGCGGCGGAAGTCCTTCACCGTTTTGGGTGCGCGGGGTTGACTATTGCCCAGGAGCTTCGCGGCTTTCTCGGCCGCACGGGAATCGACGTCGCACACGGCAGCGACCTCCGCGCCGCTCAACGCGCTGAAGCCCTTGGCGAGATCGGAGCCGCGCCCGTTCACGCCCATGATGCCGAGGACGATTTTGTCCCCCGGCGAATCGGCGGCGCGAAGCCACGGCCCGACCGAAGCCGCCGCGGTGACGGCGCTGGCGGTGGCGGTCTGTTTGAGGAAGGAACGGCGAGTCAGGTGGGAGTGCATGAGGTTGAAGACTCGCCGAGTGCTTCAGGAATTCGAAAGGAAAGTCGTATTGAGTCTAGAAAACCACTCTGAACCACTCTAAACCTTGATAGTTGAACAGGAGGTAACGGAGGAAACGGAGTCCATGAAGCGAAGTGCGCGGCTTGTCTGGTGCCTAAGGACTGGACCACTGTAATTCTCTGTTTTCTCTGTTATCTCCTGTTCGGTGTGAGTGTGAGTCTTTCAACCCTCCCGCCTGCGCTGGAGCAGCGTCACGCCCACGGTCGCCAGCGCGGACAGCCCGATGATAAGCGTCGACAGCGCGTTGATGTCAGGTGTGATCCCGCGCCTGGCCGAGCCGTAGATCAGAATGGGCAGCGTTTGCGAACCGGGACCGCTCGTGAAAAAGCTGACCACGAAATCGTCCAGGCTGAGCGTGAACGCCAGCATCGCGCCCGCCATCACCCCAGGCAACATGAGGGGCAGCGTGACTTTAAGAAACGTTTGCCAGGCGTTGGCCCCGAGGTCATGCGCGGCTTCCTCCAGCCACGGGTCGAGTCCGGCCAGCCGCGACCGCACGACGATGGCCACAAACGGAATCTGGAACGTCACATGAGCGACAATCATCGTGCCCAGCCCCAACTCGAATAAGCCGCACCACTGGCGCACCAGCCCGAAGAAGAGGAGCAGCGAGACGGCCATGATGATGTCCGGCACAAACACCGGGACGTGCAACAGCCGGCCAACCAGGCGGCGTCCGGGGAACTCGTAGCGTCGCAGGGCATAGCCGAGCAAGGTCCCGAGGACCGTCGCAACCGCGGTGCTGCACAGGGCCAGCAGGAATGTGTTCCAGGCTGCGGCGAGGGCGACGTTATTGCCGGGAAGCGAGGCGTACCATTCCAGCGTGAAGCCTTTCCAACCCGTCCCGAACCGGGCCGCGTTGAACGAGAACACGACGACCGCGACGATTGGCGCGTATAGAAAAAGGAAGAGTGCCAGGGCGATTGTCCGAAGCAGAGTCGTGTTGCGCTTCATAGCAGCTCCATTTCCTCGCGGGATTGCCGCGTGAACACCCACAGACCCAGCATCACAACTCCCAGGCTGACGACCGCGATGGCCGAACCGAACGGCCAGTCGCCGCTCGCCAGGAATTGCTGCTGGATGGCATTGCCGATCATAGAAGTCTTCGCTCCGCCCAGCAGGTCGGGAATGACAAACTGCCCGGTCGCGGGCAGGAAGACCAGCAGGCACCCGGCGAAGAGCCCTGGCTTGATTTGCGGCAGGAGCGCGTGGCGGAAAACGTTCCAGCCGTTGGCGCCAAGGTCCATCGCGGCTTCGGCGAACGACCAATCGAGCTTTTCGACCGAGGCGTAGAGCGGCAGGACCATGAAGGGAAGGTAATCGCACACCATGCATGCATAGACCGCCGCCGCGCCCGGGTAGAGGCCCGCGCCCGCTTCGATGAGTCCGAGCGCGGCGGCGGCGCGGGAAAGAAATCCTTCCGGCGCCAGCAGGAGTTGCCAGGCGTAGGTGCGGATGAGCAGGTTCGTCCAGAGCGGGATAATGACGAGCGTCAAGGCAGCCGTCTTCCACGTCGGCCGAAGGCCGGCGATGAAGAACGCCATCGGCAGCGCGCAAATCACACAGAGCAGCGCAGTGCCGGCGCCGAGCACAACGCTCCGAGCGAGGATGATGGGATAAAGCGGGTCGAATCCCAGCAACCCGAATCCCGCGAGCCTGCGGTACGGTTCAAAGGTCAAAGGCGTCTCGACGGTCCCAAGTTCGCCGCGGGAGAGGAAGCTGACACCGAGGATGAGCAGCAGCGGAACAAGGAAGAAGATGAGAAGCCAGAAGCCAGCCGGGCCGGCCGCGCCGAGAATGCGCAAGACCCGCTGACGGCCGCTGAGGGCTTCGCCGCGGAGAACTTGTATGGAGCGCGCGCGCGCCATCAGCCAGGCGAACGCGTCGGACCACCAGCCGAACATGGCGCAATGCGATCAGTCATCGAGTACTATCAAATTCTCTTCAGTCATTCGAGTGACGATGAGGCGCTGGCCGGACTGGCGATTGGACGCGCGCAGGTTGGCGTTCAGGCAACACACCTGAAGCTTGAGGCTGCCCGACTGGAGCTGAAGAGAAAGGTCGGTGTCGGGCCCATTGTAGACCACGTCCAGGATGGAAGCTTCGTGCTCGCCGGGGCGAAGTTCACCCTGTGCTTCGCGCAGGATAATCTTCTCCGGACGCACTCCCAGCGTGCATTGCTCACCCGCGGAAAACTTCCGGCGGCCTTTCTCGAGCGGGGCGGCCAGTTCGCCGAGGTCGGTGGCGGCCACAATCGTCTCACCGCGCACTTCACGGACCGTGCCGGGCAAAAGATTGCAAGTGCCGAGGAACTGCGCGACGAACCGCGTCCGGGGCCGCTCATAAAGCGCGCGCCCGTTTGCGAGTTGCTCGATGTGGCCGCCGTGAAGGACGGCGATGCGGTCGCTCAACGCGAGCGCTTCCTCCTGGTCGTGTGTCACAAGAATGAACGTGATGCCGAGCCGTCGTTGCAAGGCGTGCAACTCGACTTGCAGTTGCCGGCGCAGCTTGAGGTCGAGGGCGGCCAGGGGTTCGTCGAGCAGCAGCACTTCGGGTTCGTTGACGAGCGCGCGGGCCAGCGCGACGCGCTGGCGTTGGCCGCCCGAGAGTTGTGTCGGCCGGCGCGCCGCCAGCTCGATGATGCTGGTTTTCTCCATGCCTTCCACCACGCGGCGGTCGATTTCCGGGGCAAGGAGTTTCTTCATTCGCAGGCCGAAGGCGACATTGTCGCGCACCGTCATGTGCGGGAAGAGGGCGTAGGACTGGAAGACGGTGTTCACGGGCCGCCGGTGCGCCGGGGTGTGCGTCACGTCGCGGCCACCGAGCCGAACGCTGCCCGAGTCCGGCAGGTCCAGTCCCGCGATGATGCGGAGCAAGGTCGTCTTGCCGCACCCGGAGGGGCCGAGCAAGGAGAAGAATTCGCCCCGGCCGATGGTCAGGCTGACGTTGTCCAAGGCGCGAACGCCCGAAAAGGCGCGCGAGACGCCAGTGACTTCGACCGCGGGCGTGGAAACGCCTGCAGGCGCTTCGACGGAAGGAGTGTCAGACTGAGTGACCTCTGCCACGTCGGGCATGGAGCGAAGGTGGCGCAAAGCCGAGGCGTTGACGACAGAAAAAATGGGGCGCGCCAGGCATTGGCGGAGCGCGGCGTTCAGGCGCGTTCACGCCGCATCATCGTTGGAGAGCCGGCCGGCGGCCTGGCCTGAAAACCGCGCCCCGGCGCAACTCACTTTTGCATGGGACGCCCGGCCCACGGTCTCACCCATTGTTGGCCCCTTACAAATAAAACTGCGATACGCCCGCGCACCGAAGGATCAAGAATTCTTGCGCGCCGCCGAAGCGCGATTAGTCTGTCAACCATGATACAGGAATCAGTTGACCTGAGCGCGCAGGAGCGCATCGCCTCCCTTGGCCGGCGTGTCCTGGGCGGCGGACACGTGACGCGCGACGAGGCGCTGGAGTTGTTCGAACTCCAGGATTCGACGGACATCCAGGACCTGCTTTCGTGGGCCAATCGCATTCGCCAGCACTTCAAGGGAAACAAGATTCACCTCTGCTCGATCGTGAACGCGAAGGCGGGCGGTTGTTCGGAGAACTGCAGCTTCTGCGCGCAATCGTCCTTCCACCAGACCGGTTCGCCCCGGTACGGCTTCATTGATCCCGGCCCGGTGCAGGAGGCGGCCGATGAAGCAGAGCGCAATGGAGTCACTGCGGTGGGCCTTGTCGCAGCGTGGAAGGGGCTCAACGAGGGGCCGATGCTCGACGAAGTGTGCGAACGCATCCGTGAATTGAAGGCGTCAGGCAAGACGCGGCCCGACGCCTCGCTCGGCATCATCAAGAGCCAGCGCGTGGCCGACCGCTTGAAGGAGGCAGGCCTCTCCTGTTACGGCCATAACCTGGAAAGCTCCCGCCGATTTTTCCCGGAGCACTGCACGACCCACACCTACGACGACCGTCTGGAAACGATTCGCTACCTGAAAGCCGCCGGCATCAGCATTTGTTCGGGCGGCATCATCGGCCTGGGCGAAACCCGCGAGGACCGGTGCGACCTGGCTTTTTCGCTCAAGGAAATTGGGGCGAACGTGGTCCCGATCAATATCCTCAACCCGATTCCCGGCACGCCCTTCGAGAAGAATCCACCGCTGGCGCCGATGGAAATTCTCAAGACCATCGCCTGCTTCCGGTTCATCCTGCCGCGTCAGGAAATCATGATCGCCGGCGGGCGCACGGCGAACTTGCGCGACGTGCAGAGCATGGTCTTCACCGCCGGCGCCAGCGCGTTGATGGTGGGCAATTACTTGACCACACTGAATCAACCCGTCGAGAAGGACCTCCAGATGCTCCGCGATCTCGGCCTGGATCCGGATTGGGACAGGCATGGGTTCGAGGACCAGGCGGAGTGTGGGTGCGGCCGGGAGGAGTGCGACGAGAGGGCGGTGGGCTGAGACGTGGTGCGTGTTGCGCCAAGCATTGTCCGAAACGCCGACCCGGTAAAAAATCCACATTCTTGACGCACCACGCACCAACGTCCCCATGCATCGGCTCGGCAAGAATCACGGCGGCTATTTCGGCGAGACCATCGATGTGGGAGCCGTGTCGCGCGATATCGAAGACGCGGCTCTGCGCCACGGATGGGAACCTGGGCCGCTCCGCGCAGGCGAAGCGATAAGCCTCCAGACCTGGAAACGCGTCCGCGGCGGGAGACGACGCGCATACCTTTCGGCAGGCATCCACGGCGATGAACCCGCGGGCGTGCTCGCCATGCGCCGACTTATCCAGGACAACAACTGGCCTGGGCACGTGGATCTATGGCTCTGTCCTTGTCTCAATCCGACTGGCTTTCCGTTGAACCGCCGCGAGAACGCGCAGGGCCTCGACCTCAACCGCCAGTATCGCCACTTCGTCGCCCCCGAGACGCGCGCGCACGTGGACTGGCTCCAGCGCCAGCCTTCGTTCGACGTGACGGTCTGCTTGCACGAGGACTGGGAGGCCAACGGATTCTACGTCTACGAGGTAAAAACGGGCGACGGGCCATCGCAGGCAGAGGAAGTCATCCGGCGCGTCGCGCAAGTTTGCCCCATCGATCTGGCCGAAACCATCGAAGACCGGCCCGCCGTCGGCGGCATCATCCGTCCGAACGCCGACCCAAACTCGCGCCCGGAGTGGCCGGAGGCATTCTGGCTGTTGATGCACAAGACGCCGCAAAGTTACACCATCGAATCCCCTTCGGACTATCCGATGCAGACGCGCGTCGAGGCGCTAACCATCGCCGTGCGGACAATCCTTGGGGCGCTGTGAGGCATCGAGTTCGAAGCGCCGGCGAAGTCCCACACCCGGCACATTCAGAAACCTACATCAAGGCTTGATCCCTTCGGCGAGCCCGGTAACATTTCGCGCATGAGTTTTTTTGGTGCTTTGCTCGTGTGGCTGCTCATCGTGGCCGTGATGGTGGGAACATTGGTTTGGGCCACCCACGGCGTTATCTGGGCGTTCGTCATCGCGTTCCTCGCGTTCACGTACTGCTTCGCCCGGTATGGCTGCATGACGCATTGACGCGCGGGCGACCCGGAAGGTAGGACAACATTCCTTCGCAGTGCCCGCGTACTGAGGCCGCGGTCGTTCTTGCGGTTTCCACCAACCCCATTCTTCCCAAATCCGCGCCGCTGCCGCTTGCACCCGGTCCGGCCTCCGAGCGCCGAGCATCGCTCGGCATGGACAGCCCCGTCTCCAACCTGCCGAACAACGCTCGGCTTTTCGGTTCAAAATGCGCGCCGAAGTTGGTCGTGGACCGACCCGCAGGCATTTCAAAGGAAGGGTCGAACAGCCAGTAAGATCGAGTGATCTCGGTGCAGGATGGTCCAAATAGTCAGTCACACTCTGTTCGGGTCGCGCATCTATGTAGTTGCAATCCTCGTCAGAGCGATGAAGCCGCTGAAACATGTTCACAGAACCGCCCCTGCCGGCGAGGCAGAGCCGGGGCGAGGCGCCGCGTTGTCGGACGCGGAACTGGTTCGCGCGGCGAGGGGCGGGGATAAACAGGCCTTCGTCGAAATCGTGGTGCGGAACCAGGCGATGGTCTGCGGCACCGCTCTGGGAATTGTGGGGAACATTGCGGCGAGCGAGGACGTGGCACAGGAGGCGTTTCTGATCGCGTGGCAGAAGATTCACGAACTGCGAGAACCGGAAGGCTTGCGCGCGTGGCTGCGGCAGATCGCGCGTCACGCGGCCCTGGGCCATCTGCGCCGGCAGCGCGGCCATGACGCGTTGGAGGAGGCGCCCGAATTGCGGGATCCTTCACCCTCACCCGACGAGCAGGCCGCCACCGAGGAGGAAGCGGCTCTGGTGCAATACGCGCTCATGGGATTGCCTGAGATTTATCGCGAGCCGCTGATCCTGTATTATCGGGAGAACCGCTCCACGAAGGCAGTCGCCGAGGCGCTGGCCATCAGTGAGGACGCAGTGCGCCAACGCCTGGCGCGCGGACGGGAGATGCTCCGGGATCATGTCTCAAGCGTGGTCGAGACCGTTCTCACTCGCACGCGACCGACGGGAGTCTTCACGATGACGGTTGCCGTCGCTGTCGGAGCCTTGACCTCCCCATCGGCCCTGGCTGGCGGCGTTTTTGCGGCGACCTCTGCCAGTTCGCCTGCGCCCGCACCGGCTTCTCTCTTCAATGCACTTGTCGCGTCGAAGACATTTCTCTTCGTGGCGGCCATGGTCACCTTCGCGTGTATTCCGGCGGGGTATCAAATCCGGGTGAGAAGCGAGCGAGCGGGAGCAGCCGCTGCCGTGCAGGCGATCAAGGCCGCGCAGCCTCAGGCACCCGAAGTATCGACGAGCAGTGCCATTTTCGCCGAGTGGAAGCGGCTTCACGACACGCACGGCACGAACGTTGGGGCGATGCTCAACATCTATCGCGAGATCTCGGGCTTTCAGGACTCTCTCCGTCGCCAGGGTTTTCGCACCGCGTTGATGGCTGAATGGGTGGAACTCAGTCCGACAAACATAATGGCTCACTTGCGAGATCGGACGATCGATGCCAGCCAGCGCCGGCCATTCATCGACGAATGGCTCGCTCAGGACGCCGCGGCGGCGGTGGATGCCTTTGTGCAGAACGGCCGTGGCTGGGAAACCATCGTGCGCGACTCCCTGCCGGAGCTGGCGCGGCGCGCCCCGGGACGTGTCGCGAGTGTCGTGGCGAAGTTGCCGAGGCCGGACAGTTCCGCGAACCGGAAGGTGCACGAGGCGTTCGCAGTGCTGGCGGAGCGCAGAATTGATTTCGCCCGTGCCGCCGCTGAATCCGTTCAGGGCCCGAACCGGGATCAGGCGCTGGCAGGCGTGGCGCAGGCATGGGGAAAGCGAGATCTGGAGAGTGCCATCGCGTGGGCCCAAAAGCTTCCTGACGGCGTGGATCGGGATGAAGTCATTCGCTCCGCGCTGGCGGGCGCGGCAGCGAGTGATCCTGTCTCGGCTTTGGAACGAGTGAACCTGGTCCCCCCCGGCGGCAGGAAAGGCTACTTCGCCAGCACGACAGGAGCGCGCGTGTTGCAGGCGGCGGGCCAGGTTGATTTCGACACCACGGCGAATTGGCTCACGGCGCATCCCGGAAGTCTCAGTAATGAAGACTTGATGGGGTTGGCGAGCGCCGTCGGAGAAAAGCTCAACATCGACGCAGCGGGTTTTCTCACGCGAAACAATGCGGCAGGTTCATTGCAAGCCATGCTGCCGGCCGTCACGAATGCCTTGGCCAAGGAAAGTTCCGGTCAACGGGGTGCAGTTTGGGAGTGGTTGAAGAGACAACCCGAAAGCCCGACAACGAAGGAACTCACTCAGCACCTGCTGGGCACGTGCGGTGAACAGGACGTGGCGATGGCCTTTCGGTTGGCCGAAGCTGCGCCCGGGACTGCGGAAGGAGATGCGCAACTGGCCTTGCTGGCCGACGGCCTGCTCGGATACGGCGGGCTCCTGCACCGCCTGGACAAACTGCTGGAGCAAGCGCCACAACGATTGCGTCAGCCACTGGTCGAAAGTGCTTTCAATCATTTGACGGCCGAAACGCTGGCCGACGCGCAGCGGTGGACCGCACTGCTTTCGCGATTGCCGAGTGGCGCCCGCGGGCGACCGACCGAGTCCCTGGCCATGGCGTGGGCAGACCGTGCCCCCGAAGAGACGATCGCTTGGGCCGCGTCGATGCCAGCGGGGGAGGCTCGCATGGGAGCCGTGGCTGCCATTGCCTCGATTTGGGCGGCGAAAGACTCTCCCGCCGCCGCCCTCTGGGTCGCCTCAATGCCTCCGGGCGCGGAGCGAGATCGGAGCGCGCAGTCGTTGGTCCTTGCCATTGCGGAGGAGTTCCCGCGTGAGGCTTGGGAATGGGCTATGAGCATTGGCGATGCGGAAGGCCGCACGCTGGCCGCTGCTCGCGCTGCAAGGATGCTTGCCGCTCGCGACCTCGCTATGACGCGTGCGTTGATCGAGACCGCCCCCCTCACGGCGGAAGCCCGAACCACCATTCAATCCGCACTGGAACCACCCAGCCAAGGCCGCTTTTCGCCATGAAGTTCCTGGTTCGATTATTGGGCCTGACTGTCGCCGCCGCGCTGGGATTGGTGGTTGGCGCCGCCTGGCGATGGAAAGCGGAGCGGGGCTCCGATTCACCTGAGTTGCGCGCAAAGACGGAGACAAGAGCTGACGATTCAAGCAGACGTGACTTACCCCCAGGTCGGAAGATAACGGTAATACGCACCCACGACGATTCTCCGCTCGCCACGCAACTGGCGCGGGATCTTTCGATCTCCTCTCGCGTCACGCACCGGCTCTACTGGCTTGAAGCCGTTGAAAAGGCTTCGCTCTCGGATTTCCCGAGGCTGGCGGCCTTGGCGAAAGGCGATGGGGCCGCCACGCGACTCGTGGCCTCGCGTTGGCTGCAACTGGACTTGCAGCACTGCTTCACAACGCTCGTGACGGCGCAGGACCCGCGCGCTCTTCCCATGGAGGAGTTGGGTGAAATGTTGTTCCTCGAATGGGCACGGCGCGATCCGGATGGCGCCATCGCTGCGTTGCAGGGCACGAACAATTTAGGGACGCGCGAACTCTGGCGATTCAACGTCGCTGGCTACCTCGTCGAAAAGGACCCTGAGCGGGGCCTGCGTGCCTTGTCGGAGTGGGGAATCGATAATTTCGCTCCTCGCATGGCGGGGGTCGCCAAGTGGGCCGCGGCCAACCCACGCCACGCGGCCGAAGTCGTGATGGCCCATCCGGCCGGCTACACCTCCCAACTCGCGCTCGACACCATCGGCGAGCAATGGGCCAAAACCGATCCAGCAGGGGCGATGGAATTCGCCTCAACCCAACCTGGTCCGTTCGCTGCCGCTCTGGCGGGGACAGTCCTGAAGAACTGGACGGGCCGAAATATCGGGCAGGCCGCCGATTGGCTGGCTCGGGCTGACGTGGCCACGCGTCGACGGCTCAGCCCGGCGTTCGTTGAGGCTTGGGCCGAGAAGGATCCGAACAACGCCCTCGCATGGTGCGAAGCGAATCTGACGGGCAGCAGCCTCGCGCAGACCGTGGGGAGCATTGTGAATGGCGTCGCGCAAAAGAATCTGCCCGCCGCGGCGGAGTTCGTTGCCCGCATGAAGCTTTCTCCCGCTCGCGCCGAAGCGGCCGCGGCGGTGGCAAAGCATTGGTTTCCGGGTTGGCGCAGCGGCAAGCCCGCGCCGGCCGGCGCAATCGCCTGGCTGGCCGGGCTTGATACCGCGTCCACCCGGCGCGCGTTGGAGCAGGTGCAGTGGAAATGGTCCAACGGAGATCCCAGGAGCATGGCCGAATTCCTGGCGGCGCTGGAAAGCGACAAGGTTCCTCCTTCCGCGGATTTGAACGTGGCCCGCTCGCTCGTCCGGCAGAGCCCGCAGGATGCCTTCGCCTGGGCAAGCCGCCTCCCGACGAACCGCAGTTTGGCGGCGGGCCGGGAAGCCTTCGCTGAGTGGTGTCATGCGCAGCCGGAACTGGCGAAGAAATGGTTGAGTGACCTGACTCCTTCCGATCCGCGCCGAAAAGCTTTTCTCCAATGAAATCTCTCAAAACGAAATTTATGAAAACCAGTATGCATATCCCCAACCTCCTGCTCCTCGGCACGCTGCTGGCCGGGCAGCTCATAAACGCACGCACAGCAGAACCCGTGGTTGACTGGATTCGGCCGACCAATGGGGCCTCTTTTGGCACCAGAAGCAGCATACTCCTGAGGGCAACTGCGTCCGATTCCGACGGCATCCTCAGTAGCATTGACTTTCTCGCCGGCACGAATCTGCTCCGGCGCATCTCAGGTACACTCACCAACGGCACTTACAGTTTCATGTGGTCAAACGCGCCGGCAGGAACGCACCAACTGCATGCCGAAGCGGAGAACCCTGCCGGGGACCGGGGAATCTCTGCCTCGGTGGAGATTGTTGTGACCAACTCCCCTCCGCCCAACATCGTGCCAGTTGTCAGCCTAATCCAGCCGACCAACGGCGCGGTCTTTTTGGCGGGGACTCCCATTCTGCTGAGGGCGAACGCTTCGGACTCGGATGGCACACTCACCAACGTCGATTTCTTCGCTGGCGCGACTCTGCTTGGGAGGATTGGGGGTACGCTGACCAATGGCATTTACAGTCTCATGTGGTCAAACCCGCAGCCGGGGATGTACTTGGTACGTGCGGAGGCATTGGACAACCAAGGCGGTCGCGGGGTGTCCGCCTCGGTGCAAGTCCCCGTCAGCGGAGTGACCAATACCAATACGTGTCTGATCTCAATCTCACCGACCGGTCGCTTGCATAGCGCGGCGTCGGAGACGGCTGTGATCACTGTGAACGTATTGTCGCCTGGTTGCTCGTGGAGTTTCGTCAATACCAACCCCTGGATTTCCACGCTGCCGATAGTCGGACCGACGAACGGTGGCGTGCAGTACACCGTGGCAGCCAATCCATCTGCTTTCTCGCGCGTGGGGATCATTGCCATCTTGGGCGTGCCCGATGGCGCTCCGGCCAACTCGAGTGTGCCCTATGTCGTCACGCAGGCTGGCTCAGGGACTAACGTGCCGCCAGATTGCAGCGTTGTGCTTTCGCCTCTTGCCAATAGTCACGGTTCAGGCGTCTCCACGGGCATCGTGACCGTAACCACCGGCTCCAATTGCACCTGGCTGGCAAGCAGCAGCAACTCCTGGATCACCGTTCTTTCCCCCCGCACCAATCTTGGCAGCGGCACCGTCACCTATCTAGTGGCCAGCAACGCCGGTCTGGGACGCACCGGCCACATCGGCATTGATGGACAAGCCTTCACCGTGTCGCAGGCCGGAATCACCAACGTGCCTCCGACGAACCAGGTGCCCGTGGTGACCTGGATCCGCCCGACCAACGGATCGAATTTTCAAGCCGGGACAACGATCCTGTTAACGGCGCGGGCGACAGACGCGGACGGAACGGTGAACTACGTGGAATTCTTTGCCACGCCGACCAACCAGCCCAGCACCACCGCCAATTTAGGTCGAGTCAACGGGACGACGACGAACGGCATTTACACCTTGGCCTGGTCGAACGCGCCGGCGGGAAGCTTCCATCTGCAGGCCGTGGCGGGGGACAATGTTGGGGCACGCGGCTTCTCCGTCGTGATTGAGATTGCCGTCAACGGGGGCACAAACCCGCCTCCGAACGTGCTGCCCGTCGTCAACTGGATTCGCCCGACCAACGGCTCGGCCCTTACGCCCTTTACGCCTACGCTCTTGACCGTGAACGCGACGGACCCGGACGGAACCATCAGCTTCGTGGAGTTCTACGCCAATTCCATCCAACTAGGCCGTGGCACCAAGGTGGGCACCAACTCCACTTACAACCTGACGTGGACGAACCCGCCCATCGGAACCTTCCACTTGCGCGCCGAGGCCGTGGACAACGCAGGGGGCCGCGGCAATTCCACTTCCGTGCAGGTCACGGTCGGAACCCTCGGAACGGTTGATTTGGGGATTGTCGAAGTTCCAAGCATCGGGCACCAGGTCTTCTCTAATGCCGTCGTTGATTTCCTCATTGATCAGGATCAAAGTTCAGGCGGCGGAGGGGTGCTGCAAAACGCTTCCGTGAACTGGGACACCAATAATCAGTTCAAGCTGAGGGTGGCTGCGCCCGCCAACATGAAGTTCATGGTCACCGTCCCGCCGGGGGGGACCTTGGTTCGGATGGGCGGATTCCTTTGGTGGGAATCGACCCGTGGCGGCTTCAGTGGCGGGGGCCCAGTCACCGCGAGCTTTGCGGACCTCGAAGGCACAGCGCCCCAATTCATGCCAAGCGCCAACCTCTCGGATTCCCACGGCTACTTCGGGTTTTCGGGTCTGGAAAGCACCGTCATCAGCAACAGCTTCGCCTTCACCTCGGTTACCCTGACCGGCACAGTCGCGCCGCAATATACCGGCAATGGCACCGAGCAGTACGTGCCGCACCTCGAAAGCTCCCTGTTCTTTGCTTATACAAAGGCCGGGACCAACGATCCGGGTGGTTTTGTTGGCATTGTCCCGACGGGCGCCCTGCCCGCGGCTCGCATGGTGAGCCCACCGGGCCCAGGCGGAGTGGATATCGTGGTCTACGGCCAGCCGGGCCGAACGCACATCGTGGAATGCACCGTGGACATGGTGAGGTGGACAGCCATCAGCCAGCACGTCATGCCCACCAAAGGCTCAATGACGGTCAAAGACGCCAGCGCCACGACGCAAGACAACCGCTTCTACCGCATCGTCGAACTCCCTTGATGTGAGCGAAGCGGGCGCGTCGCACAAAACCTCCGCGCATCCGCCAGAAGCGGAACAGAGGCGCGCAGGCACCGGTGAAAGCCGGACCTGCGCGCCTGTTGCGTACCGGAGAAGCTGAATCCCGGAATCCGAAGCCCGAAGCCCGAAAGAAGGCGGCGTTCGGGCTTCGGATTTCTTTCGGATTTCGGATTTCGGGGGCCGTCGGCACAGGCGCGGCAGGAGAGTCGGTTCGACGCGGCCACGTTGGCAGATCATTTCCTTGGGAAAGTGGTGCACGCTGCAGGGATTGAACCTGCGACCCCACCCGTGTGAAGGGTATGCTCTACCGCTGAGCTAAGCGTGCGGCACGCGGCCAGAAACTAAGGTCCGCGCATCGGCGCTTCAAGGCTTTCTTTGGCATTTGGCCCGAAGAATGCATGCAGGATCGCCGCGACTCATGGCTGCAATCGTGACAGGTTCGTCATCAACTTTCTCGTCTCAAATGTGGACAAATCAAGACGTTTGGGGCATTGTGACGAATCAATTACGCCCTGCAGCTCGATGAACCGCGTACCGTTCTCGTCGTTCAACCGAAATAAAGCGCCAGCTTGCGCTAATCAGCGCCACCTCCGCCGTCGACGTACTGAATGAGCGTCGATGTGCAGTCTGGTTTTCCGAAGTCACCTAACGAGTCAGCAAACGTGTCAACCGTGAAGCACCTGTATCGTTCCTTAATCGTCCTGGGGTTGTACCTCAACGCCGTTCCCGCCCGTCCGGCCGAAGTCATCCTCAACGAGCTCATGTACCATCCTCAGAGCCAGAACGTCTTCGAGGAATACATCGAGCTCTACAACCGCGGCACCAACACCGTGAACTTGAACGGCTGGCGCTTCACCCGCGGCATCGAGTGCACTCTCTCCAATGTCAGCCTGGCCCCCGGCGCCTATCTCGTCATCCCCTCCCATCTGCCCTCTTTCCAGGCGAAATATCCGGGCGTTCTCAACGTCACCCCCGGCTGGAACCCCTCCAGCGGAGCCACAACCAACTTCGTCCTTAGCAACGGCAGTGAAGAAATCCGCCTCGTCAACGCCGCCGGCAAGGAGGAGGACAGCGTCACCTACTCCGACGAAGGCGACTGGGGAACCCGGCGCGTGAGCCTCGACCTGGGCGGAGCGCGGGGCGTCGAATGGTTTGCCGACCACGACGGCCTGGGCAAATCCCTCGAGTTGCGAAATCCCCTTCTGGCTAACGCGCACGGCCAAAACTGGTCCCCCAGCGTTACGTTCAACGGCACTCCCGGCGTGGTCAACTCCACCCGCACCTCGAACATCCCGCCGATGATTCTCGAAGCGCGCCATGAACCTGCCGTTCCCCGTTCCACCGACACGGTCTCCATCACCGCCCGCATTCTCGACGAACAAACCAACGGCCTGACCGTCCGCCTCTGGTACCGCACCCACAACACGGCTTCCCCCGACCCCTTCGTCAGCACGAACCTCTTCGACGACGGACTCCACCGCGACAGCCTTTCCAACGATGGCATCTACGGCGCCGTCCTGCCCGCGATGGCCGATCTGACCCTCGTCGAATTCTACCTGGAAGCCATCGATTCCGGCGGCCGCGCCCGCACCTGGCCCGCGCCCACGGCTGTCGCCACCGATCAAGCCGGCCCGCCCACCCAATCCAACAACGCCGTCTACCAGGTCGACAACAGCACCTACGCCGGCAGCCAACCCGTCTTCCGCCTCGTGCAGACGGAGTCCTCTCGCGCCGCCTACGAAGCCTCGTCCGACGGGAGCGACGCCCAACAAAACACCACGTTGATCACCACCGATGGCACCGGCACCGAAGTCCGATACCTCTGCGGCCGGCGCACCCGCGGCGCGGGCAGCCGCAACATCGACCCGCGCGGCAACCGCATCAACGTCCCGCGCGACACTCCGTTGCACGGACTTACCGAACTCAACATCAACTCCCAATACCCCCACTGCCAGGTCGTCGGCAGTTACCTGGCCCAAAAATCCGGCATGGTCGCCGCCAACGCGACGGCCATCCAATACCGCGTCAACGGCGCCAACCTCGCCAGCTCCGGCCTGCCCCAACTCGGTTCCTGGGCCTTTCTGGAGCCCCTCAACGGCGACTGGGCCGCGAGCCACCTTCCCCAAGACGGCGATGGCAACGTCTACCGCGCCTCAAGCGGCGGACACAACGCCGACCTGAGCTACGGCACCGACCCCACCTACTACCTGAACCGCGGCTACAGCAAAACCTCCAACACCAGCGAAGACGACTGGTCCGACCTCATTGCCCTCACCGACGCCCTGAATAATTCTTCCGACGCCAATTTCGTCGACGCCGTCAGCCAATGGATCGACGCGCCCATGTGGATGCGCTACTTCGCTTTCATGTCCATGTGCACCAGCCTGGAAACCTCCATCGCCAGCGGCCGCGGCGACGACTATTCCCTGTACCGCGGCGTGCTTAACCCCCGCTTCATCCTGCTGCCGCACGACCTGGATACCATCCTCGGCCGAGGCGACACCTCCCCCAACGTCACCGCCAACCTCTTCCGGATGATTAACCCACCCAACGGTGGCGCCAACGTCCCCGCAATCAATCGGTTCATGACCAACAACGCGTTCGTCTGGATGTACTACGCCGAACTCCAGCGCCTGTTGGACACCTCGTTTTCCTCGGCGCAAGTCGATCCCCTCATCGATCGTCTCCTCACCGGCTGGGCCGACCCCGAAATCGCGCTAATGAAGAACAACCAGGCCGCCCGAAATGCCTATGTCCGTTCACAAATTCCCCTCAGCCTGACCGTGACGAGTTCGCTGCCCGTGGTCAGCGGCTTCCCGCAAACCACCACCTCGACCATCTCCCTCAACGGCGGCGCAAACGTCATCCAAACTCGCGCCCTCAAAGTCAACGGCCTGCCTGCCGACTGGCTCAATTGGCGAGGCACTTGGACCCTCTCCGGCGTGCCCGTCACTCCCGGCTTGAATCGCGTCCTCGTGCAAGCCTTCACGAGCAACAATGTCGAAATCGCCCGGACGACCATCGACATTTGGTATGACGACGGCACTGTGGCGAACGTTTCCGGCACCCTGCCCGCCGACACCACCTGGACTCCTGCCGCCGGTCCGTATAACATCACCGCCAACCTCACCATCCCGGCCGGCCGCACCCTCACCATCAATCCCGGCACCACCATTTACGTCGCCAGCGGCGTATCCATCACCGTCAACGGTACGCTCGCTGCCGACGGCACGGAGACTCAACGCATCCGATTCTCACGCACACCCGGTACGTCCACCTCCTGGAGCGGGTTGGTCTTCAACGGGTCCAACAGCGGCAGCAGCCTCTCCTACGTCGACTTCGAAAACGCCAATTCTTCCGGCCACAACATCCAACTGATCAATTCAGCGCTCGCGATCGATCACTGCTCGTGGTCGAGCACGACCAACACCATCCTTGAAGCCAGCAATTCCTCCTTCACGGTCCGGAACTCGGTCTTCCCCACGCTCAATGGCGCCGAACACATTCACGGCGGGCCGATCCCGGCCGCGGGTTACGCCATCATCGACGGCAACGTCTTTGGAGGCACCGCCGGCTTGAATGACATCATTGATTTCTCCGGCGCGCAGCGGCCCGGACCCGTACTCCAGGTGTTGAACAACGTCTTCCTGGCGGCCACCGACGACGTGCTCGATCTCGATGGCACGGATGCGCACATCGAAGGCAACGTCTTCATGCACGTCCATAAGAACAACACTGGACTCGGTGACACTTCGAGCGCCATCTCGTACGGACAGTCGGGTGGCTATGGACCGCACATCGTCGCCGTGCGCAACCTGTTCTTCGACGTCGACCATGTCGCGCTCTGCAAGGAAGGGGGCTACCTGACGCTGGTGAACAACACCGCCGTGGGCATCAACATCGCGGCCGTGAACTTCAGCGAACCGGAGCGCAATACCGTGCCGGGGGTCGGCGCGACCCTCGATGGCAACATTTTCCAGAATCCGGCCGGCTACTCGGGCACCAATCTGCAGAACCGTTTCCCGACCAATGGCACTGTCGCGCTGGTCGTGCGGCGCAATGTTTTCTCGAGCAGCGACGGCGTGACGAACGGAGTGGACGGAAATCTCGTCGCGGACGCACGCCTGTCCAACACGGACACCAACACGATCACCGCCATCAGCATCTGGAGGGACTTCGCGTTGCGTTCGGGCTCGCCGGCAATCGGAACCGGGCCCAACGGACTCGATCGCGGCGGCGTGGTCCCGGCAGGCGCGTTCATCTCCGGCGAGCCGTCGTCACCGACGGCGCTGACCAGCGCGACGTTGCTCGTCGGCGGGCCAGGCATCTCCAACTATGTTTACCGCGTGAACGGCGGCGGCTGGAGCAGCGAATTCCCCGTCAGCGCGCCGATCAACCTGTCGTCGCTCGCGAATGGCAGTTACACGGTCGAAGTCCGCGGGCGCAACTCGGCCGGCGTCCTCCAGGACGTGGCCGAAGCGACCGCGTCGAGGACGTGGACGGTCAATACCGCCCTGTCGCGCCTCCTTATCAGCGAAGTGCTGGCGCGCAACGCGACCGTGCTCAGCGTCGATGGCGAGACGCCGGATCTCATCGAGTTCTGGAACGCGGGCGCGAACACGGTGGATCTTTCCGACATGGGACTGAGCGATAATCCGACCGAGCCCTACAAGTTCGCTTTCCCGCCGAACACTACGCTGGATCCGGGGGACCGCCTCGTGGTGTATGCCGACGCAGGTGCAGGCGGCGGCTTCTGGACCGGCTTCGGCCTGGACCAGGATGGCGATGCGCTCTACGTCTTCGACAAGCCGGCCAACGGCGGTACGTTGCTCGATTCCGTGGTGTTCGGTCCGCAGTTGGCGGATCGCTCCATCGGGCGGATGCCGGACGGCACCTGGACGTTGAACACGCCGACGTTCGGCACTGCGAATGTGGCCCTGTCCGTCGGCGACGTGCGAATGCTCAAAGTCAACGAATGGTTGGCGAACGCCGTGGCGGTGTTCCCGACCGACTTCGTGGAAATCTATAATCCTGACGCGCTGCCGGTGAACCTGGGCGGGTTGTATCTCTCCGACGAACCTGCGGGAAATCCGACGCGCCACCAAATTCTTCCCCTCAGCTTCGTTGCCGCGGGCGGCCACGTCGTGTTCCGCGCGGACGGCGAAGCAGCTGAAGGGGCGAACCATCTTGGTTTCAAACTTTCGGCCAGCCTGGGCACCATTGGCCTGTTCGGTGCCGATCTGAGCTTGATCGACTGCGTCTATTACGAACCGCAGTACACCGATCTATCGGAAGGCCGCCGGCCCAGCGGCGGCAGCACGATAAGTTTCCTCTCAACGCCGACGCCCGGCGCGGCCAATCCCGGCTTGGGAGCGGGCACGACCATCTCGAACTTCACGACCACGCTCCCATTGATTCGGTTGTCTGATTCATGGCGCTACGAGGCCAGCGGTACCAACCTGCTCACGGCGTGGCGCGCCAACGGTTACAATGATTCGTCCTGGTCGAATGGCCAGGGCCTGCTCGCGTTCGAAACGCCGGGCGTCTACGCAGAACCGATTCGGACAGTGCTCCCGATGACGAACGTTTACAACACACTTCAAATAACCAGTTATTACTTTCGGACCCACTTTAGCGTCACGACCGATCTGACCGGCTTCACCCTCAGCGGCACGGCTAATATCGACGATGGCGCGGTCGTCTACATCAACGGGAACGAAGTCTGGCGTGTTCGTATCACTGCCAACCCGGTGCTAGCCACAAGCACCGCCCAACTTACCAGCGACGGCACCACTGAGACGTTCACGTTGCCGGCCTCGGCAGTAGTACAGGGCGACAACGTGATGGCTGTCGAGGTCCATCAAGCCCCGCCCCCAAGCAGCGACATCGTGTTCGGCCTTTCCTTGTCCGCCACGCACACGGTCAGCGTCACCAACGTGACCGGGGTCAACCTGGTGCTGAACGAAATTCTCGCCAGTCCCGGCACGCTCACCAACGCCGACGGCACGAGCACGGATTGGGTGGAAATCTACAACCCGTCCACGAACACGGTGAATCTGGCCGACATGAGCCTGACCGACGACCTGGAGACGGAAGGTCCGCGCCGCTGGGTCTTCCCGCCGGGTATTTCATTGGCGCCGGGCGGCTACCTCGTTTTGAAGTTCGATTCCAGCGCGCCTCCCAGCACGAATTACAGCGGTGGAGCACAGCTGTTGAACACCGGCTTCGGCCTGAATAACAACGGTGACGAACTCTACCTGTTCGACACACTTGCCCGCGGCGGATCGGAGATTGACTCAATCCGGTTTGGTCTGCAGGCGGCGGAGTTCTCCATCGGACGGGTGCCCGTCGGGACCGGGCCATGGCAGTTGACGCAGCCCACGCGCGGTGGCCCCAACCTGTCCGTTAACTTGGGGAACGTGGCCAATGTGCGTATCAATGAATGGATGGCCGATCCGAAGTCGGGGGATGATTGGTTCGAGATCTACAATCCCAACCCGCAGCCGGTCGCGTTGGGAGGTTACTTCTTTACGGATGATTTGGGTGACCGCATCAAGTCGCCCATCCGCGCGCTCACGTTCATCGGAGTCAGTACAAACGGCTACGCGCAGTTCAAGGCGGACAGTAACCCGTCGGCGGGGGCGGACCATGTGGATTTCAAATTGGACAAGGAGAGTGACACCATCGCGCTTTATCCACCGGGCTCGGCACCGATGATTGCGATGGTCTCGTTTGGGGGGCAGCTGCGTGGCGTGTCCGAGGGGTTGTTCACGGATGGGGGGCCTTCTGTCATCAAATTCCCCGATAGCTCCTCGCCCGGGGAGAGCAATTATCTGCCGCTGGACCCGGTGGCGTTCAACGAAGCGCTCACGCACGCAGATCCGCCGTTCGAGGATGCCATCGAGCTGCAGAATATTTCTCCCAGCAGCGTCGACGTGAGTGGGTGGTTCATCAGTGATGACAACGATTATTTGACGAAGTTCCGCATCCCGAATGGGACGGTGATTCCGCCGGGGGGCTTCGCGGTGTTTTACGAGGTTCAGTTCAATCCGGAGCCGGGGCGCGTTTACAGCTTCCCGTTGAGTTCGGCCAATGGGGACACGTTGCACCTGGCGGCGGCGGACCTGTTGGGGAATCTGACAGGGTACCGAACGAGCGTGAAGTTCGGTGCGGCGTCGAATGGCGTCTCATTCGGCCGGTATGAGACCAGTGTCGGGTGGGATTTCACGGCGATGACGACGCGGTCGCTGGGCGTGGACAATCCCTCGAGCCTGCCGGAGTTCCGGAGCGGCACGGGGCGGACGAATTCAGCGCCGTCGGTGGGGCCGATCGTGATTACGGAGGTTATGTATCACCCGCCGGATGTGGGAACGAACGATAACTCGATCGATGAATACATCGAGCTGCGCAACCTCACGGGCACGACGGTGCAACTGTTCGACCCGGCGAATCCTGGCAATCGGTGGAAGCTGCGCGACGCGGTGAGTTTCACATTCCCGTCGAATCGGACGATGACGGCGGGAAGCACGGTGCTGGTCGTGCCATTCGACCCTGCGAATGCGGCGCAATTAAACGCGTTTCGAACGAAGTATGCCGTCTCCCCAACCGTGGTGATTTACGGGCCGTGGTCCGGCAAACTCGACAACAGTTCGGATAGCGTCGAACTGGCAAGGCCCGACGCGCCAGAAGTGCCGCCCTCGCCGGATGCGGGGCTAGTGCCGTATTTCCTCGTGGACAAGGTGCATTACCACGATGACGCGCCGTGGCCGACGTTCGCGGATGGTTACACGAACACGCTCGGGTATTCGTTGCATCGGCGCGTCGGCAACCAGTACGGCAATGACCCGGTGAATTGGCAGGCGGGCGCGCCAACGCCTGGGAGTACGACCGCCGCGCCCGTGACCACGCTGCCTGCGATCACGACGGGCCTGTCGAATATGACGGCAGTCGCGGGGCAAAATGTCACCTTCGCGGTTACCGCGACCGGCGCCGCGCCGCTGACGTACCAATGGCGTTATTACGGCCGAGTGATCGAAGGAGAGACAAACGCCACAATGATTCTCTCGAACGTGCAGGCTTCCGCCGAAGGCCGTTACTCGGTTGTCGTCTGCAACCCCTCTGGCGCGGCCGCCAGCGGGCCGGTGACACTCAGTTTCCAGTCGAAGCCAGTCATCCTGGACGAACCGCAGGACCGGGTGGTGCTGGCGGGTACGACCGCAACATTCAACGTGGTCGCCGCGGGCAGCGCGCCGTTGCGCTACCAGTGGCGAAAGGACGGCGGCCCGCTGTCGAACCAGACCAACGCCACGCTCGTCATCAACAACGCGCAGACCGGCAACCAAGGCGGTTATTCGGTCGTTGTCACAAACCTTTTCGGCGCGGCGACGAGCCAGGTCGCCACGCTCACGATCAACACGCCGCCGTCCATCAGTCAACAGCCGCAGAATTTGATTGTGAACGCCGGCAACACTGCGAACTTTTCCGTGACGGCCAGCGGGAGTGCCCCGTTGCGCTACCAGTGGCGCTTCGAGGGAGCGGACATGCCGGGCGAAACCAACTTCACGCTGGTGATCAGCAGCGCCCAGGGCGGCAGTGCCGGGGATTACTCGGTCCGAATCACCAATGCCGTCGGTTCCGTCATCAGCGCCGCTGCGACGCTCACGGTTGTCCTGCCGCCCGTGGTGACCGTAGCCGCAACGGATCCCAATGCCTCCGAGGCAGGCCCGAACACGGGCACGTTCACCATCACGCGTTCCTACGCGACCAACTCCGCGCTGGCCGTCAACTTCGCGTTGTCGGGTTCGGCAGTGGCAGGTGACTACGCGGCCATCAGCAGTCCCGTCACGATCCCGGCGAACCAGGCTTCGGCAACGGTGATTGTGACGCCGATCGACGACCCTGCTTTGGAAGCGAATGAAACAGTTTCTCTCACTCTTCAGGCGGGCACAGGCTACACGGTAGGCGGCGCGTCGAGCGCAGTGGTCACCATAACCGACAACGATAACCAGGCTCCTTCCGTAACGGTCACGAATCCGACCGGCGGCGCGCTCTTCATCATAACGCCGACCAACCTGGTTGTATCCGCGGACGCCACCGACCCCGACGGCGCCGTCTCACTCGTCGAATTCTATTGGCAGGGCACCAACAAAATCGGCGAAGCGTCCACGGCGCCCTACGCCATCACCTGGACCAACGCCAGCGCCGGCAGCAACGCGCTGTCAGCGGTCGGGACAGACAACCTGGCACGCCGCGGGACTTCCGCGCCTGTCTACGTCGTGCTGAACGCGCTGCCGACCGTGAGCATTACGTCTCCGGCGAATAATGCCTCGTTCGCCACTCCGGCCAACATCACCATCAACGCCAACGCCGGAGATAGCGATGGCACTGTAACGCAGGTGGAGTTCTTTGCGGACGGCGGACCGCTGGGCGTCGATGCGACCTCACCCTACAGCGTGATATGGAATACCTCGACCGCGGGCAACTACGTGTTGACTGCGCGGGCCACCGACAACCGAGGAGCAACACGCACTTCGACGGGAATCAATATCTCCGTGACGACGGTGGTTCCAGTGTTCACGAATCTCTTCGCAGACCGCGTGACCATCACGGGAACGCCCCTGACCATTCTAGCAAACAGCGCCAGCGCGACACCGGGCGTGGAAACTGGTGAACCGACGCAGGGGGTAAGCATGACCCGAACGATGTGGATTGCGTGGACTGCGCCATCCTCCGGCACAGTCGTCATGGACACCTTGGGCAGCAGCTTCAACACGACTTTGGGTGTCTATACCGGTACGGCGGTCAACGCACTGACAACGGTGGTGTTCAACAACGATGCCGCCGGCGGTTTGCAGAGCCAGACCAATTTCAACGCTGTGGCGGGAACGACTTACAACATTCAAGTCGGCGGGATCGTGGGTAGTGGCTCTGGCAACATCGTCTTCCACATCACGGTTCCCAACCAGGCACCGTCAATCACCACTCACCCTCAAAGCCAGACGGTAAACCTCGGCGCCAATGTCACGTTCAGTGTTGTCGCCAGTGGCGCGACGCCGTTCAGCTACCAGTGGCGCCTCAACGGCGTTGACCTTAGTGGCGCGACCTCGATCAATCTCACGTTGAACAACGTCAATGCGCTGAATGAAGGGGCCTATTCGGTCCGCGTCTCGAATTCGTTCGGCAACGCGAATAGCGCCGACGCGACCCTCACCGTCAACGACGGACTGGTGACGACGTATACAACCCAGCTGATAGGATTTAGCAGTACCTGGCGTTACGACCAGGCGGGAGTCGATCTTGGGACGTCGTGGCGCGAGCCGGGCTTCGTCGATGCCGGTTGGCCCTCCGGGCAATCCCTTTTGGGCTATGAAATCATCACTGCTTATCCGGAGCCCTTCCGTACGTCGCTCAACGTCAGCAACGGCCCGACTCCAATCAACACCTACTATTTCCGGACACACTTCACGCTGAGCAACGATTCGAGCGCGTCGGTCACGCTGATGTCCACGAACCTGCTGGACGACGGCGCCGTCTACTATCTCAACGGCACGGAAGTCGGGCGGATCCGCATGCCGCCCGGAGCCGTGGACTACAATACGCTCGGCGCCAGTCCTCAGACGGAAGGCGCTCCCGACGCGCTGCCCATCCCGTCGGCCAGCCGCGTTCCGGGCGACAACGTGATGGCCGTCGAAGTGCACCAAAGCAGCGTCGGCAGCAGCGACGTGGCGTTCGGCATGAGCCTGCACGCGGTCGTCACCTACACGAACCGCCCGTCTATCGTGAGCCCGCAGATACTCGGCAATGGCAGCTTCCGTGGGACGCTGGTCGGCATCCCCGGCCGGCGCTACGCGGTCGACTTCAAACCCACCCTCGGCGGGTCCTGGACCCAACTGGTCCTCTTCACCAATCAGACCAGCCAGGCGATTTTCACCGACCCGGGCGCTGTTTCGGCAGGGGCTCGCTTCTATCGTGGGCGGCTCGCGCCGTAGATTGGCGATCACGAATGACCAGTGACGAATGACGAATCGCCGGGCATGCCAGCCGCTCAGAATCCCACGCGTCCACGAACTGCCAACCGAAATTGGCGTTCGTCGAAGTTCATGTCATAGTTTGTTGACTGAGCTTTTCCTGAAATGCATCTCGAGTCGGCGTCTATGCGTGCCAACGTTACGGAAGTGAAACGTTCAAGGCGGAGGTGGATTCGCTGGCCGGCGGCATGCTTCAGTTTGTCCCTGCTCGTCCCGAGCGCGTGGGCGGCCGTTCCTTCGACGAACTCGGTCAAGCTGGTGACGCAACACGGCTACTTGCCTGACCTGCCCGTGCTTGTGCGCGTCGAGGCGCTGACCCCGCAGGGCGTTAGGAATTGGAGCCTATGGGACGGCGAGGCCGTGTTAAGCACGGATTCAGGCGCAGTAACGCTGTCCACCAATCGTGTCCCGATGCGCAACGGCATGGGCAGCGCGCTGGTGACCTTCAGCGGGGGCGGTGATTTCAACCTGACGGCGACCGTCGGCGCGGCGCAAGCCACGAGATCGCTGGTATCGCTGGCCGGTTCCGCAGTCACGACAACAGGCGGCACGAACGCGGGCGACGTTGTCTGGAGCGGAATCGTGCGTGTGACGAACGACTTCACGGTTCCCGCCGGCTTCACGCTGACGATTCAGCCGAGCACTTTGGTTCTGCTGGATGGCGTTAGCAGTGGCACAACCGGCGTGGACATCAACGTCAGCGGCCGAATCGATGTCCAAGGTACGGAAGCAGACCCGGTGACCTTCACGTGCAGCAGCCCCAACTTGAACGTGCGCTGGGGCCAATTACGGCACTCCAGCGCTTCGCTTGCCACGGCGTCGTTGTCGACCTACCGCTGGGCCGCCATTACGCGAGCGGGGCGGGCACCGGGCGAAGGGCATACGGGCCAGGGACCCGTCATCCGGTCCAGCACGGCCAAGGTGCGCTTCGAACATTGCAGCATTACTGACCACGGTGTGACGACGCCCGGCGCCGCTGGCTTTGGCACACCAGGCAAAATCGGTTTCGCCACAGGGTCCGATCTGTACTTCGACGATTGCCTCTTACAGCGCGCGCGCATGGGCCCGGAAGTCGACGGCACCGCCATGCTCTTCACCAACGGCGTCATCATGGACATGCGCGGGCCGGATGACGGCGACGGCATGTACATCCACGCGCAAAGTGCCGGGCAGGTTTGCGCGGTGAAGCACAGCGTCATTGCCGAGGGCGACGATGACGGACTGGACACGCTGGATCCCGTCGTGACCGTCGAAGACTGCATCTTGCGCGGCTGGGCCAGTGTGGTCGAAGACGCCAAAGCCATCAGCGTCTTCAACGGTGTCACAACCGTGCGCCGCTGCCTGATTGTAGACTCGACCGTCGGCATCTCGGCGAAGACGAGCAGCAGCGACACGACGGTGCGGGTCAACATCCACGAATCGACGCTCACGCGAAACGGCACGAATGTGCTGGCCCAACGCAAGAGCAACGCACTGGGTCCGCGCGTCGATTATCGTATCACCAACTCCATCCTCTGGGGCGTGGCGGACTCGGTCGCCACCGATTTCGGCGAGACGAATTTCACGATCGGTTTCTGCAATCTCTCGGAGCCGTGGCCCGGCACGGGCAATATCGTGAGTGACCCCATGTTTGCCAACGCGGCGGCCCACGACTTCCGCCTGCTGCCGTTCTCGCGTTCCATTGACGCGGGCAACCCGCAATCGCCCGCCGACCCCGACGGAAGCCCCATCGACCAGGGATGGTTCACGTTCCTCCCTGGGCCATCGGCTTTGAGCCATCTTCAGAAGATGCCGGACGGCTCGCGCAGCTTCGAATTGAGCGGCTATGCCAACCGCCAATACGTGATCGAATACTCGACAAACGCCTTGGATTGGCTGTATCTTTACTCCTCGTTCCAGACCAACGACCCTTCCTTGATGGTGGATCCGGAAGCGAGGAATTCGCCCATGCGGCTCTACCGGGCGCGGTTGGCGCCATGAGTACAACTCGGTTTCAGGCCTGTTCCGAAGGAACTTCGAACCCTGAATTCGCGGCCCTGAACTCAGAGCCCCACACGAGCATTTGCGCTGGCCCTGCGCATGTGGCTTATTGTTACGACTCTATGACGAAAGCTCGACGACGCATGATGTGTAGTTTTGGCCTTCTGCAAGGAAAGCTGACCGGCTCGTTCGCCGCAGGAAGAAGCAAAATGGATACTTCCAGTTTTCAATTGGATCTCCCGCCGCGCCAGGCCAGTCGGTCCGTCCTCGCCTTGCTCCTGACGACGTTCGCGCTGGCCGCGCCCGCGCAGAACATCGTCATCAACGAAATCATGTACCACCCCGCTTCCCATGACGTGCGGGAGGAATTCGTCGAGCTGTTCAATGCGGGATCCACCAACGTCAATCTGACCGGCTGGCGGATTAGCGGCGGCATCGATTATTCATTCCCTTCCAATACCGTCCTCGGAGCGGGCAATTACCTGGTGGTCGCGGCGCATCTGCCCACTTTTTCGGCGAGGTATCCCAGTGTCGCCAATGTCATTGGCAGTTGGCTCACTTTCACCGTCACGAATGTGAATGGGCGGCTGTTCACCAATTACACTCCCGTCCTCAGCAACACCCGCAACGCCGTCAATCTCAACAATGCCGCCGACACGCGCATCGACGAAGTGACTTACGCCGACGATGGCGATTGGGCCGTGCGCCGGCAAGGCTACAGCAGCGGCGGTCACCGGGGTTGGATGTGGTATGCCGAGCACGACGGCCTGGGCAAATCCCTTGAATTGATCAACGCTGCCATGCCGAACGAATACGGCCAGAACTGGCGACCAAGCGTCCCCGCAGGCGGCACGCCGGGCGCTGCCAACTCCATCCGCAGTTCGAACATCGCCCCGCTCATCATTGGCGCACAGCATCTGCCGGCGGTCCCTCGTTCGACGGACTCCATCAGTGTCAGTGCCCGAATTGTCAATGAAGTTGCCTCGGGCGTTACAACCACGTTGCGATGGCGTGTCGATGGCGCGGCGAGTTTCTCCAGCACGAACATGCTGGATGATGGGGCGCATGGAGACGGCGCGGCTGGAGATGGCATTTTCGGGGCGCTGCTTTCGCCCGTGGCGAATGGCACGATTATCGAATACTACATTGAAGCCTCCGATGGCCAGGGCAACACCCGCACCTGGCCTGCGCCGGCACTCCAGGCGCCGGATGTGGGAAACGCAAGCCTCGGCCAGGTCGTCAATGCCGCTTTTCAGGTGGACGATCAGTCCTTCAGCGGGTTTCCCCCTTCCTACAGGCTGGTCATGACCAGCGCGGAGTACGCCGAACTGAGCTCGATCTACAACAGCGCACCCAATAGCGACGCGCAAGTGAACGCGACGTTTATCAGCGTCGACGGCAGCGGCGTGGATCGCCGCTATGCGTGCGGCGTGCGCAATCGCGGCCACGGGAGCCGCGGCCAGACCCCGCATAATTGTCGGGTGAATTTCCCATCCGATACTCCGTGGAAGGGCGTCACAGGTTTGAACATCAACGCCCAGGCAACGCCCGCCCAAGTTTTCGGCGCAATCCTCGCTCAGAAGGCGGGCGCAGCCGGGTATAACTCACGCTTCGGCATGTTGCGTGTGAACAATGGCACGCTTCCCGGTGGCGCCCCGGGCAACGGGCTCTATGCGGTGAATGAAGACATCGATGCCGACTGGGCGGAGCGGCAATTCCCGAACAACGGAGGTGGAAATGCTTACAAGGTCGTGCGCGACGCCCCTCCACCCAATTTCGATTACCGCGGCGAAGACCCCGTCTCTTACCAGAACACCTATTTCAAAGAGAGCAACTCCAGCGAGGACGACTGGCGCGACCTGATGGGCATGTTGGAGGTCATGGGCGAAAACCAGACCGCTTTCTTCACCCTGGAAGCCGCGCGCTCGGTCATCAACGTCGAGCAATGGCTGACTCACCTGGCGGTGATGAACCTGTATGGCAACGCCGAAACAGGTCTTAATTCCGGATTCAACGACGACTACCACCTTTACCGTGGGAACAACGACCCACGAATCATCCTAGTCTATCACGATCTCGACTCGATTATTGGCATAAACTCTTTTGGAACCGGGAGCGGAATCTTCACGGCCACGCAGGATCCCGGGGGCGGCTCTGGCTTGGCCATGAATTCCTTCATGCGCCATCCCCAGGTCGAGCCCCTCTATTATCGGATTCTGCAGAATCTGCTCGACGGCCCGTTCTCGCAAACGCAGTTCGATTCGTTAGTTGACCAGGTTTTCGGCGAGTACTCCCAACTGGCCACCACCGGGGCGAACATGAAAACCTGGATGAGCTCACGGCGTACCACAGTGCAGGGCCTCATCAACGGCCTGGTTCCGCCCGCCACCAACACCCCCACCGCAACCGTCTCGGGTGAGCCGCGCTCCCCGACTTGGCGCACCGCCGCAACACTCACGGTCGGCGGCTCGGGCGTGACGCATTACCAGTGGCGACTCAACAACGGCGCGTGGAGCGTCGAGACGCCCATTGCCACGCCCATTTCCCTGAGCGGATTGGCCAATGGCAGCACAAACACCGTATCCGTAATTGGACGGAACTCCGGCGGGATTTATCAAAGCACAGCCACGCCGACGCTCTCCAAGACCTGGGTGATCAACACCGCCCTGCCCACGGTGCGCCTGAACGAAGTCCTGGCGTTGAATTCCTCGGTGAGTTATTTCGGCACATTTCCTGACATGGTCGAACTTCACAATGAAGGGCCCTCCGCGGTGACGCTCACCGGCATGAGGCTCACCGACGATCCGTCGAACCCGGGCAAGTTCACTTTTCCAAGCACGACACTGGCGGCCGGCGCCTATTTGACCGTCTATGCCGACAGCGCGGCCACGCCGGGCCTCCACCTTGGGTTTGGGCTCGGGCAGAATGGCGACTCGGTCTACCTCTTCAATACAGTGGCGAGCGGAGGCGCGCGGCTGGATTCGGTCCAGTTCGGAGTCCAATTGCCGAATCTCTCCATCGGGCGTCTGGGCAATTCAGGAGACTGGTCGTTGACCCAGCCAACTTTGGTCCCTGCCGCAGCCAACGTTGCCCAGTCGGTCGGCAATCCGCGTACCTTGAAGATCAACGAATGGCGCGCCGCCAGCACGCCGCCGACGACCGAGGACTTCATCGAGCTGTACAACTCTGACGCGTTGCCAGTCGCGCTGGGCGGCATGTATCTCACGGACGAACCGCTCGGAGCGCCTGACCTGCACCGCATCGCCGACCTGAGCTTCATTGCCGCAGGTGGCTTCACCGCGTTTACGGCTGACGGCTCGGCAGGCGCAGGCGCGGAGCACGTCAACTTCCGACTGGCGTCCGAGCAGGGCCAAATCGGACTGTTTGCTTCGGACCTTTCGGTGGTCGACAGCGTGGTTTATGGCCCGCAGCGCACGGACGTGTCCTATGGCCGCTGCCCCAACGGTGCCTCCACCATCGGAGTGCAAAGTTTCGCTTCGCCGGGGAGCGGTAATTCTTGCGTTACCCCGCCGCCTCCGCCTCCGACAGTGGTTCTGGTACAGTTTACGAATTCGTGGCGCTGGCACGAGAATACGAATTTGGACGGAGTGAACTGGCAAAGTTCTGGATTTAACGATTCGGGCTGGTTGAGCGGGAGGGCCCTCTTCGGAACTGCGGCGGCGACCATAGCAGGCGAATCCACTCGCACGTCGATGACGCAGAGCGTCGAGCGTGTGACTCGTTACTTCCGATCGACCTTCGTCGTGCCGACCAACCTCAACGCAAACGCCCTGCAGTTCTCCTACATCGTCGATGATGGCGCGGTGGTTTATATCAACGGCGTCGACACGGCCCGCTACAGAATGCCCCAGGGAACAATTCTGTTCAGCACTTCGGCCTCGGAAGGCACGAGCGGGAATCCACCTTTGGTCGGACCCGTGAGTTTTCCGCTCGGCAGCATCCAGCCAGGCACCAACAGCATTGCCGTGGAGGTCCATCAGCAAGGTACAAGTATGGATTGCTTTTTTGCCTGCCGCCTAGACGCCATCCTCGCCACTAACTCCCCCGTCGCCGCCGGCGTGGTCATCAACGAAGTCCTGGCCGACAACGCCACCGCTTTCAAAGTGGACGGCCGTACGCCCGACATAATCGAACTCTACAACCCTTCGACCAATGCCGTCGATCTGGCCGGCATGAGCTTGAACGATTCGCCGGTGAACATTCCGCCCAAGTGGATCTTTCCACCGGGCTCCATCGTGCCGGCTCGAGGTTACTTCGTCGTTTACGCCGATGGGGATGTTCCAGCGTCCAGCACAAACACGGGCTTCGGCCTCAATAAGAACGGAGGCACCCTTTGCCTGTTCAAGGGACCGCCCCTCACCAATGATGTCCTGGACCGTCTGGATTACGGCCTGCAGGCAGCCGACTATTCGATTGGCCGCGTGCCCGCCGGCAGCGCTGCCTGGGCGCTCACCGTCCCAACGTTTGGCGGGGCGAACACCGCGGCAACGCTGGGCAATACGTCCGGACTGAGGGTCAACGAGTGGATGGCCGACCCGGAGTCGGGCGACGACTGGTTCGAGCTTTGCAACCTCGGAAACCTGCCCGTAGCCTTGGCGGACCTACGGCTGACCGACGTGTTTGGCAACCCGGATTCCTACCGTATTCCGGCGCTGTCCTACATCGGCGTCGGCTCCAACGCGTTTCAGCGATTTGAAGCCGATAATCCGAACAACCCTGCCGGAGCCGAGCACGTGAACTTCAAGCTCGCCAAAGAAGGGGACAATATCTACCTGCTCGCATCCAATAATGCAGTTGTCCTTGACTCAGTCAACTTCGGCACCCAGGCGATGGGCGTTTCGGAAGGCCGCCTGCCCGATGGCGCCGGCGCGTTCGTCAAGTTCCCGGACACGCCCACGCCCAGCGATGCCAATTATTTGCCTCTGGCCAGCGTGGTCGTGAATGAAGTCCTGACGCATACGGACGACCCTTTGGAAGACGCCATCGAGTTGCGCAATTTGACCGGCGCGCCCGTCAACATCGGCGGGTGGTTCTTGAGCGACGACAAGGATTTCCTCCTCAAGTTCCGGATCCCAAACAACACGATGATCGCGGCCAATGGGTTCCTCGTGTTCTATGAAATCGCATTCAACAACGACACCAACGGCGCGCCCTTCGCGCTCAGCTCGGCGGACGGCGACCAGGTCTACCTGGCTTCGGCCAACGAGGCGGGTGTGCTCGACGGCTATCGTTCCGTGGCAAAATTTGGTCCGGCGCAAAACGGCGTTTCATTCGGTCGTTACGTCAACAGCGCAGGGCAAGTGGACTATCCGGCGTTGAGCGCGCGCACGTTCGGTCAGGACGCACCCAGCAACGTCGAGCAGTTCCGGTCCGGTGGCGGAAAGAGCAACGCCTATCCACGCGTCGGGCCGATCGTGATCAGCGAGATCATGTACCACCCCCCGGACGTCATCGTTCCCGGCGTCTCGACCAACGACAACGTGGCGGAGGAATTCATCGAACTGAGGAATTCCTCCCCGGCCCCCGTGCCGCTCTATGACCCGGCGCACTCCACCAACGGTTGGCGCCTCCGCGACGCGGTGAGTTTCACGTTCAATTCCACTCACTTCATTCCAGCGGGAGGACATCTTATCCTCGTCAGCTTCGATCCCTCCACCAACTCGGCGGCTCGCTCGCAGTTCCAGGCAGCCTACGGCACTAACTTCCACCTCGTCGGCCCGTACAGCGGCAAGCTCGACAACAGCAGCGACAGCGTCGAACTGGTCAAACCCGATCCGCCGCAAACCAACGGCTCGGTTCCCTACGTCCTCGTTGAGAAGGTGGTTTACTCCGACTCGCTCCCCTGGCCCACGAACGCCGATGGCTTCGGCAGGTCGCTCCAACGCGTCAGCGACTCCGGCTACGCGAATGACCCGACCAACTGGCTTGCGGCCGTCCCCGCTCCCGGAGGCCCGGGTGCGATGGACACCGACGGCGACGGCATGCCCGACGACTGGGAAATGGCCAATGGGCTGAACAAGTTTGTGGCGGACGGTGATGGGGACGCGGACATGGACGGGTTGACGAACCTGGAGGAATACCTTGCCGGCACGAACCCGCAGAGCGCCGCCAGCACCCTCCGCCTCACCGCAACCCTCGGCCCGTCGAGTGTGAATCTCCAGTTTAACGCCATGGCTGGCCGCACGTATTCGGTCCTTTACTCGACGTTACTGCCCGCGGTCGCATGGACGAAGCTCACGGATATCGCCCCACAAGGCACCGGCGGCCCAGTGGTTGTGCAGGACCCCGGCGGCGGCCCGCAGCGGTTTTACCGAGTTGTGACTCCGGCCGTTCCATAGCCGGGCTGAATTGTCGGAGCGCGGCATTAAGTGCCGCATCGTTCGAAATCGAAGTGACCATAGAACACAGATGCCTCGAGCAGGGGAACGATGAGGCGGCATTGAATGCCGCGCCCCAAACCTAAACGCGGCTTCCATTTTGGGGTGGATGAGGTAAGAATCCGGCTGATTCACCCGGTCGAAAGTCAGGTTGAACCGCAATATACATAGCGACGACTCCATTGTCACAATCCGTCCGTCATGAAGTGTTTCCATTCCGTTCTGATTACCATGAATCGCAACTGTCTTAGGCTGATGCTGGCGTTGTGTGCCGCGGCCGCCGAGCCGGCATTCGGCCAGACCTTCACATTGCACGTTGGCTCAGCCCCGTTGCCACCGGCGCCGCTGGTGAACCATGGGGATTCGTGGCGATACCGACCGGGGCGGACGAATGCGCCCCAAGCGGACTGGACCACTGCCGCGGACGCTTCCCTGGATGGCACCTGGCTCGCGGGACCCGGCGGCTTTGGCTATGGCGATGCGGGCATCGCGGGCGAAGCCACGACTCTTGGTACGATGCTGAATAATTACAGCACGCTCTTTATTCGCCGGGAGTTTACGCTTTCGGAAGCCGCTGACGCGGCCCGGCATATTCAAGTGACGGTGGATTACGACGACGCTTACGTCGTTTACCTGGATGGCGTGGAACTGGGCCGGAGCAGCAACATCAATGGGCTGAGCAGTCCGCCGCCTTACAATGCCAGCACTGTCTCCGCGAATCATGAAGCATCCTGCTGCAATGCGCCGGTCAATCCTGCCACTGTCATCGACTTCGGGGCCGTCGGTTCGCGACTGGGCACCGGCACCCATGTCTTCGCCCTGATGGGCGTCAACGGCGGGAGCAACAGCAGCGATTTCCATCTCATCGCGGATCTGGCCCTCGTCGGCGGCGCAGGGGCTGCGGAGAACGGCACGTACTTCTCGCTCGTGAACACGAACACCACCCTCCTCTCTGGCACGAACACCCTGCCGGGCTCGACGCGAGTGACCGTCAATGGCGTCGAGGCTGTCTATGATTCCGGCGCCGGCTTGTGGTCGAAAACGCAATCCCTCGAGCCCGGAATGAACAATCTGTTCATCGCAGCCCTTGACGCGGGCGGAAACATACTCTACGCGACGAATCGTGACGTCGTGTGCGAACTGGCCACGATGCGCGTTGGCGGCGTCTTCACCGCCGGAGGCGTTTGGGCCAACCCCGGGACCACGGTGCGCGTGACAAACGACCTCAACATCACGGGCGGGGGCTTCATTGACGCGACAGGCGCTGTCGTCGTCCTGCTGTCGCCCGGGGTCAGCATTCGCGCGGAGACCAATGGCCTGTTCAATTCATGGGGTGTCCCGGACCACCGGGCGTATTTCCTGCCGGCGGATGGGAGCACGCCATGGGGCGCGTTACGGGCCATCGGCACCAATGCCCAGGTCAAGCTCTCCCGTGTGGAGATCGTCGCGGGCCAGGCTCGCGCGTCCATCGGCGGGCAGTTGCTGATGGAGGATTCGGTCGCAAGGGATTTGTTGGCGCCATCCAGTGTCATCGTCGAAGGAAATACCGGCGGCGGCGTGACAGTGCGGCGTTCCCATATCGCCCGATTCGTCGAGTGCGACACGCGGAACACGCCGACACTGTTCGAAGATTGCCTGATTGAGTACAGCACCACGGACGCGCTGGATCTGAAAGGAACGAATGTCCCCATCGTGGCCCGCCGATGCACGGTTCGATTCGAGACGTCCGGCACAGCGAATACCGATGGAGTGGACTTCGGTGACCCAGGTCCCGGCTCGCTCGTGGAGAATTGTTTGATTCACGGTTTTCCGGACAAAGGGGTCTCCATCGGGGCGATGGCCCAGGAAACAGCGGTGATCAATTGCCTCATCTATGGCGTGGGCATCGGCGTGTCTGTAAACGGTTCGACGAACGTCACTGTCAGCGGCAACACCATCGCCAATAGCGCCTCCGGTCTGCTCGTGGAAGCAGCGGCCGGCGGAGCCGCCAGCGCACACGGAACGAACAACATTATCTGGGGCAACGTCACGAACATTCACATCGTCGGGAATTCCACGCTTGCCCTCAGCCATAGCGACACGGACGGCGGTGTGTTGCCCGGAACGGGGAATATCAGCACCGATCCGCTCTTTGTGAACGCGGCAGCGGGGGATTTCCGACTGGAGGCGGGCTCGCCGGCCGTTGGCACGGGCGCGGGCGGACTCAACATGGGAGTTGGGCTTCCGGTCGGTGGCATCCCTTCCGCACCGGTCCGCTTGTCGGCCCATGCGAACGGGCTCGGACCGGTCCAGGTCTGGTGGCAGGATGGCGCCGACAATGAAACCGGCTTCGCCATCGAGCGGTCCACCGATGGCGCGACGTGGAGCCCGCTCGCTGCGACCGGCGCCAACGTCACCAATCACACCGACGCCAGTGTCGCAGCGGATCAAACCTACTTTTACCGCGCGAAAGCTTCCAACGCATCCGGGGACTCCGACTGGTCGAACGTCGCGAGCGCCCGGCCTGGAGTGCCAGTGACCGTGGTTTGTGGGACGCTCACGAACGATACGACATGGTCGCCCGCGCAAGGCATCGTGCTCGTCTGTAGCAATCTTGTGGTGCCGACGAACGTCACCCTTTCGATGCAGCCCGGAGCCATCATCCAGTTGACCAATGCCGCTTCCATTCGGGCGATTGGCGGCACCATCGAGGCCGCCGGCACGGTAGACAACAAGGTCGTCATTGCGGGCATCGACGGAACAAATACCTGGGGAGAAATCTCCGCTCAATTCGGCGGTTCCATCGTCCTTCGGCACGCGGACGTATCGCGACGTCAGACCACGGTTTATAGCAACGCCTTCGGGCTATTTGAGGACTCGTTCTTCCACCATTACCGGTTGCTGCCCGGCGGCCCGACGACTCCCACGACCTTGAACCAACCGCTGTTGCTGACGCACTTTGCCGTGCCGACCACCGTGCGACGCTGCCATTTCCGCGAATATCACGAAACGCTGTTCCGCAATGGCACCCTGCTGATCGAGGACAGCCTCTTCGAGAACATCTACGGCGACGGATTGGACTTTGACAGCGCGCAACCCGGCACAGTGCTGCGCCGTTCCACGTTCCGACACGGCGATCTGGGCAACGTGGACGCCGTGGACGTCGGTCCTGGCAACCTGCCCGGCTGCCTCGACGTGCTCGTTCATGATTGCCTGATGTACGACTTTCCCTTCGACAAGGGCGTGTCGGTCGGTGACAACGGATCGTCCTCGGGCACCGTGGTCAGCAACTGCCTCATTTACGCCTGCCAGGCCGGCATCATGGCCAAGGACTCATGCGACGTAACCGTCATCAACTGCACGCTCGCGAACAATCACTGGGGTTTCACGAACTACAACAAGAACGGCGCAGCCCAGTACACCGGCGGTTTCACGACCAACTACAACAGCATCCTCGCCAGCAACCGGGTCACGGTCTCCTTGCGTGACAACGGCACGCTCGATTCCGACCATTCCATTCTGACAGCCACGAACTGGCCCGGCGTTGGCAACTTCAGCGCCGACCCGCTTTTCCAGCTCCCGACGCAGGGCGACTACCGTTTGAAGTCCGGTTCGCCTGCCTTCGGACCCGGCCGCGGAGGTGAAACGCTTGGCTGCACTTACCCCGTGGGAGCACCGATGGCCTTGAGTCATCCGCGCATCGAAAGCATTGAGAAAACACCCACTGGCGCCGTCATTCGCTTCTGGGCTGACAACGAGCGCACTTACTCGCTTTTGTCGAGCGAAGTGGTTTCGGGTGGAACCTGGACGAAGGTGGCCGATGTCTTCCCAACTTCCGTCCCGCGATTTGTATCCCTGACCAACGGCGCCCCAAGCCAAACCCATTACTACCGGCTTGTCAGCCCGGCGCAGTAGCAGCACGGAATTGGCCTCGCAGTCCAGTGCGCCTGGCTTGGTTAATGGAACTTCGCCGCCTGCCGATGCCCCTTTCATTCCGGCACCGGGCTTGCTCAGTAGAGCCGAACAGGCGTTGCGCTGGCACCGGTTGTCACCAAGCACCTTGAGTTCTCAAGCAATTCGAGGCTTGTCCGAGTTGAGCAACGCCGCAGCCATGCTGTCCTGAAATAGGACGTGCCGGCCAGAGATTGGACAATCAGAATGAATGTGGGTGCAGACACGTCGAGAGCGGCGGCCCAGACGCCAGCGGGCGGCCTGGGCAAGAGGAAGGTCCTCATCATCGACGACACGCCGGACATCCGGATGATTATTGCGGAGAGCCTCAGCCTTTTCGGCTTCGAGGCGCTGACGGCGGAGGACGGTCAGTCCGGGATTGAACTGGCCGAACAAGAACAGCCCGACCTCGTCATTTGCGACATCACGATGCCGAAACTCGACGGTTACGGCACGCTTAAGGCCATGCGTGAGCGCGAGGCCACCGCGAGCATTCCGTTCATCTTTCTGACCGGCGCCACGGAAAAGAGCGACATTCGGCGCGGGATGGAACTCGGCGCCGATGACTACCTGACCAAGCCCTTTTCCCACAAGGAACTCCTGGCAGCCGTCAATGCCCGGCTGGAAAAGCAGGCCGAGGCCCGCCGCCAATCCGACAAGCGCCTCAACGAACTGCGCGGCAATATCACCCTGGCCTTGCCGCACGAGTTGCGCACGCCCCTGAACGGGATCATGGGCCTGGCGCAAATCATGATGGAGGACTACGCCACCATGCCCCCGGCGGAGATCCTCGAGTCCTCCCGGTTCATTCACGACTCGGCGCTGCGGCTCAACCGGTTGATCGAAAACTTCCTGGTCTACTCGCAAATTGAACTGATGGCGTCGGAATCCAAAGTCATCGACGTCGCGGGAGGCGTCAAACCCATCGTCATCCATGAGCGCGTGCCCGAGATCGCCCGCAAGGTCGCCGCGCGCCACAAACGGGAAGGCGACCTGTTGCTCAAGGTCGGCAATGCCGCGTTGCTGGCGCCAGCCGAGAACCTTTCCAAGATTGTCGAGGAATTGACGGACAACGCCTTCAAGTTCTCCGAGCCGGGCAAGCCGGTGCTGGTGGCCGCGAGCGCCGAAGCCGGCTTGTGCCACCTGACTTTTACCGACAAGGGTCGGGGCATGCGGCCCGAGCAAGTCAGCCGCATCGGCCCTCACATGCAGTTCGAACGCCAGACCTTCGAGCAACAAGGCGCGGGCCTGGGTCTGGTCATCGCCAAACGACTCACCGAATTGCTCAGCGGACAGTTCCACGTCGAGAGCAAAGTAGGACAAGGGACGACGGTGAAGGTCTCGTTCGCGATGCCAGGGATTTGAGGAGACCGCAAAACGTAAGACGTGAAACGTAAGAGCGGTGGGGGCGAACGGGGAACTCCCAAGTGCATCCCCTGGAGGTTACATTTTACGTTTTATGGTTTACGTCTTACCCTCCCCCCATGATTCAGCGTCCTATCACCCTCGGCCACTCTCCCGACCCCGATGACGCGTTCATGTTCTACGGGCTGGCCAAAGGCTTGGTTCCCACGCACGGATTCCAGTTCGAGCACGTCCTCCAGGACATCCAGACGCTCAATGAACGGGCCACGCGCGGAGAATTGGATATCTCCGCCATCAGCATCCATGCCTACGCCTACGTGTGCGGTGAGTATGCGCTGTTGCCCAGCGGCGCGAGCATGGGCGACGGCTACGGACCGATGCTCGTGGCCAGACAGAGATTCTCGTGCGAGGAGATCGCCACTAAAATCATTGCCGTGCCGGGCACGATGACCAGCGCGTTTCTCGCGCTGCAACTCCGGCTGGGTCGGCCGGCCAACGCGTTTCAACACCTCGTCGTGCCCTTCGACCAGATTTTTGCCGCCGTGCGCGAAGGGAAGGCTGACGTGGGACTCATCATCCACGAAGGCCAATTGACCTTTCAAAGGGAGGGCTTGGTCTGCTGCGAGGATCTTGGCGCCTGGTGGGGTCGAAACAACGACGGTCTGCCACTGCCCTTGGGCGGCAACGTGGTTCACAAGCGCTTCCCAGCCGACGTGCGCAAAACACTTTCGGACATCCTCACGGCGAGCATTCGGTTCAGCCTGGACCACCGGCCAGAGGCGGTGCAGCACGCCTTGCAATTTGCGCGCGACATGGGCCGCGAACTGGCGGACAAGTTCGTCGGCATGTACGTGAACGACTGGACGCTGGATTACGGCGAGCGCGGACGAGAATCGATTCGCCGGTTCCTCGGTTCCGCCTTCGCCGCGGGACTGATCCCGAAGGCGCCGGAATTGGAGTTCGTGTAGTAGGGCCGTGGGGCACTGTGAGTGGGTGTGTGGGAGGTTCGAGTCCATCAGCCGCTCACCGGCCTACTCACTCACCCACTCACGGCGACACGCGGACCGGCGCATTCCCGAAAGCACCCCGCCTCAGCGGTTGAAGTTCGACTTCCCGAACGGCCCGATCTTGCGCGGTTTGGCGTCCATCGCGAAAAAGTCTCTCTCCGCTTGCACCAGTTCCAGGATCATGCGCTGCACGTCGGCTTGCGGGTGAATGAAGTATGCCGCCCAGGGTGGCCGGGTCTGCATTTGTCCGAAACATTGGAAAATCGCCTTCATGCCATCAATGCCCAGACCGCACGCCAGGGCGTTACGCGCACCTTCAAGGACCGCCTGGCGCCATTCCTCCTCGGTGACCATCGCATTGATCGGTTGAGGCAACGCTGTTTGCCTGTCGAAACAATGGGCGTGCTTCCGATAATGCCCCAGGTAGTGATGGGCGTGGTCGATGCCGAGCAACCCGCCGACCATCTGATTGAAGTGGCTAGCCTGCCGGTTCATCGTATTGAAGTCCCACACCCGCTTCGGCAGGAGCGCGTCGAAGTCCGGCGCCAGCGAAGTGCGAGGATCCTCAGCCAGACGCATCGTGTAACGTGCGAAGAACCCCCGTTCGGCTTCGTCCATTGCCTTCGCATGAGCCACCCGGTTGATGAAGTCGACGAAACATGCGGAAATGCAAACCGGTTGACCGGGCCCATCGGGGTTCTCGCCCGGCGCGCTGGCAACGCAAGGAAGCCGGACCGAGCCCAGAAGCAACGTGTTGGAGGACACCTGCCGGCGTTTCGACGGCTCGAGTGCGCGCACCAAGTCGGTGTTGATGTTCGTCACATTCGGAAATCCCAGTTCGTACGCCCCTTTCGCCCCCGCAGCTTGCGTCTCTTTCGCGCACACTAAGCACACGAGCACAATCCATAACCCGCTGACCTTCTGAAGTTGCATCATGTATGATCGCCGCAAAACCGCCTCTTTCAAGTGGGTTTCGAACCCCATTGAAGATTATCTGCAGCCTGTTCGGATGCAACATGTCACGATACGGGACACTTTTGCCCGGAATCAGGACAACCTTGAGAGTTGAGAAGGGACTTCGGTTATCGTAAGATTCGGCGAGTCGTTTCGGCGCCCCCACGGTCCACACTGAAGGGAGCTGAAACCGGATGTATGCGTGACAAGAACTTGTTGCATTTGTTCCTGGTACTGAACGTCGCCCTCGCAGGTGGCTTCGCGACCTACCTGTTTCTTTCCAGGAACAATCAACCTCAGGTCGTCGCGACAAACTTCGCGACGCCGGCTGCGAAGTCGAATGCCGCGCCGCCTCGGATCGCCCAGCGGACTGGCGAATCCGCGGTCTTGAACCTTCCGACCAACCCGCCCACCGTCGCGGCAACGACCAACGAACCCGCGCCCCGGCCCGTCATAACTGAGAAGAAATTTACCTGGGAGCAACTCGAATCGGACGACTACCAGAACTACATTCGCAGCCTGCGCGCCGTCGGCTGCCCCGAAAGCAAAGTCCGCTATATCATCCTTTCGGACATCAACGAGCTGTTCGCCAAGAAGCGCGCCAAGGAAGCGGAGGCGCACGACCCGCAGTGGTGGAAAGCCGAACCGGATCTGATGATCGCCAATGCGCTTCAGCAAAAGGGCAGGCAACTCGAGGAGGAGCGCCGGTCCATGATCGAAAAATACCTCGGGTACGAGGCGCTGGAGAACGAGCGAAGCGAAGCGATGCTTTGGAGCAGCGTCCAACTCACCGGCCCGGTGCTCGGCTCGATGCCGACGGAATTGCATAATGCGGTTCAGGAAGTTTGCGCCCGCTCGATGGACCGGCACCAGGGTGCCTTCTGGGCGCGCGTGAACGAAGGCCAGGGCCTGAATCAGGTCGAGATGGCCAAGTTACGCGAGCAGACGCGCGCTGACCTCCGTCGCATGCTCAACGCCGAGCAACTGGAGGAATTCCTTCTGCGCTACTCCCACAACGCCCACCAGCTTCGCCTGGAACTGAGCGGCCTCGAACCGACGAAGGACGAGTTTCGCAAAATCTTCCGTGCCATAGATCCCCTTCAGCACCAGTTGCAGCTCGAGTACGGCGGCTTGGAGGCACTCAGCCAGCAGCAACGCGAGCGATTCGAGCGCCAGCGTGACGCGGCCATCAAGGAGGTCCTCGGTCCGAAACGCTACGAGGCTTACACCGTCACGAAAGACCCGCTCTACAGACAGGCCCAGATGACCGCACAGCAGTATGGCGCGCCACCCAAGGCCATCCTGCCGATTTACCAGATGGTCAAGGCTACGGAGGCACGGCGGCAGAAAATCCTCACGGACGCCGCGCTCACGCCTCAGGAAAAATCCGCCGCGCTCAACGCCGTGAACCAGGAGCAAATCCGCTCTGTCCAGCAAATCGTCTCCGAGGCCGCCACCGTGCGTTGATAAGCGTAGCGCCGCCACAACGCGTCGCGACCTCCTGAGTGTTCATTCGCCCGACTTCCTCATCGCTTCGACCCGTTGAAATCCAAACTGTTCGTAAAGCCCGTGCGCGTCCTCCGTTCGCAGATGGTAGCTGATCGTTTGCAGGTCGGGATGCTCCAGGTAACACTTCATCATCCATTTGCCTAATCCGCGACCGCGGTGGTCCGGATGGAGAATCACGTCGCAAACCCAGGTGAACGTCGCGTGGTCTGTCACCGCGCGCGCAAAGCCGGCCAACTGCCCGCGATGGTAGAGTCCGAAACAGACCGAATGCCGGAGCGCCTTGTCCATCACGTGGCGCGGCCTGTCGTTGGCCCAGTAGCTCATCGCCATCAAACCCATGACCGCGTCCAGGTCGAGGCGCTGCTTGTCGTCGCTCAAGAGATACTCGCCGTTGCTCCATTCCATACACCGCAGGGTAGTGGGCCACTTCGCGGCGCGCACGCACATTGAGGAAGGCGATTTTCGGAAGCGACGCCCAGCCGGATTCGTGTTACAAGTCCACTGGCATGATTCGACGCGATTTCGTCCATCGGACGATTCAGAAAATGACGCAAGCGCTGGCCAGCGTGCTCCAACTCAAGGAGCATCAGGAATACGAGCAGGCACTGCGGGAAATCGGCCAGGCGCTCCGCGAATTCGGCGAGGGCGACGATGCGCCGGGACACCATCGATCGCTGGGCGACTGGCTGGCGCTCTGCCGCAAACATCCGGAATCAGCCGGCGGCGTGATGCTGGCGGTGGGGGATGTATTAAGGGAGCAGAGCGAGCTCTTTTCCCTTCAAGGCAAAATGGCCGAGGCCCTGTGCGCCCGACAGCTTGCGGCCGGCGTCTTCATTGAAGCGATGCTGAGAGAGGAATGCTTTGTCTCGGGTGACCTCGTCTCGAAAGTCGAAGGGCTCGTCGAACAATGTTCCACCTCACCCCTGCCGCCGGAGTTACTTTGCCGTCTCGTCACCTACTTCGAAGTCCGGGGCGACTTCGCGAAAGCCGAAGATTCCCTCTTCGAATGGCTCGAGACCGGGGATCCGGACGCGGCCCCGGAGGGACGCATGTTTTACGAGCGACTGGCCGCAATGAGCGATGAAACTCTAACACAAGGCGGCCTGACGCGAGCCGAGATCGAACAAGGCGGGCGCGATTGGGAGAATGCCGTCCAGCGCCGCGGCTGACGCTCCTTTAGTGGGGCAGCCGTCACGGACTGCACCGCTTACGGGAGTTCCAAGATTCGCAAACCCGGTCAGCGCTTCGAGAATTCCCTTGCCTGAATTCTTTTGCGGTCGATAACCTAGCAAAGCTGTTCAGCCGCCAGTGTAGCTCAGTGGCAGAGCAACGGTTTCGTAAACCGTAGGTCGTCGGTTCAATCCCGACCACTGGCTCCAGTTTTAAGTGCTTGCTGTAAAGGAGTTAGAAACAGTTTTCGTGCCTTTAGGCGCGATGAGCTATTCGATTAGAAGTGGCAAAAAACGGCATTAAGTGGCAAAAAAGTGATAGGAAAGTGATAGGCGACTGATAGCCAGTTCTCTCGGCCCGCACCCATCTATCTCGACCCTCCTCCAGTAGTCCTCGGCCTCCCCCGCTCCGCAATAGCCCTCCATTCTGTGCTATAAGGTTTTGACAGGAGGCTTCGGCCTTCTGTTGTTCCTGCCCGGGTGGAGCGATTCTCCATCCTCTCGTTCAGGTCGGAACCGGCTTCACACTTCATCCAGGAGGCGACATGGCACAACCACGACCACGACATTACTCGCCGCAGCTTGGACGGTTCCTGGTCTGCGTGCTCTACCACGAAGCCCGGCGGCGCGGGCAACCGATGACCGCCCTGGCGAACCAGTTGTTGGAATGCGCGCTGGCCGGGTCCGCGGGTTGGCGGGAAGCCGAGGCGGCCATGTTGGCCAAAATGCCCGCGTGTTATCCGGCCACGCAGCCCTCGGTCAGCGGCCCCGACCGCAACGCGGCGTGACCGGGTCCTTCCACGCGCCAACCGCTCCCCGGCGGCGCGTGTCGATTTTGACTCAAACCAAAACCCTCAACAGAAAGGCTCAATATGGCAATCATCATGGAGACAAACTACAGCAAGAAGCTGGGGCTGCCCGGCTACTCGTCACACCAGTATTCGGTGACGGTCAGGACCGAACTGGCGGACCTGTCAGCCGTCGAGGCCGAGAGCAAACGGCTCTACGGCTTGCTGCAAACCAGCGTGGACCGCGAAATCCGGCAGACCGGTTATTTGCCACAGGGTCACGAAGGCCCCAACGGTAACGGCTCGGCACCCCCGGCCGGGAACGTCGACCCAGATGCCTGGCACTGCTCGGACAAGCAGCGCGACCTCATCCTGAAAATCGTCTCAGAACACCGACTCGACAAGAACGCGGTCGAGCAATTGGCGCAGGACCGGTTCAGCAAAGGGGTCCGGCAACTCAACAAGCTGGAGGCATCGGGACTAATCGACGAACTGTTGGCCCAGCACGGAGGCAACGGGCAACGTGGCCAGCGCACCCGGCAT